>TARA_R110001592_G_scaffold354888_2_pt1 | contig 18044 bp, 13 predicted proteins | sample TARA_R110001592 | Tara Oceans TARA_R110001592 (sample SAMEA4398387) | marine metagenome | biome: Polar Biome; feature: [SRF] surface water layer (ENVO:00010504); material: water (ENVO:00002006), including particulate matter (ENVO:01000060) such as... | depth 5 m | reverse complement strand
TAAACTTTTGCACTATAATATTTATAAGTAGAATAATCTTCGTCAACCAAGCCTGGAGAAACAATAATTTGATCAAATAAATTCCATGTATCACGGTAAGCTAAAGTTCCGATTCCTTTTTTGTAAAGAGATTCCATTGGATTGAATAGTTGGTTTGTTTGAGTGTCTTCTTTTTTTGCAACAGTATTTAAGTGTTTTTTAACACTTGCATTTGTTGGGTCATCATTTAAATCACCCATCAATAAAATTTTTGCTTTTGAATCAATTGCTTGAATAGAATCTATGATTGATCGTGCCAATTGACCAGCAGCAATTCTTTTTGGAGCACTTCTCTTTTCTCCACCACTTCTTGATGGCCAGTGAACTACTATTAGATGAACTAATTCTCCATTTAATTCTCCATTTACAACCAATTGGTCACGAGTTCTAAAAGAACTATCTGTTTCCATTTTTAAAGTGTAAGATTGACTGGAAATTACTTTAAAATGAGAAGGGTTGTATAAAAAACCTACATCAATTCCTCTTTTATCAGGAGATTCATAATGAACAATTTGATAATTTCTCGATTTTAGTTTCTCTGTTTTTACTAAATCTTCCAGTACGGTTTTATTTTCAATTTCTGAAACTCCGATACATGATAATCCATCTGGGTTAACATCTGTACCTAATTCTGAAAGTACTTTGGCTAGGTTCTCTAACTTATGATAATAACGCTCTCCAGTCCACGCTTTATTTCCCTTTGGAGTAAAGTCGTCTTGTAATATTTTGTTAGTATCTGTGTCAATAATTGTGTCAAACAAATTCTCTAAATTATAAAAACCTATACCAGCTACGTAGTATTCTTTTTTTGAATCGGTGTTAGATTCTGTTTGTGCAAAAAGTGCTAATGAAGTTGATATTGCTGCAAATAAGGTAGATAGGAAATATTTTTTCATAATTTATTTTTTTACAAAACTAAGTAATAATTATTGTGCAAGTTTCGTGCAAAGTTTTTAATAGACAGTTTTTAAGTTAATAAATTATTAACAAATTGGTGGAAATGAAATAATTATAAATTTTTAACACTAATTTTGAATTTTTGCGAAAAACAATTAAAGTGAACACCCTAAGAAGCATCTCAATAAGTCTTCTAACCGCTTTTAAAATTTAAACAGATAAATAAATTTTAAATGAAGAGTGTCAAATTAATAGTCGTTGTTTCCTTTTTATTCAGTGTTAGCTTAAAAGCACAAAATGATACAACAGTAAATAGTGTTGCTGATACAAACTTTAATTCAGAATTATTACCTCAATTTAGTACTTCGTTGAACATTTTAGATGAGGAATCTGATAACCAAGATGTTTCTGGTTTATTGCAATCTTCAAGAGATGTATTTACTTCAATTGCTGGATTTAATTTTAGTGCAGCTCGTTTTAGGGTAAGAGGATATGATTCTGAAAATTTTCAAACATTAATGAATGGTGTTGAAATGAATAACCCAGAGTCTGGTAGAGCAATATGGGCTTATTGGGGAGGGTTAAATGATATAACTCGGTACCAAGAATCTAAAAATGGAATAACTGCTTCACAATATGCATTTAGTGGTATAGGAGGTTTTTCAAATATTAATGCAAGAGCTTCCGATCAACGTACAGGATCAAGAGTGTCTTATGGTTCTGCAAATAGATCATATAATCATCGTTTAATGTTTACACATTCAACAGGTCTAATGGCAAATGGTTTAGCCGTTACAGTTTCAGGGTCTGGGCGTTATTCAAATGAAGGTTATGTAGAAGGAACTTATTATCGTTCAGGAAGTTACTTTTTATCTATCGAAAAGAAAATCAATAAAAAACATAGTTTAGGGTTTGTTGCATTTGGTGCTCCAACTGTTTCTGGAGGGCAAAGTATTTCGGTACAAGAAGCCTATGATTTAACAGGGGATAATAATTACAATGCTTACTGGGGATATCAAAATGGAAAAAAAAGAAATTCTAGAGTTAGAAATACTCATGTGCCAATGATGATGCTAAATCATTATTTTACTTTGAATGAGAAAACTCAAATTAATACGTCTGGATATTTTTCTAAAGGTAAAAATGGTAGAACAAGGTTAAGTTGGTATGATGCTGCTGATCCTCGACCAGATTACTATAGAAATTTACCAAGTTATTATTCTAATCCAGGAGATGAAGCATTGTTTGAGTTGTACACTAATTTATGGCAAAACGATGTAAATACTCAGCAAATGGATTTTGATCAAATGTATTTTGCAAACACTAAAAATTTACATTCGGTACAAGATGCAAATGGAGAAATAGGAAATACAGTTACTGGAAATAGAGCGAAATACATTATTGAAGAAGAAAGAAGAGATGAAACTAGATATGGAATAAACTCTTCTTTTACTCATAAACAAACTGAAAATTTAATGTTATCAGGAGGCATAAATATTGATATGTATAAAAGTAGAAACTTTAAAGTAATGAATGATTTGCTTGGAGCTGATTATTGGGTAGATGTTGACCGCTTTGCAGAGAGAGATTTTGCAGATGAGTCTGCTGCTCAGTCAAATGTGGAGATACCAAACCATATTATTAAAGAAGGTGATGAATTTGGATATAATTATGATATAAATATTAATACTTACAAAGGATTTGTTCAAGCAGAAGGAACTTCAGCAAAAATTGATTGGTTTACAGCACTTTCGTTATCTAACACTAGTTTTTGGAGAACAGGAAATATGAAAAGTGGCTTGTTTCAAGAGGATTCAAAAGGGGATTCAGAAAAAAAATCATTTCTTAATTATGGAGTTAAAGCTGGAGCAGTTTACAAAATTACAGGACGTCATTTAATTACTGCTAATGGAGCATATATTACAAGAGCACCACAAACTCGTAATTCATTTGTTTCTGCACGTTCACGTAATCAAATTGTTGATAACTTAGAAAGTGAAAAAATTCTTTCAGGAGATTTAAATTATTTAGTGCGTTACCCAAATGTTAAAGTTCGTTTAACAGGTTTTTATACCAATATAAACGACAAAACATGGGCAAGAAGTTTTTATCATGAAGACTTAAATACGTTTGTAAATTATGTGATGACAGGAGTAAATCAAAACTTTGTTGGTGTTGAGCTGGGAGCAGAAGTAAAGATTACATCTACGATAGAAGTAACAGGAGCATTTAGTACAGGAAGTTATATTTATAGTTCTCGCCCAACTGTTACGATTTCACAAGATAATTCAACGGAGCTTTTAGCAGAAAATAGAACGGTATATTTTGAAAACTATAAAATTGGAGGTATGCCTCAAACAGCAGCTTCTGTAGGGTTAAAATATAGTTCTCCTAAATTTTGGTATGTAGGGGTAAACTTTAATTATTTTACTGATATATATTTGGATGCAAATCCTGACAGAAGAACAGAAGAAGCAATAGAAGGGCTAGTAGCTTCAGACCCTCAAGTGGATGAAATTTTAGCCCAAACAAAATTAGATAATGGTTACACTATAAACGCATTTGCAGGTAAATCATGGAGAATAAAAGGGAAATACTATTTAAGATTAAATATAAATGTAAATAATGTTTTAGATACAAAAGATTTGGCAACAGGAGGGTTTGAGCAATTACGTTACGATTCAAGAAATGTTGGTCGTTTTCCTCCTAAAATTGGATATATGTACGGAAGAACCTATTTTGCTATGGTAAGCTTTACTTTTTAATTGACCTAAAGAAATTTAAGATGATGAATACAAATAAATATATATTATTAAGCTTACTAACAATAGTTGTAGCTTTTACAAGTTGTAAAAAGGACTATGATAGTCCTCCAATCCAATCTTTACCAACGGGAAATATTATTTCTATTGATTCATTAAGGAATATGTATGTTGGTACAGATTCTATTATAGATATGGATTTGTCAATTTTTGGGATAGTTACTGCAGATGAATTATCAGGGAATATTTATAAGATGTTATTTATACAAGATGAAACAAATGCAATAAAGCTTGAGTTAACTTCATCTAGTTCGAATACTTTTTTTATTGGAGACAAGGTTCGTGTATCCTTAAAAGGAGCAAGATTATATGCATATAAAAATATGATAGCAATAACTGATTTAGACCCAGATAAGAAAATAATTAAACAAACTACGGGAGAAGCATTTGTTCCAGAGCTGGTTTCAATAGACAGTATTAAAAACTTAAATGGAGTTTATTCAAAATATCAAGCAAGATTGGTAAGAATAGATGCAGTTGAGTTTTTATGCTCAGACGTATTTTCTTGTCCAGGAGTACCGAGTACATGGGCAGATGCAATCAATCAAGCAGATGAAAACAGAACGATTGAAGATACCCTTGGTAATTCGTTGCTAGTTAGGTCTAGTGGATTTTCTAGTTTTGCAAATCAAGCACTTCCAACAGGTAAGGGGTCGATAATTGGAATAGTATCTCAATACAATGGAGATATGCAACTTACAATTAGAAATCCAGCGGAAGCAAAAATGAATGAAATTAGGTATAATCAATGCGTTTATCTTCAAAAAGATTTTAACGATGAGAATTTAACTTCTGGTTGTTGGACACAACAAAATGTAGTTGGAAATATAGATTGGTATGTAGATGATATTGGTAGTAATGGCTCTCCATACGCAGTAATTAAAAATTACAACGGAAGTTCAAATATTCCGTGTGAAACATGGTTGATTTCTCCAAATTTAGATTTAACAACATTAGTAAATCCAATAATGTCGCTTAGAAGTGATATGAATTACTCTGGACCAGCACTTGAAGCTTATATTACAACAAATTATACAGGAGATGTTACAACAACTACTTGGTCGGCATTACCAATTAATTTAGATAATACCTTTGGATGGGGCTTTGTTTCTTCAGGAGACCTTAGTCTTTCGTCTTATGTTAATCAAAATGTAACTATAGCATTTAAATATAAAGGGAGTAGTTCGGATGGAAGTACTTGGGAATTAGATGATATAATAGTGCAAGATAACTAGAAAAGAAAAATAGAATTATGAAAAATTTAAAATATATATTAGGTTCATTAATTGCAGTTTCCGTTTTGTTAGTTTCTTGTGAAAAGGAATATGACGCACCAACGGTTCCTATTGTACCCACTGGAGGGGTTAAAACAATTGCTGAAGTAAAAGCAATGTATGTTCCTGGAGAAGAATTTCACATTACACAAGACATGTCGGTTTTTGGTGTTGTAACCGCTGATGAAACTACCGGAAATTTATATAAAGAAGCATACATGCAAGATGAAACAGGGGGGTTGTATTTAAGGTTTCAATCAAATAGCGGTTTGTATATTGGCGATTCAATTAAAGTGTATTTAAAAGGAGCAAAAATAATTAGATATCAGAGTATGCTACAAATAGATTCGTTAGATGCAGACGATAATATTCAAAAAATTGCTACTCAAAAATACAGAACCCCAGAATTGGTTACTATAGCTGATTTATTTAACGATAAAGATGGTTATGAAGCAAAGTTGATACAATTAGACAGTGTTTATTTTGATGAAGGTGGAGTAGCGACTTATGCTGACGGAGAGAATCAAGTTAGTATATCTAGAGTCCTAGCAGATTATACTTCAAATGTTAATAATCAGGTAGATGTTAGGACTAGTGGATATGCAAATTTTGCAAATGATATTTTGCCTGGAAGTGGAACCTTTATTGGAGTAGTAGCACAGTATAGTGGCAGTCTTCAGCTTGTAATTCGTAACCCGAATGAATTAAACATGCCTTACCCTTCACCTTTTGTGAAAAACTTTAATGATGAGAGCGTTACATCAGGAGGTTGGGTTCAACAGAATGTAATTGGAGATGTTGATTGGTATACTGATGCTGCTGGAGGAGCGGCTTCTCCATATGCAGTAATTAAAAACTACAATGGAAGTTCAAATATTCCCTGTGAAACTTGGTTGGTTTCTCCAACTATCGATTTATCAGCATCATCAACCCCTAAAATGTCTATGAGAAGTGATGTGAGGTATGGAGGGGCTCCTTTGGTAGCTTATATTACAACAAATTATACAGGAGATGTAACAACTACTAGTTGGACGGTTCTACCAATAAGTTTAGATACTGATAATTTTAATTGGGGATTTGTTTCTTCAGGTAGCTATAGTTTACTATCTTATGCAAACCAGAATATCACGATAGCTTTTAAATATACTGGAGGTAGTTCTGATGGTAGTACATGGGAAATAGATGATATTAAGATATTTAAATAAAAATTTATAAATTTATAATTCACTTAAAACAATTAATTATGAAAAAACTTTACAAATTATTTTTAGGCTTAATGGTTATGGGTACTGTTGCTAATGCACAGACTGTATTCCAAAGTAACCTTAGTTCATGGGCTAGTGGTTTACCTACAGATTGGATGGGATCTGCTTCTCATACAACTATATTAGCTGTAACTGAAGTGCCTTCCGTTTCATACGGAACAAGTGCGGCTCAACTATCAGTAACAGGAGGTACACATAAACGTTTTACAACTCAAAATGTAGCTGTAACAGCAGGAGAAACTTATGAAATTAAAATGTGGGTTTCTGCATTGGTAGGTGATTTAAGAACTAATTATTATAATGCAACAACTTCCGCTTATGGTACTTATAATAGTTATTTTGATTTATCTGTAGAATCTAATGGAAGTTTAGTTATGCTTTCTCAAACAGTAACAGTTGCTTCTACTTGTGATAGTGCTCAATTTATTCTTTCATTAAGAAACACTGATGGTATTACTGATATTACATTAGACTCAGTAGCAGTTAGCTTATCTAACCCTCCTGTATCTACTCCTTATTCTATATACCAAATCCAATTTACTACAACCCCTCCTTATGATTCGCCTCATAACACTGAACTTGTTGAAACTAGTGGAATTGTAACTGGAGTTCAATACAATGGATATTACTTACAAGATGGGAATGGTGCTTATAATGGAATTTTTGTATTAGACTACGTAAATGTGCCAACTGTTGGAGATAATGTTACAGTAATAGGTGTTGTAGAAGAATATTTTAATTATACTGAGATTAAAAATCCTACAGTATTTAATGTTACAGGAACGGGTACTTTACCAAATCCTACTGTAATAACAAGCTCAGCGGCTAATGATGAACAATACGAAGGTGTTTTGGTGGAAGTTCAAGGAGCAACTTGTACGGCTGATACTACAGGTAGTGGAGTTGGAGAGTGGACAATTAACGATGGAACTGGAGGATTGATTGTTGATGATAAAATGTTTGTTTTTGGACCTGTTCAAGGTTTAATGTACACAGTAACTGGTGTGATGGATTATTCATTTAACAACTTTAAATTATTACCGAGAGATATTAATGATGTTCAAATAAGTACTTCGGTTGAAGAAATTAATAACATTAAAGTTAATGTTTACCCAAATCCAGCTTCTACTTTTGTGGCTTTTGAATTAAGTAAAAATAACTTTGAAGTTCAACTATTTGACATTACTGGTAAAACAGTAAAATCTGTAAATGCACTTGGAAACAAATTAAGAGTTTCAACTTCAGAATTAAATAATGGAGTTTATTTTTATTCAATTTATACAAACGATGGTAGTTTAATTACAACTAACAAATTTGTAGTGAATAAGTAAAATAGTTATTAATTTGATTTAATTAAAGCTCCAACGAAAGTTGGAGCTTTTTTTATGTATAAAAATTGGTATTTTTAAAGAAGAAAATTTATAAAAATTATGTCTCTACAAATTAAATCATTCGAAGAATATCAATCTGAATATAATAAAAGTATCAATAACCCTAAAGCATTTTGGGCAGAAAAGGCCAAACACTTTTTATGGAGAGAACAATGGGATAGTGTTTTAGAGTGGGATTTTAATGAGCCAAATGTGCGATGGTTTGTTAATGGGAAATTAAATATTACCGAAAATTGTTTAGACCGACATTTAGAAAAAATAGGAGATAAAACGGCAATAATTTGGGAACCGAATAATCCAACTGAAGAAGTTGTAAAGTTGTCTTATAGAGAATTACATCAAGAAGTTTGCAAGTTTGCTAATGTGTTAAAAAATAATGGAGCTAAAAAAGGAGATAGAATTTGTATTTATATGCCTATGGTTCCTGAGTTGGCAATTGCTACATTAGCCTGTGCAAGAATAGGAGCAATCCACTCGGTTGTTTTTGCAGGTTTTTCGGCTAAAGCTTTAGCGGATAGAATTAAAGATGCAACTTGTAATATCATTTTAACTTCAGATGAAGGTTATAGAGGAAGCAAAATCATAGATATAAAAAGTATAGTTGATGAAGCTTTGGAAACTTGTCCTTCAATTCAAAAATCTATTGTGTTGAAACGAACAGGAGGGGAAGTAAAGATGAAAACAGATAGAGATGTTTGGTGGCATGAAGAATTGTTGAAAGTTGATAATAATTGTGAAGCAGAAGAAATGGACGCTGAAGATGAGTTGTTTATTTTATACACCTCTGGTTCTACGGGTAAGCCAAAAGGAATAGTCCATACTACGGGAGGATATATGGTTTATACAGCTTATAGTTTCCAAAATGTATTTCAATACAATGATGATGATATTTATTGGTGTACTGCTGATATAGGCTGGATTACTGGTCATTCTTATATTGTTTATGGTCCGTTACTTTCTGGAGCAACTACATTAATGTTTGAAGGGATACCAACCTATCCAGATGCTGGTCGTTTTTGGGATATTGTAGATAAACATCAAGTAAATATTTTTTATACAGCACCAACAGCAATTAGAGCGTTAGAAGCCTGTGATATTGAGTTTGTGAATAAATATAATTTAAGTTCGTTAAAAGTTTTAGGGAGTGTAGGAGAACCTATTAATGAAGAAGCTTGGGAATGGTACTATAAAAATATTGGTAAAGGCAACTGCCCCATAGTTGATACATGGTGGCAAACAGAAACGGGTGGCATTATGATTTCTCCATTGGCAGGAATTACAAAATTAAAACCAACTTTTGCTACCTTGCCTTTACCAGGCATTCAACCATGTTTGGTTGATGCAGAAGGAAATGAAATTGATGGGAATAATGTAGAAGGGAATTTATGTATAAAGTTTCCATGGCCATCTATGTTGAGAACAATTTATGGAGAACATGAGCGTTGTAAACAAACTTATTTTTCTGCTTATAAAGGAAAATATTTTACTGGTGATGGCTGTAAAAGAGATGAAAATGGGATGTATCGAATTACCGGAAGAGTTGATGACGTGATTAATGTTTCAGGGCATAGAATGGGAACAGCAGAAGTAGAAAATGCACTAGATGAACATCATGACGTTATAGAATCAGCAGTTGTTGGTTATCCTCATGATATAAAAGGACAAGGTATTTATGCGTATGTTATTTGTGCAAAAGAAGTAAATGAAGAAGAACTAAGAAAGGAATTATTAGAGGTTGTAACCAAAGAAATAGGACCGATTGCTAAGCCCGATAAAATCCAAATAGTAAAGGGTTTACCTAAAACACGTTCAGGAAAGATAATGAGACGAATTTTACGAAAGATTGCAGAAGGCGATAGCTCTAATTTGGGAGATATTTCAACGTTGTTAGACCCTGAAGTTGTTGAGGAAATTCAAGAAGGAGCAAATAACATTTAAGATGTTAAAAAAATATAATATTGTTAATTAAGTAGTCTCAAAAAATAAAATGAAACTGATTTTTATATCTTTACATTGATTTTTAAAAATAGAATGTCCGACTCAATTGTAATAATTCCCACTTATAACGAAATAGAAAACGTTGATGCGATGATTTGCAAAGTGTTTTCTTTAGAGAAAGATTTCCATGTGTTAATAATTGATGATGGCTCTCCAGATGGTACGGCAGAAGTTGTAAAGAAACTACAACAAGAATTTGCAGGAAAATTGCACATGGAGCAACGAAAAGGAAAGCTAGGATTAGGAACAGCTTATATTCACGGATTTAAATGGGCATTAAAAAAGGATTATAATTTTATTTTTGAAATGGATTGCGATTTCTCTCACAATCCAGAAGATTTAATAAAATTATACAATGCTTGTGCTGTTGATGGGGCAGATTTGTCGATAGGCTCTCGTTACATTAAAGGAGTAAATGTAGTTAACTGGCCAATGGGTAGAGTGTTGATGTCTTATTACGCATCAGCTTATGTTCGTTTCATTACAGGAATGAGTATTCGAGATACAACTTCAGGCTTTAAGTGTTATTCACGAAAAGTAATAGAAACGATAAACCTTGATGCCATTAAATTTAAAGGGTATGCATTTCAAATTGAAATGAAATTTACGGCTTGGAAGTTTGGGTTTAAAATAAAAGAAGTGCCAATTATTTTTACTGATAGACAGGAAGGAGCCTCAAAAATGAGCGGTGGTATTTTTAAAGAAGCGGTGTTTGGAATTATCCAAATGAAAGTAGAAAGCTGGTTTAGAAAATATAACAGATAAAAACTTAAAGGTTTTTAAACTTTTTCATTATTCTCGAAGAATAAACAAAATCACACAATACTTCATCATCTGTTTTTAAGATAGACTTTTTATTGCCCTCCCACCATTTTTGTCCTTGGTGTAAGAAAACAATATTTTCTCCCGTTTCCATTACAGAATTCATATCGTGAGTAACACAAATGGTAGTAATATCAAACTCTTTAGTTAAATCGTAAATTAAATTATCGATAACAATTCCAGTTTTTGGATCTAATCCAGAGTTGGGTTCATCACAAAATAAATACCTAGGGTTTAGAGCAATTGCTCTAGCAATACCAACTCTTTTTTGCATTCCCCCACTAATTTCAGCAGGGTATAAATGATTTACATTTTCGAGGTTAACTCTTTTTAAACAAAAATTAACTCTATCAAGCATTTCTTCTTTACTTTGTTTGGTGTACATTTCTAATGGAAATCGTACATTTTCTTCAACAGTTAAAGAGTCGAATAAAGCTCCTCCTTGAAAAAGCATTCCTATTTCAGAACGAATCTCTTTTCTGTCTTTAAAGTTCATTGCAGTAAAATTTCGTCCATCATACTCTACAGTTCCACTGTCAACCTCATGAAGTCCAACAATACATTTTGTTAAAACAGATTTACCTGAACCACTCGCCCCAATTACTAAATTAATTTCACCTCTTTTAAAAGTAATAGAAATATCTTTTAAAACTTCGTTGTCGCCAAATGACTTTCTTATATTTTTAACTTCAATCATTTATATAAGAAGGAGTTGAGTGAGTATATAATTAATGATTAAAATAGTAATACTACTATATACTACAGATTTTGTACTTGATTTTCCTATCTCTAAAGCTCCCCCACTTGTGTAGAAACCATAATAAGAAGGAACACTTGTGATAATGAAAGCAAAAAATAGCGTTTTAATTAATGCGTAAACAATGTGGAATAACTGGAAGTCCCACCTTATTCCATACACATATTCGCTTACCGAAAGCATGCTAGAATAAGCTCCAACAATCCAGCCTCCAACTATACCTAAAAACATACTATATACAATGATGATAGGAATAGTAAATAAAGCAGCAACAATTTTAGGTAAAATTAAATAAGAGGCAGAATTAATACCCATAATCTCTAATGCATCTATCTGTTCAGTAATACGCATAGAACCAATTTCAGAAGAAATGTTAGAACCGATTTTACCAGCTAAGATTAAACACATAACAGTTGGTGCTAATTCAAGAATAAAAGATTGCCTGGTTGCATAACCTACAGTGTATAGCGGAATTAAAGGGCTATTTATTGCTGATACCGTTTGAAGGGTAACCACAGCACCCATAAAAAGTGAAATAATGGCAATCAAACCAAGGGAACCAAGACCTAAACTTACCATTTCATGAACAGTTTGTCTCCAATATAACTTCCAGTTATCAGGTTTTTTAAATACCCGCCCGAGCAATAAAAAATAGGAGCCTATGTTGTGTAATGCAGTTATCATGTTATTATAATTTATAAAAGTAACACTTCTATTATTAATATTAAATAGAGAAGCTTTGATATATAATATTTATCTTTGATTTATGAGAATTCGAGTTTACACTTTTTCTTTTGTTGTTGTAGTAATATTATTAATTACCTCATGTTCGTTACGAAAAAAGAATAGGTGTAATTCTTGTCCACATTGGAGTAATTCTAAAAATATTTCTCATAATAAAGTATAACTTCTTTAAATTCTGATATAAATCATTGAATTAAACTAAAAAATCAGGTACATTTGATTTTTATTTAGACTAATTCTAAATAAGTATAATGACACTAGACGAATTAAAAGAAAACGAATCAGGTACCATTCTCCAAATTGGGGATGAGGCTTTAGCATTACAAATGTTAGCAATGGGTTTTATTTTAGGAGAAAAAATAAAAGTAGAGCGAATTGCACCGCTTCATGATCCTATTATAATTGCTTCTGGAATTAATTACATAAGTATTAGAAAAGCTGATGCAAAGCAAATAGAAATCTCAAAAATCAATTAATTCTGTCTCAACAAGAAAAACATAAAGGCGTAAAAGTTTTACTTGCAGGTAATCCCAATACTGGTAAGAGTACATTGTTTAATGTCCTTACAGGGTTAAATCAAAAAGTTGGGAATTTCCCAGGTGTTACTGTAGATAAGAAATCAGGATTTTTTAATGTGAAGAACGAAAAGGTAAAAATTGTTGATTTACCTGGAACATATAGTTTAACTCCTAATTCGGAAGACGAAAGAGTAACAAAAGAATGTGTTTGTAATGCTGAAGAGGGTGATATAATTGTTGTTGTTGCTGATGCAACAAATTTAAAACGGAATCTTCTTTTACTAACTCAAATAATTGACCAAGGCAAAAAAACAATTTTGGTTTTAAACATGATGGACTTGCTCCAAAAAAACAATCATGAAATTAAAATTCAAAAACTTTCACTCTTATTAGGAATTCCTGTTGTAGCCATTAACGCAAGAATAGGTAAAGGATTAGATGACTTAAAATATACTATACTTAACCATCAATTTAAACCAACAAAGTTTATTGACCAGCCCTTTTCATCAAATGTAGTTGATGAAACCATGCTGAGGTATAATAAAATAAATCAAATAGTTAACCAGTGTTTAATTATCAAAGGAGAAGATAAATCTTCGCTATTAACTCGAAAAATTGACAATATTATTACCCATAAAATATATGGATATTTAATTTTTTTAGGATTACTTTTTATTATGTTTCAGGCTATTTTTTCTTGGTCGACATATCCTATGGAACTCATTGAAAATGGTTTTATGATGTTTGGCAATGGGCTTAGTAATATATTGCCTCAAGGAATGCTCAACGATTTAATTGTAAATGGAATAATTGCTGGACTTGGCGGTATCTTTGTTTTTATCCCTCAAATAACGATGCTTTTCGCTTTTATCATCATATTGGAAGACACAGGGTATATGGCAAGGGTAAGTTTTCTAATGGATAGAATTCTAAGAAATTTTGGGTTAAATGGTAAATCAATTATTCCATTATTAAGTAGTACCGCTTGTGCCGTTCCGTCTATTATGGGTGCTCGAACAATTACAAACTATAAAGAACGATTGATAACCATTATGGTTTCTCCTTTAATTAGTTGTTCAGCACGGATACCAGTTTATTCTTTATTAATCGCCTTAGTAGTTCCTCAAGAAAGTTCTTTTGGCTTTTTTAATATGCAAGGAATATTGATGATGGGGCTTTACCTAATCGGATTTATTACAGCCCTACTTGCCGCTTGGGTAATGAAAGCACTAATTAAATCGAAAGAGAAAAGTAGCTTTATGTTGGAAATGCCAATTTACAGAATGCCAAGATGGAAAAATGTGAGTTTAGCTATTTTTGGAAAAGTAAGGGTGTTTTTATTTGATGCAGGTAAAATTATAGTTGCAATTTCTATTGTTTTATGGGGTCTGTCTTCCTATGGTCCTTCAGATACTTTTGATCAAATTGATGCAAAATATACAGAATTGGCAAAAACAAATCCAACAGATAATTTAGAATCAATGAAATCTGCTGAAAAGCTAGAATCTTCTTATGCAGGTATAATTGGAAAAACAATTGAACCAGTGATAAGACCCTTAGGTTTTGATTGGAAAATAGGAATTGCATTAGTAACCTCTTTTGCTGCAAGAGAAGTTTTTGTGGGTACAATGGCAACATTGTATAGTGTTGGTGATGAGGATAATACATCTACTATTCGAGAAAAAATGTTATTGGCTAAAAATTCAAGAACAGGAAAATTGCTTTATACCAAGGCAACGACTTATTCCTTACTTATATTTTATGCTTTTGCTATGCAGTGTATGGCAACGTTAGCTATTGTTTATCGAGAAACCAACTCTGTCAAATGGCCATTAATACAATTGGTTTACATGGGAGCTTTAGCATATTTTTCTAGCTTACTTGTTTATACCTTATTCTCTTAGTTACCGTGTTTCAAGAATTACCTAATTATCTTCCAGAGCCTTCCATTTCAATCATAGAAAAATGGTTTGCTGATTATTCTTTTAATCTAAAAATCACAAAGAAAAGACAAACAAAATTGGGTGATTTTAGGGTTAAGCATCGTTCATCAAAACATCAAATTACAGTAAATAGTAATTTAAATCAATATGCTTTTTTAATTACGCTTACGCATGAATTTGCTCATTTACTGGTATGGGAAAATCATAAAAAAAGATTACAGCCACATGGAAGTGAATGGAAAAATCAATTTTCTGCATTATTGATGGAGTTGATAATTAATCAAGTATTTCCTGAAGATATAAAAAAAGTATTGGTAGAACATGCTAAAAATCCAGCAGCATCATCAGTTCGGGATGTAGCTTTAACAGTTGTTTTAAATAAATACAACGAAGAAAAAAAAGTAACTTATTTGGCAGATATTCCTATGGGGGCTCATTTTTCAGTTAATAATAAAAGAGTTTTTACCAAAGGAGAAAAAAGAAGAACACGATACTTGTGCAATGAAGTCGCTTCAAATAAGCAGTATTTGGTTCATGGATCGGCAGAAATTACACTTGTTAATAACTAAGCTGTTAAAAAACAGTCTTTCAATAACTGGATTTTATTAACTTCGCTCGAAGTCAAAAACATAATAAAAATGAATACATCGTTACACGACCCAATTGTAAATCAGAAAGTTTCTAAAATGGCTGAAAACCTTGTCGGTTCAGAAATTATTAAACTTGCTGGTGAAGTAAAAGCAAAAATGGCTCAAGGAGAAAAAATTTATAACCTTACCATTGGTGATTTTAATCCTAAATTATTTTCAATTCCATCTGAATTAAAAGAGGAAATTATAAAAGCGTATAATAACGATGAGACTAATTACCCTGCAGCTAATGGTATTCAAGAGTTAAGAGAAGCCGTTTCTCGTTTCTTGCATACAAGAGAGGGCTTAGAATATCCAGCAAGTCAAGTATTGATTTCAGGCGGAGCTCGCCCATTAATATATGCTGTTTATCAAACGTTAATAGACCCACAAGATAAAGTGTTATTCCCCGTTCCATCATGGAACAATAATCATTATACACATTTATCAAGCGGACAACAAATAATTATTAAGACAACGGCAGAGAATAAGTTTATGCCAACTGCTGCTGATATTAAACCACACATTGGCGAAGCAACTTTGGTTGCAGTTTGTTCTCCTTTGAATCCAACAGGCACAACTTTTACAGAGCAAGGATTAAGAGAAATTTGTGATTTAATTATAGAAGAAAATAAAAAAAGAGGAAGTTCAAGAAAGCCTGTTTATTTGTTATATGACCAAATTTATTGGACATTAACGCATGGCGATACATTCCATGTTGATCCAGTAACATTATGTCCAGATATTAAGAACTATACGATATATATCGATGGTATTTCTAAAGCATTTGCTGCAACAGGTGTTCGTGTTGGTTGGGCTTTTGGACCTCAAAAAATTGTCGATAAAATGAAATCGATATTGAGCCATGTTGGAGCTTGGTCGCCTAAAGCGGAGCAAGTAGCAACAGCTAATTATTTAAATGACGATAATGCAATTGACACTTATTTAACATCATTTAAAAATGACATTAGTAAAAGGCTTGATGCTTTTTATAAAGGAATGATTCAATTAAAATCTGAAGGATTTGATGTTGATGCAATTGCTCCAGAAGCAGCAATATATTTGACTGTAAACTTCAATTTAGTTGGTAAAAGAACTGAAGACGGAACAGTTTTAGAAACTACTGCAGATGTAACGCGTTACTTGTTAGAAGAAGCGAAATTGGCAATTGTACCTTTTAATGCTTTTGGTGCTGATAAAGATTCAACTTGGTATAGATTGTCAGTTGGAACATCAGTTTACGAAGAAATAACTACTTTATTTGAACAGCTTAAAGCTGCTCTAAGCAAATTAAATTAAACAGAATTGAACAAAAATAACTACTGTGTAATAATGGCAGGCGGTATTGGAAGCCGTTTTTGGCCAATGAGTACAACCGCTCATCCCAAGCAATTTATTGATATATTAGGTACAGGACAAACCTTAATTCAACAGACTTATAGTCGATTAAAGAAGATTTGCCCAGAAGAAAACATTTATATTGTTACCAATGAAATGTATGAAGACTTGATTTTGGAACAATTGGCAGGAATTACAAAAGAGCAAATAATTTGTGAGCCAAGTAGAAGAAATACGGCTCCATGTATTGCTTATGCGAATTATAAAATTGCAGAGAAAAACCCCAATGCAAATATTGTTGTTGCTCCTGCAGATCATCTTATTTTAAAAGAAGATGAATTTGTTAAGGTGGTAAATATGGCTTTAGCTTATACTGAAAAGAACGATTGTTTGGTAACATTAGGAATTACACCAAGCAGACCAGATACTGGTTACGGTTATATTCAGTTTGATAGTAATGTGTCTTCAAGTGATGATGAGATAAAAAAAGTTAAAACATTTACTGAGAAACCAGATTTAGAATTGGCTAAACAATTTGTTGAAAGTGGTGAGTTTTGTTGGAATTCAGGCATGTTTATTTGGAGCTTAAAAAGCATTAATAAAGCATTTGAAAAGCTCTTACCAACAATGGATGGAATATTTAAAGAGGGAATAGGCATTTATAATACACCTGCAGAAAAAGAATTTATTTCGAAATCTTACTCTGTTTGTAAGAACATTTCTATCGATTATGGCATCATGGAAAAATCAACGAATGTACACGTAATTAGTGCAGATATTGGATGGTCTGATTTAGGTACTTGGGGTTCAATTTATACCCATTTAGATCATGACAATCAGCAAAATGCTGTTGTTGGAGACAATGTTATGCTTTACGATTCAAAAAAGAACATTATTAATGTCCCTAAAGATAAATTAGTAGTGCTTCAAGGCTTAGATGATTTTATAGTTGTTGATACAAATGATGTTTTAATGGTTTGCAAAAAACAAGATGAGCAAAAAATTAAACAGTTTGTTAATGATATCAAATTGAGTAAAGACGCTAAGTATTATTAGCCCCTCCAAACCTCCCCAAAAGGGAGGCTTCTTTATTGTCATTCTGAGCGGAGTCGAAGAATCTTTTTATTTATTATCACAAAACCTTATTCTTTATTAAATAATTAAATTTGTCCACTTAATAAATGAGTAAGGAAACCAAAAATAGAGCTGACATGTCATTTCTTGAACACTTAGAAGTGTTGAGGTGGCATTTGGTACGCTCAAGTATTGCAGTTTTGGTTTTTATGATAGCCATTTTTTCACTTAAATCGTTCATTTTTGATGAGGTAATATTAGCTCAAAAAAGTTCAGACTTTTGGACTTATGAGCTATTTTGTAAAATATCTCATTTGTTAGGAAAAGGAGATGCACTTTGTATGGATGACATTAGTTTTAGCTTAATTAATATTACCATGAGTGGTCAGTTTACTATGCACTTAGTGGTATCGTTAATTGGAGGGTTAATTTTAGGGTTTCCTTATATTTTATTTGAAATATGGCGTTTTATTGCTCCAGCATTAGAAGCTAAAGAACGTAAATATGCAAGAGGATTAGTTTTCTCAGGCTCA
>TARA_R110001592_G_scaffold119939_4_pt1 | contig 18051 bp, 33 predicted proteins | sample TARA_R110001592 | Tara Oceans TARA_R110001592 (sample SAMEA4398387) | marine metagenome | biome: Polar Biome; feature: [SRF] surface water layer (ENVO:00010504); material: water (ENVO:00002006), including particulate matter (ENVO:01000060) such as... | depth 5 m | reverse complement strand
GATAAGATTGATAATGAAGGATACGATGATGTATATTTTGCTGATGATTCAAAAAAGAACGTAGATGCCACTAAGAAGATGTTAAGAGGTAAGGATGTTAAATGGAGAGTTCAACATATAAAACATTAATGAATAGATATGATGGTTTACTTAGTAACGGATACTGTATATTCGATTTAAATTCAGATGAAGCTATTCATTTAGAAGCAATAATGAATATCAATCAGTTCAATGAAGAAATGTGGTCTGAATTAAGATGGGATAATTGGGGTATTAAATTCTTAAATAATGAAGAAGCTATATCTTTTACAAAATCTGTGAAAGTATCTCAAACTCCATCTCAATGTTTTTTCCAAAATCACATATCAGATGATGTAAAAGAAGCTGATGGGTTAAATAAAGTAATAAAATCTTGGTTAAAAGAAGCTTATGGATTAACTATTCAACAAAATCCTGGTCTTACATTACAAATACATAAAAAGGGGTGGGGTATTAAATCACATAAAGATGGTAATAATGGAGATAGAACTTGTGCAATACTAATATATCCAAACAAAGGTTGGGAAGAAAAGTTTGGAGGAAATTTAATATTAAACGATTCAGAAAAAATCATCCCAACATTTGGTAAAGTGGTAATCTTAGATATGACAAAGAACAATGTTCGACATGAAGTGGATATTGTTACTACTGATTTACCAAGAATGAGTTTAGTTGCATTCATTTAAACATATAAGCATATGATAAAAATAGATAAACAAAAATTATTAGAAAAGGGTTGTTGTAATTTTACTATAACAGATTCAAATTTATTATCTGAATTAAAATCACTTTCATTAAAACAGGAGTTCCAACCAAAGAATTGGAAAAAGTTAAGATGGTCTCATTGGGGTATGGAGTTTCTAAGTACTGAGGAAGCTTTGGATTTCGTTGACCATTATCAGTATATCGGAGAACCAACTCAATGCTATTTTCAGATGCCAATTAATTCCAACGAAGATTCTATTACAAAAGCTGTATCAAATGTTATTAAAAGTTGGACATCCGAAGCATATGATATAGATGAATCAGAAATACATCCACCAGCGCTTTGTTTAAATATAATGCCAAAGGGATTTCACATTAGAAACCACCGAGATGGTGGTGATGGTGGAAAGACTAGATTAGTTGCCTTTTTAATTTATATGAATGAGGATTGGACTGATACTGATGGTGGTGAGTTAGTAATTCATGGAGGTATGGAAACAATCTCCCCTAAATTTGGTAGAGTCGTTATGATTGATTTAACAAAACATGATATAGAACATGAAGTTAAGTTAATTACAGGCGATAAATCAAGAAAAGTATTAGTATCATTTGTTAACAAATCTTAAAAAACTATATTTATAATTATGAAGAACACAATATATTTATTATTCGTATTACTTTTCACATCGTGTGCATCGTTTCAAGTATCAACTCTTAACTATGACCCTATCTACGGACCAGATGGAACAGAGATAAAAGTAGATACGATTGATAATGAATTCCAATTGGCAAGAAAGTTTAGAACGGATGATAGGTTCAGATGGGATTTTGCACAATTCGCAATGAGACAAGATATGAGATGGAACTATGATTTCTATTTCAATAATAGAATGCATAGAAGTGGATTTGGTTCACCATTTGCTTTCCATTGGAACTCAAATCAATATTGGTGGAATTGGGCAAATAATAGTCATTTCAATATGGGATTCAATCATTGGGATATATTTGGATTTTATGGTAATTCATATGGTTGGAACAATGGATATTATGGTAATGGTTGGAATAATGGTTACTATGGTAATGGTTGGGGATATAATAGCTGGAACAATGGACCTTGGAATAACAATGGATACAATGTAGTGTGGAATCGTAGTAGAGAAAATGTATCTTATAATGTAGGTAGGAGAGGTTCTAACAACATATCTAATAGAACTAATAGTAATATTGAAAACAACATAGTAGTTAATAGAAACAAACCAAGAGTTATAACAGGTACAACTGGTAACACACTAAATTTAGATAATGTTGATGAGATTGTAAAAGTTATCAGAGGAAACAAAAATAATATCAGAATTTATAATAATCCTAATAATGTACCTCCTGTGATTATAAGAAATAATAATAACAATAATAAACCTGTTAGAAATTATAATAGACCACCTACTAATTCTAATAACAATAATAGTAGACCAATCAGAACATATACACCTCCATCAAGAAGTTCTTCACCGCCTGTAATTAGAAGCAATTCTTCTTCTACAAACAGAAGCTCGACTAGTGTAAGTAGAAGTGGAAGAGGAACTAAGAATTAGTTTTTCTAAATACACTATATTTATATAAGATATGAAATCAAAAGTTGAATTACCTCTTAGATTATTAGAAACTACCGATGGGTGGGCATCTCCACCATACACACATTTGGATGCTAAGAAGCGAAAACATGATGATGATAATAACTTAGGTAGAAAGAAGAAGAATTCAGGTCAACCAGATATAGAAGAAAGTGGTAAAGATATATCTAAAAAGAATTATGATGCTTGGAAAAAGGATAATAAACTTAAAGAATGGTTTTCACCAAATCTTACTGAAGAAAGAATAAATGAGTTGGGTATATTTCCTATAAGAAATTATCTCAAAGGAATGATACCATCTAACCTATTCAATACAACTACTCCTAAGAAAAAAGAAAAATTAAAATCAGCTATTAGAGATTTGGTAAGTACCTTAAATCATTATTGGAAATCTCACAATATTCCATTCAGAGTCAAAGAAGGTATTGAAGAAGAAACTCAAAGAGATTATAAAGCTGAGTATAAGAAATTCCAATCCTCAACCAAATCAAAGAAATATAGAGCAGAACTAAATAAGTACAATAGAGATAAAGGTACTTATGGTAATGGAGATGGAAAAGATGCTTCTCACAAAGGTGGTAAGATTGTAGGATTTGAATCTGCATCTAAAAACCGAGGAAGAAAAGAGAAAAGTAGATTAAAGAAAAATAAATAATATGTACAAAATACAACAAATCAAAGCTACGCTAGATTCCAAAGGTTATAAGTGGTTTACAAGTAGTAAAGGATATGATGTTAATATTGTTGGTATCAGAAACTCCCAAACCGAGAATAGAATAACAAATAGATTTGATGATAAAATAACATTATCATATAAGGATTTGAATGGTAAATGGAAATTCCATTGTTTTGATTGTACTACAGATCCTGGTATTTATTGGGCAGAAAATCTTTTAAATCCAAATGGAGTTGCAATATTAAAGCCAGGTCAATATAGAGGTTCACATAAGGTTGGATTACACCAGGGTAAGTATGAAGCTCTTAGACAGAAAAAACCTTTAAAGGTTTATAGAGATGGTAATAAAGATAAAGAATACGATTTATTAGAAGAGAATGTTAAAGAAGGTATATACGGAATTAACATTCACAGAGCAACCGCTAGAGAGCACGGAAAATCTACACAAATAGATAAGTGGTCAGCTGGTTGTCAAGTTATCGCAGCAAATGATGATTTTAAATTATTTATGGAGGTTTGTAAAAAAGCAGCTGGGATTTGGGGTAACTCATTCACTTACACTTTGATTGAATCTAAAGATATAATTTAAAAAATAAACATATGATATATTGGTTTACAGGTCAACCATCGTCTGGAAAAACTACGCTGGGTACTAAATTACATAGATTTTTAAAAACAGAAAAACGTAATTGGAGAAGAGATGTATTTCATTTAGATGGAGATAATCTTAGAGAGATTACAGTTAATAAAGATTACACACCTGATGGTAGAGTAACTAATATAAGAAACGCTCAAATGATAGCTGAGTATCTTCATAATAATGGATGTGATGTAGTTGTATCATTAGTTGCACCATATCGTTGGTTAAGAACCGAATTTAAAGAACGTATTGGTAATGAAAACTTTTGTGAATTCTTTGTACACACTACAGAGAAAAGAGAACGAAATAAATTTCATACCAAAGATTACGAACCACCTGAGATTGAATTTGTTGATATAGATACAACAAAGGATTCTCCTGATATATCTTTTTCAAAGATAATAAATCATTTAAAACATTTAAATAAATTGTAAGTGTATTTTACAACGTTAACAGAAAGAAAAAACATACTTTGTTTTGATTTGCATAGGGTTTCATCTATCTTAGCTAATAATGGGGGAATTAATCTTCAGAACGCTAATATAATTGATTTAATGGAACACCCTTATACTAAATCAGATATTATTATAGTACACCTTTATCAGATAAGAGAATACTATTCTACTGATTATGAATATACATTACCATTTCCAAAAAATATAGAATGTGATTCATTTATAATAGATACAATGGGTGAACATTTATCTGATACTGAAGATATCAATAATATTTATAAATTTGTAAATGAATTTAATTTCAAATGTAATCATAAAAAGATAGTAGGAGTATTTGAAACTACAGATACAATTAAGGTTAGGGGTTTTGAAATATTCAAATATGATTTCTCCTCTTTATTTTTTGTAGGAGTACACAATGATACATTTCATAGCTGGAACGAAACTGTAATACCATTAGTTTATTTAGGTAGTGAGATGGTAGATGTAAAAGATAAAGTATTTCAATGTTTAAATAATCAAATGAGACCACATCGGGTAGTTTTGGTAGAGAGAATGTTAAAATCAGATAAGATATGGGATGATGGTGTAATTTCTTCAAAACCAGGTGTATATGGCGATAAGCATTTCTCACCATTAATAAAGGTAGATGATGTAACCGAAGATGGAACAGAGAAACGATTTGGATTACAAACTCAGTTTTCTAATAAATGCTATGTGGATGTTGTAACAGAAACATCATTTGATACACAATTCATTACAGAAAAATCATTAAAACCATTTTATTTATTACAATTTCCAATAATATTTGGTTATTCTGGTATAATAGAATACTTTAGAGATAAGGGATTTCATATGTTTGATGATATTATAGACCATAGTTATGATAAATTAGATAGTAATCAATGTAGTGAGAAAGCTGATGCTATAGTAACTGAATTAGAAAGATTATGTAATTTGGATTGGGATAAGATATATTCTGAAAACAAAGATAAACTAAAACATAATCAAAACTTAATAAACAAATACAACTTTGAAAGTAAGCGAAGTGAATCTATAGCTAAGTTTATGTTTGGTGATAATCACACATTCACCGAAAATGATAAATATATTAAAGAATATGTATCATAATTAAACGAAAATTTTAATATACTATACTTATATATAAACATATTAGTATGGAAAATAAAGAAGATAAAATGTTTCCTAACTTTGACCCAACAAAGGATTTATCCCAAGCTGGAAAACAAAGGAGAATGAAGAGGGGACTAGGAGCTAAACCACTTTTAGAATCAGAAATTAAAGATGCACAAAAGAAATCACGTTCAGCTATGGAAGCTGCAAGAGTGTTAGGGGTATCTTATAATACTTACAAAAAATACGCAAGAAAATATGGTATCTTTGAGGACTTAAAAAACCCTGATGGTACTGGTATCCGTAAAGGATATAATATCAAACGAGGAAAATATTCCTTAGATGATTTAATAGCAGGTAAATATCCAGAGTATCCTATATGGAAACTGAAAAGTAGATTACTTCTCAACGGATATATGCTAGAGAAGTGTAGTTGTTGTGGATTTGAAGAAAAAAGAGTTGTAGATGGAAAAGTTCCATTAGTTTTAGATTTTATTGATGGAGATAGAAAAAATCACAAATACGAAAATTTAAGAATGTTATGCTTCAACTGTTCCTTTCTACTTAACGGAAATCTAACAGGCCCGAAGAAAGAATATGAGTATTAATGAGTTTTATAATAGGAAACAAATGTGTTGGAGTATGTGATACTGCATGTGTAGCAGTTTGCCCGGTTGCTTGTATCAATGGACCTATTGAAATTGCTGGTGAAGGATGGGAAGTTGCTGATATGACTGAAGAACAACTCAAAGATGCACAATTATATATCAATCCCGAAGAGTGTATAGATTGTGGAGCTTGTATACCCGAATGTCCTGTTGATGCTATCTACAGAGATGAAGAAGAAGCTATTGAAACGGATGATTTAAAGTCAGTACATGCGAATTATGAGTTTTATAATCAAAAGTACGAAGAATAATGTTTGTAGAAACTAAAAAAAGAACAATTTTAAAAAGTGTGAGTTGGAGAATAGTAGCAATACTAAATTCTTTCTTAGTATTAACAATCAATGTTACTGATAATAACTTTTTAAACGCTTTATATATGAATATAACTGGATTCTGTATCTATTATTTCTTTGAAAGAGTTTGGAACAAAATTAAATATGGAAAGAAAGCAAATGATTAAAACTTTAGTTGTTAGTGGATGTTCATTTACAATGGGTGGTGGTTTGGATAATCCAAATTATCATAAATATTTTGAATCAGATGCTTTAGATTCTACTGGTACATGGTTACCATCTGCTGGAAAAGATGGTCGTATTTTTTGTTATGAAAATAATTGGGGATATTTTTTACATAAATTATTAAAGATAAAAAGAAAGAATTATAAAAACTTTGCTATAGGTGGAGGAGGGTTGTTTAGGTCAATCCAATCAATTTATACATTTATAAGGAGTTATGATGGTAATCCATCTGAATTACAAATAATTTACCAAATACCATCAGTAACTAGATTTGAACTTACAGAAATTCATACCGATTGTAGACTCTTCAAATCTATTGTAAATAGTGATGAGGATGCAAATCATTTGAGAACTTGGGTAAAGTACTTCCAAAACACAGAAACCGATTGGCTAAGAACTTTGTTGGAAGTAGATAAACTAAATATGATGTGTAAAGCTAAAGGTATTCCGTTGATATTAATAGACTGGAATAGAGAGTTTACAAAAGATATGACAAGAACGATGATAAGTATGTTGATGAAACAAAATGATAATTCCTTAAAAAGTTTATATAGACAAATAACCGATAATCATTATGATAAGGCAAGCATACCTTTCGAATCTATAATTAACGATTTCCCATTATTTGATGTTCATAAACTTATTAAGAATCCAAAAAATAGAATACATACAATTGTTGATGATGAAGTAGTAGTTATTGATAATCATTTAGACCCAAATGGGGCCAAATTGCTAGGAAATTACATTTTTAAAAAAAAATTCAAAGAAAATTAGGAAATATCGATTATTTTTCGTATATTAGTTCTAATTATTAATATATATAAATATAAAACACAAATTATGAAGTATTTTGAAGTTACAGTAGAAGTAGTTGTTGCCACACTTAAAAATGGTAAAGATAAAAAAATTAAAGAAATCTATTTAGTAGATGCTATGTCAGTAACAGAAGCAGAAGCAAGAGTTGTAAAGGACTTTTCCGATAGTGGAGTACAAATAGATTACAAAGTAGTAGGAGCTAAGGAAAGTAGAGTACTTAGGGTAATTGGATAATGGCGAAAGAAGCTGAAATAAAAGTAGAAGAAATTAAAACAAAAGTTGCTAAGAGAGTACCACCTGGTGATAGGTGGACTCCCTTAGATAACGAAACAGTTATATTAGATTCTCTAACTGATGTATTAGAATATGTTTTTCAGAAAACTGGACAAACACAATTCTTTATGGATGCTAGGGAAGGTTACGTTTATGTGATAGAAACAGAGGAAAAGGTTATAGAGCCAGAACCTACAAAAACTTGGTCGTTATATGGAGAAAGTTAAGACCTTAATTATCGTTTTGATGTTATCTATTCTTTCAGGGTGGGGAGTGCAAACTGCTACACCAAAAGAATTAGATGAGAAAAAGGTAGATGATGAGGAACATATGTTTATTTAATAACTCTATATTTATAGTAGTAGTAATAATCAATTAAAAACAAAGAAGAACTATGAACACATTTTTAATTATTTTAGGTCTAGCTGTAATTGCTGGAGCTGTATATTTTTATTTTTACAAAACAGGTAAAATCAATGATAGGGATGGAGATTACATTCCCGATGAAGTTGAGGATGCTGTAGAAGATGTAAAAGAAGAAGTTGCAGAAGCAAAAGCTAAAGTTAAGAAAACAGTTAAGACTGTAAAGCGTAGAGCTAAGCGTGTGAAGGAAGAACTTTCAGATGTTGGAGATGCAATCAAAGAAGTTGGTAATCAACTTTCAGATGTAAAATCAGCAGCTAAGGGTGGAGCTAGAAAAGGACGTAAAGCTAAAGCTAAAAAATAAGAGGGAGAATTGAATGAGTGAGTTAAAAAAACTTATCAGAGAATCTGTAATAGTAGATAATATTTATGATATTGAATCAGAGATGATGTCAATAAAAGAAGAAATAGTATTACAAATGATATCAGAAGGTGTAGAGGACCCTGGTATTTTAAAATGTATATTTATGGCAGGTGGACCTGGTAGTGGAAAATCTTTCACTGCTATGGATATCTTTGGTATAGATAAGAAACTTATATCATCATTCTCAGCAACAGGACTTAAACAAGTCAATTCAGATTCAGCATTTGAAACTCTTCTAAAGAAAAATGGGATAGACCCAAAAGATTTGGCAAGAATTGAAAAAGAGGATGCTGAACTTTGGTATAAAATAACAGGTGGTTCATCGGCAGGTTCTGGTACAGTGAGTATTAGGCAAATGCTAACTGTAAAGGGAAAAAGTATCAGAGCAAGAGCTAAGGATATAACTCGTAAACAGAAATCATTTTATGAAGCTGGTAGGTTAGGTATGATTATCGATGGAACTGGTCATGTATATAGTAAGATTCAAAAGAATAAGAAACATGCTGAATCATTAGGTTATGATACTTACATGGTATTTGTAAATACTTCTTTAGAAGTTGCGTTAGAACGAAATCGAAATAGAGAACGAGTTTTATCTGATGAATTAGTTACGCAGTCTTGGAAAGATGTACAGAACAACTTAGGTAAGTTCCAAAATCTTTTTGGTGGAAATTTTAGAATAGTAGATAACACCGTCTACAAACCCGTTTCGAAAGAAGTGGTCAAAGCTGCTCAAAAGTTTATGAGAAAGCCAGTTTACAATAAAATAGGACAGAAGTGGATTAATAATGCGAAAGCATTAAAAAAAGCAGGTTATATTAAAAAGTAAATTGGTTGGAATCTACTCCAACCTCAGTTATTAAACATTATGGATAATAAAAAAGGGAATAGTAGTACAGTGAACGAAGGCGATAAACAATTACTAAACATTTTGAAAAGTACAAATAGAAATAGATTAATCATTACAACTGTTGTATTGGTTACATTTATGTTAATTATGACTGGTATCGGTATAGCATTATTTACCGAAGCTGGCATGGGCGCAGAATGGAAAGAAATACTTTTATTAGTATTGGGTGCATTTATTGCATCATATGGTAAAATTATAGATTTCTGGTTTCAGAAATCAGATGCAGATACCGCAATAATCACCGCAGTTGATGATGAACCCACCGCACCAGTAGATAATTCACCAATGGGTGGATGTACTTGTGGAATGGGTGGTAATCCTAATGATATCGATGGAGACGGAGTTCCAAACTACTTAGATTCTGATTCAGATAACGATGGTATATCTGATAAAGATGAATATTTAGGTTAAAAATATTTAAATAATATTTAATGTTAAATACGTTACATAAAGCAGGTAGACCAATACCTGATAGGGAAATCTTTGAATTTGTACAAGATAAAGTAAGTGAATCTTATGCTTATTTATATGAAAGAGATTTACATCCACTATTTTTAGAGAAATTTAAGATATGGGTACAAAACTCCGTAAACAATGGTATCTTAGGACTAAGTGATTTTAAAGAATTAACTTACACACATGGTACATCACAATCATTCGATTGTTTTTATTTCAAACACAACAAACGTAGATTAAGAATACTTAAAGGAGATTTTTTGTATCATAAACTATGTACTCAGAAATCAATTCATTTTAAATACTTAGATGATGGTATACTTGAGGCGAGTGATTTCTTAATAATATCAGTACCATTTTCAGATAGTGGTAATACTCCAATTAATTTAGAAGAAATCTTAACCGAATGCGATGAAATGGGTATACCTGTTTGGATAGATGCTGCTTATATGATAATGGCTAGTGGTATATTTCTTGATTTAAATCATAAATGTATAGAAGGTATTTCATTTAGTATGACAAAGGGTTACTATGGATGTGAAAGATTAAGAATTGGTGTAAGAATGAAACGAATCTTTGAAGATGATGGAATCGATGTAGCTAATTCAATGTCTATGGTATCAGCTGTAGGTTGTTATGTTGGAAATGAAATTATAAATAAGTTTGATATCGATTATGTTTACAATAAATATAGAAGCAGGCAAATCATCTTATGCGAAGAATTTGGATTGACCCCATCCGATTCGGTTATTTTTGGTTTAGGAGACCCAACAATATCAGAATTCGATATATATAATAGAGGAACAGACTTTCGTAGAATTTGCTTATCAGATGAAATGGGAGATTTTCCTTTAGATAATCCAACACTAACGTATTACGATAGTAAATTTAAATAATGTATAAGTACTTAGGAAATTATAGGTTTGATTTTGATATAAATTTAGATGAACTAAAATATCACAGTCACAAAATAAACAAACACTCTGATAAACATTCTCAGACAGCAAAAGAAGCGGGTTATGGGAACAATACAGAGATGATGAAAGTATGGGGTGAGGATTACCCATCTGAATTATTAAATTATGTGAATAAGTTTCCTATTGATTGGGTGAATACAAACTTTCAAGTACAGAAACCTGGTTTTATCATTCCACCACATAAAGATGGATTTGATATGATTAAAAAATCATCTAATAGAAAACCACATAGAATATTAGTATGTATGTCTGATTGGGTATTTGGGCAAGTAATAATGGTAGGTGAAGCTATATTAACCAATTGGAAAAAAGGGGATGCATGGATATGGGATAGTGAAGCTATTCATATGTCAGCAAATGGTTCATTAGAAGATAAACTAACAATGATAATATCTGGATTTTATGAGGATATCTAAACCAAAAAAAGTAGATAAGAATTGGGGACATGAACTATGGATTTATAATGCTGAAGAGTATTGTGGTAAACTCTTAGTTTTTGAAAAAACAGATTCAAAGTTTTCAATGCACTACCATATAATTAAAAAAGAGAGTTGGTACGTTCAAGAAGGACAATTTCAATTCGATTGGATAGATACAGAAAAAGCTGAACTACACACAGATATACTAAGTATAGGTGATTCGGTTACAATAGAAAGAGGACAACCACATCAATTAACTGCATTAGAAGATAACTCCATTGTTTTTGAGGTATCCACAGAACACTTTGATAAGGATTCGTATAGAATATACAGAAATACACCTGATGATTTATTAGATGATACATATTGGGATAAGCCCTTTGAAACTAACAATGATGAGTAACACAAAACAACCGATTACATTCACAAAAGAATTTTCTACAAAATACAACTCAGCGGCAATGAAGTTAAGTCTTCTTGAACAAGGCTGGAAGTATAAAGGAATGAACAAAGATAATCCTATCTTTGAGTATTTTCACCACTAAAATTGTTAATAACTTTTTAAAATAATTCACTTTTTATTAGGTTATCTCGATTATTAATCGTATATTTACTATGTAAATAAGAAAGATATGATTAAACAAAAACCAAAACAAACCGCAATCGAAATTGATTTAACTGGACCTAATGGTAATGCATTTTACCTATTAGGATTCGCATCTAAATTAGCCAATTCACTTGGTATGGATAGTGAACAAATTGTTAGTGAAATGAGAACTGGAGATTATGAAAACTTAGTTAAAGTATTTGATAATCACTTCGGTTCTTTTGTAACTTTATATAGATAAAAAATAAACCATAAAAAGCTTGTATATGTGGAAAATATTTCGTATATTTACCTTGTAAATGAGTGATAATTAAACCTTAAAACTATGAGTAAATATAATAATTCTTCTTATTGGATGAATGATTACGATGATGATACAATTGTTGTTGACCAGTTATCTGATAACGAAAAGAAATCCTTAGATTTATATAAGTTGGCATCATCCAAAAGAGCGATATCCAACTTCGTTAATATTGTAACTAATGATAATATCAGAGTTTCCTTTAAAGAAAGAGGAGATTCCTATACAGATGGTAAATCTGTTGTTATTGGTAGTAGGATTACAGAACCTAAAGATTTTGATGTGGCTGTTGGATTGGCATTGCATGAGGGTTCTCACATTAAACTTTCAGATTTTAAATTACTTAATGATTTATACAATTTGATTCCAACTCATATTACTGAGGGAGCTATCAAAAAAGGTATTTATCAAACACAAAGTATTATTAAGAATCTTTGGAACTATGTTGAAGATAGGAGAATTGATAACTTCGTATTCAAATCTGCACCTGGTTACAGAGATTACTACAGAAAGATGTACGATAAGTACTTCAATGATACATTAATTGATAAGGGACTCTTATCTGATGAATATAGAGATGAAACTATTGAATCATATATGTTCAGAATTATCAACTTACATAACAAAAATACTAAACTTTCTTCTCTGAACGGATTGAGAGAGATTTATAAGATAGTAAATCTTAGAAAGATTGGTAGATTAACGGATTCAAAAGAAACATTGGATGTAGCAATAGAGATATTCAAAGTGATATTGAGTAGTATGGCTGATGTAGGAGATACTGATTCAAACAAATCAGAAGATTCTAAAGGTAACTCAAAGGATTCTGATTCTAATGAGCAAGGTTCTGATGATGGACAGGGTGGTTCTTCGGATAACAAAATGAGTGATGAAGATTTTGATAATCTAATGGATTCAATTGGTGAATCTCCAATCGGTGGAGGTGATGATAATACTCCAACTGGTGGAGGTGGAATGGATATTGGTAATATGCCTGATAATATGGATGGTGGAAGCCCTTCAAATGATACATCACCATCTAAATCTTCAGTTGAACTTTCAGATAGACAAAAAGAACTTCTTAAAAAGAAGATTGAAAAACAAAAGAAATTCTTAGATGGTGATATACAAAAAACATCAGTATCTAAAACAGATTCTAAAAACCTAAACGCTATTGAAGAAAGTGGTTCTGAGATAAAAGAAGTAGGTAAAGGAATTAATAGTGGTTATTATCATAACCAAAGTACTCAATGTATCGTAGTTAAGAAACTTACTAAAGGATTATTCGAATCGGAATTATTTCCGATGACTAGAAATAACTATTGGGATACTGATACAAATGGTTTAATTCAGATGGAATATCAGCAGTATGTTGATAAGGGAATTAAGCTTGGTACTATGTTAGGTAAAAAACTACAGGTCAGAGGTGAAGATAAGAGTACAGTCTTTAACAGACAGAAAGTTGGAAAGATTGATAGAAGAATGATTTCATCTTTAGGATTTGGTAATGAAAATGTATTCCAATTTACAGAGATTGATTCTTACAAAAAGGCTAACTTACATATATCAGTAGATGCTAGTTCATCTATGGGTGGTTCTAAGTGGGAGCAAACAATTACAAATGTTGTTTCTATGGCTAAGGCAGTTGATATGATTTCTAACCTAAACATTCAAATAACATTTAGATGTACTACACAAAACAAACCTTATATCGTATTGGCTTACGATAGTAGAGTAGATAAGTTTTCTAAAGTAAAACAATTCTTTGGTGGATTAAGACCAAATGGTACAACTCCTGAGGGATTATGTTTCGAAGCTATTATGAAAGAATTCGTACCTATTAATAATGATTTAGATTCTTACTTCTTAAATCTATCAGATGGACAACCTTACTTTCCAGGTCAAGGTTTCTACTACGCTGGTGATGTTGCAGAAAGACATACTAACAAAATGGTAAAGATGATTGAAAGTATGGGAATACAAACTCTATCTTACTACGTTTCTGATTATAGTTATGCTGGTGAGGAAAGAAGTTTCAAAAAGATGTATGGTAAATCAGCTAAGTTTATTGATGTTACAAATCTTAATCAAATTACCAAAACAATGAACCAATTATTTTTACAAAAATAAATCAAATAAACCTTGGATATGTTAAATATATTTCGTATATTTACATAGTAAATGTGTGGGAGTTCCCACAAAAATATAAACCTTAAAACGTAAAATTATGACTAAAATGAATGAAATTCAAAGTGGATATGTTTCCACAGAAGTTTACAAAGTGGAACAATTTGGTAACACTTTCAAATTAATCGATACCGCTGGTACTAAAGTTGGTACTTTAGGAGCTACCACTGGTGTAAGGAAAGGCGCCTTCAATGAGGGTAAAGCAGTTCAAGCTTACATCAATAAGAATGGTAAGAAATCCTATAGAAAAGTAGATATCAATGTGTATAACGCATTAGTTATTCCAATGAATACCGATAATGGTGGTGTTCAGTTTGAGGATAAAGGTGACCACACCGCTATTAAGGATTTTATCCACAAAGGTTCTGTAAATCTAAAACCAACTGAGTTGGTTATGCCAGACCTGAAATGGAAATATCTTATCAGGTCAGCTGTGAGAGCTAAGAATATTATGATGACTGGACCTGCTGGTTGTGGTAAAACTATGGCTGCTAAAGCTTTGGTTTCCGCATTAGATAGACCAGATTTCTATTTCAACTTAGGAGCAACGCAAGACCCGCGAGCTACTTTGATTGGTAATACTCACTTCGATAAGAACAAAGGTACTTACTTTTCTGAATCATCATTTGTTGAAGCAATAAAAACTCCTAACGCTGTAATTTTGTTAGATGAGTTAAGTAGAGCTCACCCTGATGCTTGGAATATTCTGATGACTGTTTTAGATGGAGGTCAGAGATACCTAAGATTAGATGAAGCTGAAGGTTCACCAATTGTGAATGTAGCTGAAGGAGTTACCTTTATCGCTACAGCTAACATTGGTAACGAATATACATCGACTAGAGTAATTGATAGAGCAATCTTAGATAGATTTGTTACTATCGAAATGGATGTTCTAAATGATGAGCAGGAATTTGGATTACTTAAATTTATGTTTCCTGAAGTAGGTGATGATGATTTGAAAGCAATCGCTGAGATATCTCACCACACCAGAACTCAATCAATGAATGAGAATGGTAAACTAACTTCAATGGTTTCTACCAGAGCATCTGTTGAGATGGCTGGATTACTTTACGATGGTTTCGAATTAGGTGAAGCAGCTGAGATTTCAATCTTTCCATTCTTTTCGCAAGATGGAGGAGTTGATTCGGAAAGAACTTATGTAAAACAATTGGTACAGAAGTACCAAAAAGATGAAAATGGTGAACCACTTTTTAAAGAAGTGGATGATACCGAAAGTAATGAGGACGAAGTTCCTCAGTTTTAAGGTCAATTATTTACAACTGAGTGGGGGGACTGTAACAGGTCCCCAACTCTAAATCTTAAAACAATAATAATAATCACTATGATAACAAATTTAAAAAAAAAGAGAAAAACTATATACCGAGCTTTTCTTAGATTCCTATCCTACAGAAGAAAGTTAACTGCTTGGGAGAAATTCGCATCAAGAATTGGATATATGGGAGCTGGTTTTCTTATCGCTGCACAATGGACAGTAGAACCCAAATTATACATTTTAGGGTTCATCTGTATAATGATTCAAACGGCATCAAGAAAACAATGGAACTTAGTTGCATTAAATCTTAATGGATTGTTCGCATGGTCAAAACATTTAATAAATGGGCTATAAAGATTCAACATATTTAGATAACATTAAACAGTTTGAAATGACTGGTGACCATAGAAAACTATTGGAACAAATGATGGGATGGTATTGGAGTGTTGCTAAGCAAAGAGAACTAATAACACCAGAAGATTATGATTTTCTTTATAACCTTTGGAATAATGGAGTAACATCTTATGATGAAAAAATGAAAGAAAGATTAAATAAAATTAGAAACTTGTATAAAGAAACTAACGTATTATGAAAACAATTATTTTAAAGTATTACCCAATTATCATAGCATTCATAGCGATGTTATATTCAATTGGATTAGGATTATTCGGATATACCGAAGAAGCACAATATTCAGCACATTGGGCTGGAACAATATTATTGTTTGCAATAGCAATTAGACAAATACGAAGATTATGAATATGATAATGTTTGTAGTGGGTGCATTAATATTTACTATTTTTTTAGTAGGTGTAATATGGGAAGCTAAAACCGAAGAGAAGGTAACAGATGAAAATTATGGGTATTATGCAAGACACCAACCCGAAAAAGATGAATTAAAATAAAATTATGAGTGATAGAGAGATAATGAATGCAAAAAGAGGAATTCCAATGTGGTGGAAACCCGACTTATCTTTTTTAAAAAAGGATTGGATTAACCATCCCGATTTAAGAAGATTTAGTAATAGTAAATCCACAGATAGAAGCTGTGATTGTAGTTCACCAAAATTAGTTGAGTTGTGGGAACATGACTCTTGTGTAAGAGGTAGAATTGATACAACAGTTTGTGTACAATGTGATGAAGTAAAATCGTTTAAAATAATAAGATGAGTAAAACAAATGAAAAGTGGATGGAAGATTTATTAGATAAATACACTATCCCAAACAAAGAGGTTGTTAAACCAACAATCTTAACAGAGCAACAAATTAAAATTATCAAAGATGGGAAAAACTAAAGAGTTTCTATTAGGTGATATCCATCTATCCCAAGAGGAGATGGAAAATAGGTTATATGTTAGAGGTGATGAGGATTACCTATATAAACAATGGCTTAAATCACCAGAGTATGTTGAGTTTGTAAATGAACAAATAACTAGGTGTACACCAAAGTATTCAGAAGAGATGGTTGATAGAGCTATACAGAAATCATTTGAAGCACTTCAAATACTTCCAGATGAGGTTGGTAAAGATACTTATGCAAAGCTATTTAGACAACATTTCTTTGAAAACCTTGTGTAGTTCAAAATAATTTCGTATATTTGTGTAAATAAACAAACTAATAGTTTGTATAAACATTAAAACATAAACTATGGCATATAATCCTTTCAGATGGTACACACAAGGCAAATACAGAAAAAAGCCCTTAAAAAAACAAACACCACTCTTACTTAGAATTAGAAATGGTGATTTTGAATATTCTCCCTTCTTTTTAGAAGCTAGGGATAATAATAAACTTTATGATGATATGTACCAACAATTTATGGATACATCCTTATTAAAGAATATAGATGATAAGAGGGTAGAGGCACATCAGTTTGCTAAGATGAAACGAATCAAAGCTCAAAAGTTGATGGAAAAGGGTATAGAAGAAGAACAGACTCGTTTAAATGAATTAAAAAGTGAATTAGAATTAGAATTTGGTAAATGTTTATGGGATATATGTTTGGATAAACAAACAGGAAGAGGAACTACTGAGGATATGTATTGGTGGTATAAGAAGCAAGTAAAGATGGGACAAACTCCATCTGAATTGGCAATTGCATTAGGAAGAAAAACAACACAAGGATTAAGATAATTTAAATTTTTACATATTTATATATGTAACAAAAATAGTAAGTAAAATGGATGTAACGAAGAGTCGGTATGGTAAAGACAGAAGTATCGAAAAATTAGGAAATAATAAAATCAGAGTTATGGGTGAATCAACGTTTACCAGAAGCTCTACGGATAAAGATGAAGTTTGTACAATGTTTGATTTCGAAGGAGGTCCTTGTTATAATGTAGGAGGTACTATACGATATCAGAAATCTCAATGGAAGATTGTAAAAATAATACCAGAAGAAGCTAAACATAAAGAGTTAGCTTCAGTAATATTGGAAGTAAAATACTAATAAATGGATGAACCGAAAAGGGGTACTGTAATTCACATAGGAGATACGGATATATTTGCTTGGACTCAAAATAACCCACAAATTATATTTCCTGAATTAATAGTAGCAGCTGAAGAACTTCTTTATACA
>TARA_R110001592_G_scaffold323443_1_pt1 | contig 18061 bp, 16 predicted proteins | sample TARA_R110001592 | Tara Oceans TARA_R110001592 (sample SAMEA4398387) | marine metagenome | biome: Polar Biome; feature: [SRF] surface water layer (ENVO:00010504); material: water (ENVO:00002006), including particulate matter (ENVO:01000060) such as... | depth 5 m | reverse complement strand
TCTACTCCGCGACCAAAATCTAATCTAAATTGCACACTATCTTGGCAAGCATAAAGCATTTCAAAAGTACCGTGTTGGCGTTGACGACTGGTGAAATCTGGAAACATAGAATAGGCCTGCCATGGCTGGGTACTTAGAAAATTTACAGTACACGAAATTTGAGTGGTGTCTACTGCGGTAGGGTTTACGATGCGGCCAATTTTATCGCAATTTTGGTTAGAGCTTGTGCGTTGGAGATTATCACTCCATAAAACATATAAATTTCCATCAGGCCCGAATTGCATATCATTCACCTTCAAATTTGCAGGAGCACCTAAATCAACTGCGGTCGCTTCAAAGTCAGTTTGGTTAGCCGCTAATAAATCATATCTGGTTAATCTATGAATAAAACCAGGTGTTCCATCTTTCAAAATCATTGCCACAAATAAATATCTTTGACTCGGATCTATCCGAAAAACTCTTGGGCTTGTATAGGTGATGATCGAATCCTTTGGGGAATAAAAAAGCATGGAGTCTTTTGGCACCACTGTGGAAGAATTATTTCCTCTTAAAAATATTGGCTCATATCTTACAATATGCCTGACCTGACCCACATTAGAAGGGTAGGCGTAAATAGATTCTGTTAAGTCTGAGTATGCCCTGCATTGGTATAAGGTATACAGCAAATCCGTTGTTAAATTAACAGGGCCTTCAACAAACCCCGAGGGAGTGATCGTTAAAATCTTCTTCTCTGCGGCTTCAAAGGTACCAGGGATATTTAACATCGATTTGTTGAGACTTGAAAATAAAACATATTTTGTAGAGTCAGGATGATGATCAACTACACTATAGATATTTCGGAAATCCACAGAATTATTTATTCTGGGAAAACTATCGATAAGGTTGATTGACCAAGTGCCATTAATATTAACAAGCCTTCTAAGAAAAATCTTTAAGTTACTTGTCCTACCATAAATAGGATTAGTGAAAGGCACGGGCAATACTCCAGAAGTATAAGTATGGTACAAAGTGTCATTGAAGAGATAAAAGTTAGACTGCTTTGAACCTACCATGTTTCCCCAATGTGTTGAGAGCACTTCGGGTGCTCGATGGTAATTGGGCACCGAATAAATTACAGCATCATTGGCATCCATATACTTTCCATTTAAAAAGTATAGTACTACCCGCCCCGAATCATCCTCAAAAACCGAGCATTGATTCATATCAGATTGAAATTGTGGTGTACTGCTTCTTTGCCAAGGTACCGATCTTAATTGTGGAGGATTTTGATTAAAGTCCAAGCCTAAGCCTTGCCCAAAAGGCCAAAAGTGGGCTTGCCCAGAAAGCAAGCCCACCTTAAGTAAGATAAGTATGATAAAATTTTTTCTCACTATTTGATTAACACTTTTTCAATTTTATGAGTTTGATTTAACTTATTAGTAATTTTAAAGATATATAGTCCATTTTTAAAGCTACCTAATTTATCTTTAAATTCATTTAAGGTGTAAAGTCCTATTAATTGACCGGACAAGTTACGAATTTCTAATTCTAATTGTTTCTCGCTATCCCAGTTAAATTGATCCTTGTACAATAAAGTCGGGAAATCTGTTTCATTAGAATTTACGGCTTCATCTGTATTTCCTGCATTCTTATAATTTGTAGTACCCGCGTTAGCATATTTGTAATAAATATTTGCTGAATTCTGTTCCCACCATATCATTGCATAATCTTTCTTATTCGTTGCATTACAAGTACCTGAAATGTTTGGATACAAATTCATTGTTCCAGCTCCAATAACCGAATTGACTTGCTTGTAAAAAGGATCCTTTACGCAACCCGCAGCGCCTAAACCAATTATTTCATTATTATATGCACCTCCTGGTCCTGTAGCCGTCCAAATTATATCATGGAAATCTCCACTAAAAGAAACCGCTGGTAGCTCATTATTGGAAGACCCAACTTGACTTACTACACCAAAACTGGTATTACTATAAGCATTATAAATTAGGTTATTATCACCATAGACTAAACTGTATTCATAGCAACCTGGAGAATTTAATTGAAATCCATCTATTCGGGGGAATACTTGAGATGATGTTCCTACCAAAGGACCACCAGGAGTTATTAAGCCCGTTATATTGGGGCCTGGTCCTACAGGCACAAAAAAGATATCTACATAAAAACCTCCCAAATTTGTGTTTCGCCCTGCTGCAGTAACGTATACTTCTTCCTCTATATACAAGACATCCGGATTAACACGATCAACATAAATATCTGAAACCGGAGCTAAACTTTGTGAAGGAACAATTGTAATAGTCGGTGGGAGGAAAAACGGGAAAAATGATCCAGTTGCAAGCAGAAGATCATTTACACCTGAATTATCCTCATATACTACAGCATATTGGCCTGCATTAAATTGACAAGAGGGCTTATCTAAATTAGGATGAGATGCATCATTAATGATATGTGATGAACCAGCAGAAGCTAAAGAACCGCCGCCAATAACATTTTGAAATAAATCAAGAACAATATCATTACCAAGTTCATAGGCCACTAATATAAATTGGCCATTATCGCCTACAAGAATATCGGGGTCTGCTGCTCCCGGGGGCAAAGCCAAAATTTCTAGGCCTGATCCTGAATTCCATGTTTGCGCGATGGCAGGACTATCTCCATCCCATGCAAAGACTTCAACAGTTGTAAAACCAGGAGCTCCAGTAACTGGGTCTTTATCTACACATGTATTTTCGACATTAGCATAGGGCCCGGATGCCATAATATATTCAGGGGTAACCGGTGGATTAGCTTGAGCAGATAGGTATTGAGAGAGTAAAATACAGCTAACTACGCCTAAAGCCTTGACAACTCTTGCGCGTACTCTCGATTTACAGCTTTTCTGATTAACAAAAAGTAATTTTTTCATAGCGAATTTTTAAATTAAGATATTCAAATCTAAAATAAAAATTCACATATTGATTATTTTCGAATGTTAAATTTTTGTAATGTATGAGATTTTTTGAAACATATTTCCACTAAATTAACTCATATATACTTGATATACAGTATTTTGACACAATAAATTTTAATTAAAAATTTGTTAATCTTCAAATTGGGTATCCATAAAACCTAAATAATAGACATATAAATGATTGAACAAACAAATCCTAAAGAGCTTCAATTAGGTAAAATACTCACAAAATAAGCCGATATTTAGATTGTTAAAAATGCTGAAATTATCTTCCTTTATTTTGCTAAGTCCTAATTTCACTAGATCGTAGAAGAATCGATAAACAGTAAATGTACTTTTTTACAAGCAGTTTATATTTCTAGCTTTTTATTTAATTGTATTTAGAAACCTCAATATACCTTTCAAAACGTCTGGTCAATAAAATGAATCCCATTTTTTGTATTTTTAGATACCAGAACGCCCACCAAATGGTGGGCGTTCAAGTTTACGTCATCCTTAATCCTCGTCCTTAAAGAGCTCTGGTTGCTTCACCAATTCCTTATCAATCGTATTCAACTGAGTACTGAGGGTTTTACGTTTGCTCTGCAAAAGCTGCAGCTGCTTAAACTTCGCGTCTTCTTCCTTCAAAGACTTTTTTAAGTGATGAATCTGATCATCAATTTCCTGCCGCTGCATTAAGAGCTCCTTTCTGCTAGTAATGGTGCCATGGAAGTGATCAAAAAGCAAATCGTAGCAAGTACGCTTATATTTTGTTAGTTCCTCACTCTCAGAACGCAGTGAAAAGATCCATCCGTAAATGAATTTCTCTGGTATGCAGGTCATGTTTCTTAGCTGTTTTTGACCTTTTTTGACTACCTGCAGTGCCTGTATAGACACCTCAGGTCCTAAAATTGGGTCATTTTTGGCCAAATCTCGAGACCTGCGAACGTCGATGTTTAAGGCTTCACAAATCGGCCTTAAGGCAATTCAGTAAGTGCCTTCAACATCTAGAAAGACAATATTCTTTCCATTGAATTCCAAAAACTTTTGCTGTGTTTTCATAAGTGTTTATTGATTTAAGTTTTCCTGTGTGGCTTTACTGCGGGCGTCACAGGGTCGGATGTAGATTACTTTAGCCCGTATTAGTTGCAATAGCTCTTCTTTCTCGGTTTCCTTGCGCACAAACTCAAACCACAAGGCACCCGAACTGGTTAAGATCCAGTAAGGCATATTGATAATTTTCTCTTTCTTTTCTGGGTCAATAAAGTCTAGCAAATGCTCACTTCGCACCCACTCCATTGGCCTTTTTATAGCTTGGGGCCCAGCTGGTGTTTTTATCTCCAAAGGCGCTACCTTAAAAGGGGAGATCGTCTTCTCGTTGTTCATCTAAAGAAATTTTGGTGTTCACTACATGCCCCTCGAAATCGTAGATTTTACGATCATGCGCCTGCACATAAAAATGCTCGGCACTTTTACCTTGTACCGTCCGCACCAGGCGGCCAGAACTATCGGGGTTTAATATTTCCGGATTAAGGATATAGCCCTTGTACTTGCAGTAGATTTTCAAGGACTTTTTAAAGCGATTCACCTTGCCAAAGGTGCGCTGCGCCGAGCGGTTCTTTTCTAAGAAATCGGTATAAGCATCGGTTTTTACAATCCACTTATCCGCATTGCTGTCTTCCCCAAAATACACATCGGCCCAGTCTTTAAACTCCTGTGTCATTTGCGTAATCTGGTTCCGCGCCGTAACATTACCCATAGGAGGATCTATCTTCGGGAAACTCAGATAGACCTTTAAGCAATGCGCCATGGTATTAATAAAAAGGTTCCACTCCTCTTCCGTGAAATCCATAAACAAGTTTTTTCCAAACTCGTCCTTCGGCGAAAAGCTACCGCCATACTCCCCGTCTTTATCTTCATGGTAATAATCCGAAAACACCGAGAACAGTAGTCTTCTGTAAGTACTAGGACTATCATCGCGCAAAGCGAAATTAGAAGTGATAGCCAGCTTCGGAACATCCTCAAAAGGAATTTCATACTGCTTGCCATGCTTTGGGTTCACTGTCATTTCACCCGTCAGCTGCGAATAGAAGAAATCGAATTTTAGGTATTTATTGGCATCATCTACCAAAATATAATTGGTATGGCTGGTTACGTTTTCGTAAACGTGGGGGTTTTCGGTAAGCTTCGGGTTACGCCCTTCTAGGCTCACCGATTTCATAAAATACCGCACGGCCTTATAGGCGATAGACTTTCCCGAACCACCATGCGATTCGCCATCATCGCTAATCTTATTATCCATAGCAAAAACCGCCCAGGGGCGCGAAGGATCTTTATAACGGTGCAAGAGGTAACCTAGGCTGTAAATCTTATTGATTAGGTGTAACCTTTGTTCCTGGTCTTTCTCTTCCGAAAGCTTAATGCCTTTCTCCTGCAGACTCTTTTCTTCTTGCCAGTGCACCCGGCTGGTATTAATGAGGTACTGCAGAAACAGACAGTCTTTATTATGCAGCTTGATATCGTATTCGCCCTCTTCGCTTCGCGTCACCGTAAAAGGATCGTCCAGCTTCTTAACCTTATGCTTTATCACTTCATCGGCCCACACATTAGCGGTTACCTCGCCTGCTTTAATTTCTCGGATGCCCTCTTTACTTACCTCCCAGTTTTGATTCTTAAAGAAAAATAGCTGGGAAGTAGGCGTATAATCCGTAAAATCGATTTCCTTTAAGCTTAAATTACTCAAAGACTGTTCGCCCAAGTACTGTCTACTTTTGTAGAAGGCATTGCGTAGTTTCGGCTCGCTTTTTATCTCCTTCAGGAAGTCATTTACAAAAGCCTTTATTTCTACGTGATCGATCTCCTCAATTACCCCATCCTTTTTATGGATGTACACATAACCCGTTTTTACATTAGGAAGCTTGAAGCGATAAAAGCCACAAGCCTCTAAAAAATTATAGGTTTGAAGCGGGTTGATCGCATAGTCCTTATAGTAAAATTCGGTGCGAGTATCTTTCTTCCAAACAATATCCCACATGCGATAAGGAATCGCAACCCGCACTAATTCCTTCAGCTGAAAGCTATTGAAATGCTCCAAGAAGTCACGCACATCCTTGCAAGGATTACCACGATGATCTTTAAACTTTTGCAACTTTTCGGGCAGTCTTACCAAATGAAGATCTAAATGCTCCATGGCCAGCTTATGCTGCACCTTTAAGCCAGTGGAATCAATGTCGCCCAGGTAATACACCTTGTAAGCATAAGTCTCCAGCTCCTTCATGGTGCGCTTAGAGATTTTGGCCGTTTCGGAATTAAACCAAACCACATTGGTGTTAATGGCAGCCTCTGTGCTTAGGGCATCGCGATCGCCTCCGCAAATAATAATCTCTGGCAGCTTCTTATCCATGCGGGTGGCTTGCTCCTCCCTTTCGTCCATGGAATCATGCTGATCGGCCGCATCGGCATTCTCCTTGCGCCAGCGACGTTTTATCAAGTGAATCCCCATGATATAGTCACTCGGCCGCTCACCAAAATACCGGAAACGATCTGCTTTATTCTCCGCTTTAGGCTCCAAACGCTTACCCCATTGCGCTTCACCGTCCTCAAAAACAAACTGAAAAATCGGGTAGTTTTCGTTGCTCTTAAAAACATGCTGCACCAGCTCCCCCGTCTTTTTACTTATTCTTACATAAGTATAACTTTTAAGGGAGTACAGCTTATGATCTAAACATTGATCTTTGGTAACACCTGGGCCAATTACAGCCAGTTCCTTATTGGTGTACTCTTTATACTCAAAAAGATAGTCACCTTCTTTTTGCCCGTCGGCCGCTGGCAGCTGTTCGTAATCCTTTTGAAAAACAGCTTTGTGACCACCCTCGCCAGCAATACCAAAATCTTTAGCCAAGAATAACACCGCATCCCGGAAGTCAAGCCCCTCTTCCTTCATGCATATCTGAATCCCATTGCGCGGTGTGTTCTTAACCTCGCCCCAATCCGTAACGATATAATTGCCATCAGGCATTTTCTTTAAGCTGGCAGAAGGCGTCTTTTCATCGCTTCTCATCTTAAACTTCTGCCTAGAATCCTGGGCCGCTTTCTCCGCATCTGGATAATACTTAAGTATGATCTCGAGGCCCCCATTCGTTTGCTCGAGTAATTTTTTATGGTCGATGAACATTATTACAGTTACACTTTAATAGTTTGAATTCGGCAACTCGTTTAAATCGCCAGCAAGTATTGATTTTGGTGCTTAGACCATAAATAGCGCCCTACATCGCGGCATCTTCGGCACTGCCCTACCTTGCTTAATTTGCAATGGCCACAGGGCTTACCTAACTTGACTCGTTCAATTTCCTGCTTAGCGGGAGGCCTCTTTTGCAAGCGGGCTTCCTCAGCCGCCCTTAACTTTCGCTTTGCCATGGCTTACTATGCTTTGCGCGGTTTCCCAGATTCGTAGTTATGATTTTTATACTCCGCCTCTGAAATCTCGACTTGGTCAACATTAGCGATATAAGCCGTCTCGTAAAAGGACCGAACAAAAGCTTGCACCTTGGCCATTTCCTTTACATTCAAATGAAAGGGCGCATAGACCTCATGCTTCTGGCAAAACACGATAAACTGGACTCTAGATACTACCATAGCCCTACACACTTTGGCGAATAGTTAGATCGTGATCTTTTACATTTGGGGCATCCACCGATAGAATAGTTACCTCCTTAATCTCTGGACATAAACCCCAGATAAGTTCTTGACAGCTTCTTAGTCTCCGTCTTTCCTCACCAATCTGGCAAGCATAGAGGAATTGATATATGTTAACTGCTAGATATTGTGAAAACCCCTTTAAAACATTGTCCCAGTCTTTAATGCAGCTCTTCAGCTCGAAGTTAACCTCTGCCATTTGCTCCAGCTTGCTACTAAGCACTTTTGTATTCTCAAACTTTAGGATTAGCCTCCACTCTGGGTTGCCCTCGCGTACTATCGTAAACTCCATTATTCATCATCTTTAAATAAAGGGCTACCGCCATAGCCCTTTGAGGTTTCTGTGCTGCTGGCGGACAGCTCACTGACCTGATCTTCCCCAAGTTCGAAGTCACTGTTTTTTTCAATGAAATAAGCCATACCAACTATTGCTAAAGTGTGTATCACAATTATATAGAGGAGACCTAACAATACTCCTCCTCTACTATGCAAATAGTCGATAGTGCCTCTCAGCTCTTGCTTTATCCTTTTCATAAAATTTCTTTAAAAGTTCTTTATCCTCTTGACTCAAGCGGTCGTCAAATTCCAGAGATGCTATTTGATTGGATATAGCGGCATAGTCTCGTTCACACAGCCGTTTTAGGTAGACTTTGTCTGGAGTATCAGGCATTTTTAATGAGGGCTTTAATTTTACTTTCGATGCGCTCTTCATAGACAAAGCACTCTACCGCCACAATAAGCTCGAACCATGATTGAGCATACCTGCCCATTCTGGGTGCGATAAGCTCTAAGTCTGGCAATAGCGCCTGCAGGTACTTTTTTAAGTTATTCGGTTCCCATTTACTGCGGGCCGAAAGGCGGTAATTAAGCCGGTGAATTGCGGCTTTTTGATCCTCAAGCCTTTTACACACAAAACCCTTACGCACTAGGTAAGACCTTTGGTTTACCATGCTTTGAATACGCTTGCCTAGAAGGATACAAATCATGCGTGGGATATCGCTACGATTGATATAAGGGCTAAGGGTATAGCGACCATTGTAGCTGAATCGCACACGGTAGGCGCCCTTGTCGTTAGATGCGATTTCGATTAAATCCTCAATGCGTCGCATCGCCAGGGCTTATGAAATTATGCTCTAAGGCAAACCGCGTAAGATCTACAGAAGAGATCGATTTCGTTTTAACAAACAAAGACTTTCGAACCTTGGCCACAGTTACCTGAGCAATAAAAAGATCCGCTGCGATAAGTTTTTCAGGATAGCCCAAAGCAATCAGCTTTAAGACTTCCTCCTCTCTCCTAGTAAGATTAAATGTGTTGACACAAATTTTACCCTCAAAAGGGCAATTGCCTCTATTGCCACATTCATGGTAGTCTGGAGTCAACTTACCAGAGCTGCACAAATCAGGGTTTAAATCAACTCCTCCAAAGCGACACCAAGCAAATTGCTTTAGCATCGCCGCGCCTTCACTAAAGCCCCATTCCTTTAGCGCCATGCGCGCCTTAATATCTTTGTTTAATTCAGCCCTAATTTTGGCAAGTATGGCTTCTGGTAGATTTTCGAAGGGAATCGCTAAGCCACGGAAAACGACTTTTAAGTCTTCGCCGATGGCAATCATTTCTAGATGATCATCAAATAAGCCGGGTATAACTGCATTTTTCATAGTAGTGGAATTAATTAATTTTCAGAATCGCTCAGCACCAATTCTCGAAAATCGATTAGCGCCTTTCGAACCATATCTTCTGCCTTGCCTCCTTTTCGCCTTCCCGTATTCCAAGCAGTTAAAGCTGCTTTTGATACCGGATACTCTTTAGCCAAGCGAGTTTGCCAAGTCGTACCTAAGTACTTGCTGACCATTGATTTAAGCTTTGTTTTGTCGGCTTTATAGACATCTAACTCTGAATACATAAATCTGTAATTTTTAATATGCTTTTATTGTCAACCTTTGACTTGACAAATATATAGTAATTAATTTACTAGCAAAATATAAAGAGCTTTTTGTAAACTATATCTGAAACTTATGTTTCACCAATTATCCATTTATAAACTAGAAATTTGCCTTATGTCATATGAAAATCACATCGGAGAGTTTTTGAAAGCTAAACTCACAAGAGAAGGAAGAACTCAAGCTTGGCTAGCCAAAGAGATGAATACATCACGGCAGAATATTGCCAATACATGGATCAGTAAGTCGGAATATAAGCCCAGTGAAATTGAAGAGCTGGAGAAAGTTTTAGGGCCAAATTATTTTGATGAATTTTTTGCTCAGAGCTCTGGTGCTGCTGCAAAATTTAGTCAAGGCTTACCTCCGTTAAATGATGCCCTAATAGAATATAGAGCAAAAGAAAGCGGTTTCAAATTGAAAATTGAGATCGACCCTTATGAGTTTAATCCAGAACACGCCAAATTATTAGGCGAGTCATTAAGAACAGCACTTGCGGACTTCAAGAAGAAGATTGAGGAAGACGATTTGTAGACGGTTTGTGGACGATTTTTCTAAAGAATCGTTCTAAACCATTGATTTTTAGATAGTAATAAGGCTGGTATGAGTTCCAGCTGGCACCACCTTAAAAAGCCTCGTATTCAATAGATTACGAGGCTTTTTTTGTTTTAGTCCATCTGAAACAAAGGTCTGAATGTTTATTTTCGATTAAATTATTAAAATGCTGAAATTCAGGCGATTTTAAATCATAGCCTTTTTGCGACACACTACTCTTGTCACTTTTACTGTCACCTTTCTTTAACCTAATACCAAGCGTTAGAAAAGTTGAAATCTTGCCAGAGAGATTTTAAGCTTAAACGAAAAGCAGAGTGAATTCTTCTCTAATGGCATATTAGAAAATTGGGCTTCACTTTAATGAGGGATCAAAAAAATTATTGGAGTAATTATTTTGGGACAACACCATTCACCTTTTCACTAATTTTCCCGTTTGCAAGTCTTGTTGTCCCTTTCGGTATACATAAATATACAGCCCGGCTGGAACCTTACTCATATCTAGAACAGCGTGTTCTAAAGGCTTAATTTTCGAAATGAGTTTTCCTTGTAAATTATAAAGATAAAACTCCCCCTCGTTCATTCCACCTTCAAAAAAGGTAAAGCTTATTTGATCTTCAAAAGGATTGGGTTGAACATTCAAATGATGACTTACTAGCTCCACTGAGCCTGTTTGCAGCGAGCTGCAGTTTATGGAAGGATTACCTAACATATTGTTGTCCATCCAAGTTAAACGCTGCCCTAGCCAATTTTTTAAAAAGGTGATTTCTTCTGTATGGGTATTGCCAATAAAATTATTAGGCCAAACATAGCTGCCTAATATGTCATACTCATTAAAATTCCGATCCACCGCTGGACCTAAAAGGCTCACCAAGGAATCTATCTTACTGATTAAGAAGGTATTACTTAGCTTATTCTGTTTAAGTTCCTCCCAACGACAGTAAATGCGGTTTTGAACAGCTGGTATTCCTAATATTTTGTCAAACCAAAAAGCATCCGATGTACATGGATAAATCCAACCATTTGGGTCTGGGTTACATCCAAAATCAAAATTTCCATAGCCCAAATTAATATCCCAAATAGGCCCCATATGCAGCTTACCTCCGTCACTATCCTTTTGCTTATACATGTAAAAGCTCAATTTAAAGGCATCCACATGTTTCGCTAATTCATTGATTAGGAAATAATCTACAAAAGACGTGACGTCGATGTAATTTTCATAAGTCGAATTAAAATCGGGCCTTGTCATGGCTTGTTCAAAGTTCGATATCCAATTGCGGATGTAGTTTTTCTGAGCCGGTACTAATTGATCCTTACTTGGATTATGATAGGCATAAAAAGGAAAAGTCCCATAAGGAGAACGCCAGCCATCACTCGTGGTACTAAGGTCGTCTCGATCTATCTGAATAATATAACCACCCGTCAACTCATCGCCAGAAATGTCTGAAGTGCGTAAATTTGCGATATCGACGCGGTTATTATCACGCTTAATTTTTTCCATTAAAAGGTAAATACCTTTATACTCTTCATTAATTATCAATTCACAAAATCGTGTTCGGGAAGCATAATCCATCATATCGCGCGCTATTTCAAAAGTGATGGCATTACGAAGCAGACTCTTATCAGAATATGGGCCATGCAATACCCAATCGTTTTCATTAGGCATGCCCAATAGGGATACATTATTGTTATTACCATTCTGATCGCGGGTTTCCAGTCCATAATTCTTTTTGTCAAAACTCTGTGAGGAAGCGCCTCGAATTTCTATGCCAATCGCACCGTCATAATCAGTTCCGGCATCGAACCAATAATTTATTATGCCAATGCCATTATCTACAACCTTCATCGTGGCATTAATTTTTGGCTCATCAACAATTACCTGAGAGCCTGTATTGATGCTGATTAAAGGAAGGTGACTACCAATAAACGGCGGGTAAAACCAACTGGGTGTAGGATTAAAATCTCTTGAGGTATCTGCAATAGCAAGAGAAAGAAAAAAGTTACTGGAAAAGTCTGAAGAAGAAATCATAAAATTATTGATCTGAATCGCCAATACATTTTCATTTTCCTTAATTACTTGATCGAAAGCCAAAGGGTAAATTGGATAAGCTTCGGGGAGGCCTCCTTGATAAAGGCTTGCCTCATGATCGGTAGCTGGTATATCGTTATAAGCTAGAAAGGTCCCTGGAGGACCAAAATTTCCCCGAGCGATTTCAGTGCCGTTTAAATAGGCTATAAAAGCATCATCGTAATCCGCATGCAATACGGCCATCTTAATTTTTGCCGTGTCGGCAAGATTAAACGGTATCCTAATACAGAGCGAAATTGTAGGTGGAATTATAGTACTATCATCTCCGTCTCCATAACCAAAGCCACCGGGACCAGTTAGCCATGTACTATCATTGAACTGGGCTTGCATCCAGTTGGGAGGAGGCGCTGAAGTTCCTACTCTATAAGACCAAATATCTGAATTGAAAACAACCGTCTCCCAGTGATCAATGCCTGATTGCGCAAAAGAAAAAAATGGACTAAGAAAGATCAGTAATGAGAAAAATACCCGACGGAATGAGAGTATGTACCTTGAATAAAACATATTCATAGTATTTGGTTTATAAAATCAATAAGCCTCAAATAATTAATTTTGGGTAAAGTCCTTAATTCATTGCTTTCACTAAAGCGAGCCTATGAAGGCTACTGAAACTTAATAATCGCGAAAGCAAGCCAAATGCCTTAACCACCATTTTCAATTTAGCCTGAACAAATATAGTCTCTATATAATCCTCATAAATTGCCTTATCCAAGAATGTCATTTTATTCTTTTAACCAAATATTGAATCGTTTTTAAATTCGATTGAAAGACCAGACATTACAATAAACCTATTTAGCTAAACAGTGGCGTATGCTTTATAAAAATAACTCAGTAAATGGCTTCACTTACCTGAGTTCGGCTTTAAACTAAGTATCAATTTGATTCTATCCATAAATCTTCATCCCTTTGGAGAGCTTGTAATAATTCCGTACCTTCATGAGCAAATTCATTCATAATGACACGATTATCTATCAGCCTTTTAGAAGCGAAGGTTAAGGATCTTGAAAGTGAAAATGAACTTTTAAAGAAGAATCTTAAAGAGAATGAACAAAAGAGAAATGACTTTCTAACACTTAGCCTAAATACTTTAGGCGATCCTGTTTTTGTTAAAGATGCTGATAGCCGTCTAGTATTAGTTAACGACGTCTTCTGCGAAGTTTTTCAAATCGGTCGGGAAAATGTGATTGGAAAAACTTTAGCCGAACATGTTGCTCCCGAAGAACGAGAAAGTTTTCTGGCCATTGATCGACAAGTTCTTGCAGACGGCATTGAAAATATAAATGAAGAATCCTTAACCGTTGAAGGAAAGCCCTCTAGAATTATATCCACTAAAAAGTCACGCTTCATTGACAGTGATGGTAATAAGTTTTTGGTTGGCGTAATTCGAGATATTACCGCTCGAATCAAAGCCGAGGAAGAATTGCGCTTTAGTGAAGAAGAATTTCGCAGTCTTTTTACGCAATCTGTTATTCCTTCAATTTTGATAGATCTGAATGGCCTAATTACCAAGTGTAATCAAGCCTTCTGCGACTTTATTGGCTGCACATCAAGCGAAATTCTTAGGAAAAAGTTTCAAAGCTTTATATACCCAGAGGATAATGAAAACCTTTTTCAAGGACTCGAAAAATCACCAACAAACCTCGCTGAGTCCAATTTAACTAAACCCTTTTTAAGAAAGGATGGGGCGAGACTTTGGGGTGAAGTTTCTACAAGTTCCATTTGTAATAAACATGATGAGCCACAAGCCTCACTAGTTGTGATCCAAGATATTACCGAGAAATATCAAGCCTTAAAGGAATTAAAGGAAAACCAAATAAAACTTAAGGATCTTAATGACACTAAGGACAAAATGTTCTCCATCATTGCCCATGACCTGAGAGGACCCATCGGTAACACATTAAGTCTCTCAGAGCTTTTACAGGATAATGATTCGGCTCTAGAGGATAGCGAGAGAAAAGAGTATTTTAAGCTTATTAATCAATCCATTATAGGTACTAAGCTTTTGCTAGATAATCTTCTAAACTGGGCCAACTCTCAACGGGGGAAAGTTCAACCAAAATATAAAAATCTAATTATCAATGAAGTAGTAAAGAATGTTTTCATCTCAACAAAAGCAGCCGCTAGTCGCAAATCAATAAGTTTATCTTCCTCCGTTGATGCTAAAGTCATCGTTGAGAGTGATCCTGATATGCTAGAAACTATTATAAGGAATTTAGTAAATAATGCTATAAAATTTACTGGTAATGGAGGTGAAATTATCCTTAGCGCTTTAAGCGATACTAGACAGGTAGAAATTACGATTAGCGATACTGGCATTGGCATGACCGAAGAGCAGCGCCAAGGGCTGTTTAAACTAGAAACCAATGCTTCCACGAGAGGCACAGAAAATGAAAAAGGCTCTGGTTTAGGGCTGTTACTTTGTAAAGACTTTGTTGAACTCCTTGAAGGAAAGATCACTGTTAAAAGCAAAATGGGCAGAGGAAGCAGTTTTACTATTAAGTTGCCAATTAAGGCTAAAGTCTCTTAAAAAATGTAAGAAGCAGCTGACTATTTAATCTCTGAAAAGCGAGTTTTATCTGTCGTCAATTTTAACCATAAAATACTGCCTTCACTTTAAGCGAGTCTCGTTATTTTCTTAATATCTTTTGCCCGCTAACTCTGGCTTAATTAATGCCCATTAATTTGGCAATTATGCTAGCATTCAAAGAATCTTTAAATTTATTTAAAGAATTAAAAGCCATCTTCTACGAATACCATAAAATGGAAAAAAAGAGCCCATTAAAATGAGCCCTTTTTAGGTAAACAACAAACCAACATCAACCAATAAATCTATCTTCTAACTAATCCAGTCGGACTACTCATAGCATTGTTATCCATACCTAACAAAGTATGAGTCATTGCACTATTAGGTACTTGAGCAATCAAAGGTTTTAAAGTAAAAGGTGCAGGACTATTGTCGGGGAATGGCTCCACCGATATAACCACATTTGCACCCGACAAATCAAGAGGAAAACTTAGGCCAGCAGGAGCATTTATTAGAAAGTCTTCACCTGGAAAGGGAGGTCCAGCAACTGATCCACTGTAAATTGCAGAATTATCTGAGCCTGTTACGCTTGCAAAAGTTCCAGTAGAAACAGGCACTCCATTAATAACTGCCCAACCTTCGTAAAGCCAACCTTCTGGTAATGTGGGTAAGTTTAAAGTTGCCGATGGCCCACTTGGATCGAGCCACCAAACGCCACTACTTTCATCGCTATTCATAGCTCCATCGGTTGGAGTGGCAAGAATATACTGTCCGCTCGCCTGGCTAAAATCATCAGCCAAAGCAGCTGGATGACCAATGCTCACATTTGCAAGTCCCGCAGCAAAATCACCCGCTAAAATATGCACTTTACTGGGGCTTGGGTCTGGGTCCGGACTTGGCTCAATGGTAAGGACATAGGTGGATGCCGCGGCTAACTGTGCTGCATCAACCGCAAAACTAGTTTGACTAAGCTCTCCAGCACTGCTTACATTAAAAGTACCAGCTGGTACCGCTTTCCCATCTACTATGATCCAATTTTCATAGATGAATCCTTCCCCTAAATTCTCTAAGCCAGTCAATTCCAACCTTAGTGAAGCATTGTTTACATTGTTCTCGTTCGTCGTGTCTTCTTCACAAGAAATCAAAATACTTGCACTTCCTAAAATAAGTGCCATTAATTTTAAATTTTTCATTTTTATATGTTTTATAAATTTATACTAATTCTTCTCTTAATGCAGGCGCTAAAGGAAAGTCAACCGCAAAGTCAGTGATATTATGAATGTAATTACTGATGATTTTATCACCAATTACCATCACCACGTCGATAAGATTTTCCTCATCGTAGCCCACTGCAAAAAATTCATCCTTCGCTTTCTGTGTTGCTCTGCCATGATTTTGAACCGTAGAATGAACAAATTGCGCTAATGCATTGAGCTTCGCATCAAAAGGAGCGGAACCGCCTCTAATACTTAGTATTTCGGAATCATTAAAGCCATTCATTTTACCAATCGCAGTGTGAGCTGCAAGACAATATTTACAATCGTTGAACTGACTCACTACTAGGTTTATCACCTCACGTTCTTTCGCCTTAAGGGTACTTTTTCTATTTTGAAGATTTAGATAATCAGATAAAGCGGTATTACTTTTTGCGTAATATGCATAAAGATTAGGAACAAATCCAATATTCTTTTTTAAATTATCGAAAATTACTTGATTATCTTCGCTGACTTCACTCCTTTTTGGAATGCTAAAATTTATCATTTTATTCTGTGTTTTTAATTACAGAACAAATGTGCAGCTTAAACTAGGAATAGAACTGAGCCTCTTTTCCCCAACTGTTGGCAATTTTTCCCTTATAGCTCTTTTCTGAACTGATTAGGGGAAACAGAACACTCCTTTTTAAAAAAGCGGCTGAAGCTTTGTATATCCTCAAAGCCGAGGTCATAGCCAATTTCCGAAATACTTTTATCTGAATAGTAAAGCAGCCTTCTTGCTTCTAAGGCAAGTCTTTCTTGAATGAAGCGTAAGGGAGATTTAAGGTTTAACTTTTTAAAAGTATTCGCTAAGGTTTTTGGAGATTTATTAAGAAGTTCCGCATAATCAGCTACTTGATGTTTGGATCTGAAATGTTGCTCTACCAAAAAATGATAGTGCCGCATCAAGTCCATGGAATCATCTAGTTGCTGAACATCAAATAAATCTTTATAAAATCGCGTACAAAGAATGAGTATCCGTTTCAGAAGCATTTGCAGCATTTCTAATTGATAGCCATCTTTACTTAAAAGTTCATGCTCCAAAACTTCCCAAACCGCATGCAGTGGTTTAATATGCTCTTCTTTTAAATCTAAAATTGGCGTAACCGCCGCCCCATAAAAAAGTAAACCTCTGCAACTAACCTCACTATCATGCAGGAGTACGCAAAAAAATTGCTTATTCCATTTAATTAATTTGGCCTGGCTAAGGCGAATGACCTCAATATGATTAAACTCGGTTATACAAATTAGTTGGCCAGAATGAAAGTTCATTTTAACTGAGTCTAATACCAATTCGTTTTCGTCAGCTACAAACCAAAGGATGCGCAATTCACTGGTAGCTGTTTTCTCTATTACTTTAGAGTTATTAGAATTGATATCTAAAACCTCAAGATATTCCTCATTTTCACCAGTAAAGCGCATTAAAATAGATTTACAAATCTCATGGCGAATATAAGGTAATAACCAAAAGTTGGTAATTATAACAAGGAACGATCAGAGCCTGCCTTTCCTAGCGATTAATTTCAAACTTTAGTTATTCTACTTTGTCTCCTTTATGCCCTCAATTCGGTTTGATCAATCGGCCATTTAAACCAGAAGTCACTACCCTCTCCTATTATTGAATACACTCCGACACTACCCTTATTCTGTTCCACCAGCCTTTTTACGATGGCCAAACCAATTCCAGTGCTGTCACTTCGCTCCTCCTTATTCGCGGTAGAGAATAAATTAAATATTTCGCCCTGAAGCTCTTTAGATATACCCGGGCCATTATCTTTAATATGAATTTCTAACCAATTTTCGTCGAGAGTCAGAATTTCAACTTTAACCCATCCACCTTGAGTTTTGTTGTACTTCATCGCATTACTTAGAAAGTTCGCAAATACTTGCACCAATTGAATACGAACGCCTTTCATCGTTAAAGGATAAGCGGGCATTTCAAAACTTAAATGCTTAGGTACCGTGATGGTCTGTTTAAGCTCCTCTAGTACTTCTTGTAATTCAAAGTTTTTTATTGAAATCAGACCCGAGCTAAGCCTAGAATATTCTAGAATGGCGGAAATCATATCAATAGATCTTTGCGA
>TARA_R110001592_G_scaffold362074_1_pt1 | contig 18062 bp, 15 predicted proteins | sample TARA_R110001592 | Tara Oceans TARA_R110001592 (sample SAMEA4398387) | marine metagenome | biome: Polar Biome; feature: [SRF] surface water layer (ENVO:00010504); material: water (ENVO:00002006), including particulate matter (ENVO:01000060) such as... | depth 5 m | reverse complement strand
ATGAATTTGATGTAACTCATAAGCTTACCTTTTTGAAAAATCTGTTCAGAATTTTATTCTCTAGTGCCAATGACGTCCGCAAGTCGGTCTCTCAGGCGCTTCTTCAAAAAAGAGATAAAACAGCCAGTTTGGACCTTGAGTCAATGTTGGCTGTTGCCACAAAGACAGGCTTTCGATTTGGTCAAAATTAAATAATATCGACACATTTGATATTTATTTTTGCTTTGAGATTACTGGAGCAAGTATTATTAAATTCTAAGAACTTTCGTGTTATTTGAAATTTGGCCACTAGTTTGATAAATGCATCCTTATAAAAACTCTTATACTCGGACGCAGGCATTGCTCTAAAAAAGACATACTATCAACTATCATTACTATGCTTAAAATAAAGGAACTATTAATGAACAAGATATTTCTAGCGTTTCTAATTATTATTCTAAATTCTGGATGCGCGATGGGCCCAGTAGATTTTTCAAACTTTAATAAAAACACCAGCGTTGAAGAGTACTTTGAAGCTGTTGCTAAAAGAATTGATGATAAATATGGTGCTTTTGTTGTTGATAGCGATATTGACGGTCAGTATAAATTAAACATACCTCCAAGATATGAATCTGAACTGTATGGATTATCCATTAGTCAATGGCAGCGCTTGTCTATGATTGAGGATTTAAAAGAAGTTTGCAGCTTAAACTATAGCAATTCTGGGAAAGCAAAATTGTATGGAGAAAATGAAAGGCTGCCAATTACATCTCCAATATATGAGTTATTAAATATTGATAGAAAGCTTCTCACTCTAGTTAACACTAACTCCATAGGCGCTGCCCCGCAGGATGCGCTTAACAAATATAGCAACGATGTTATAACCGGAAGTATGTACGAGTACACAAATATTTCACCATACTATCAAGTAAATTTCCCTTACTTGACGTGTGCTAGCAAGACAAGTAAAGGTTTAAATTACCATTTCGGTGTATATTTCATTGTATACAAAAAAGATTTAGCTAATTACCCTCGGCATTGGGTTTATATTGATAAAAACCTTGAAACAATTAATTCTGTAATATCAGATGCGACTGAAAAAGAAATCAACAAAACTCTCATGGAACTTAGAACAAAGGTCAGCAAAGCAAAAAATAACGTTCATTTGTACTCAGGAAAAGGTGAAGTAAACGGGTCATTAATTGAAGTTGAACTAGTTCCAGAAAAATATACAAAAGAAAAATATATATTAACCGGGTCACTAGTGAATAGATCTAAGAAGCCTTACCACCTCAATGTAAATGACATTGGTGACATAGTAGATGAAAAAGGCAACAGCTTTGGCACAATGGGCGAATACGTTGATTCACGTTTAAAAATTAGCACTAAAAACTGCAGTATCTATGGAGAAAAGTCCGAGACAGTGCTAGTTAACCCGAATCAAAGTTGTAACTTTATCCTGCCTCTAAAAATCCCAGGGCTACCAGAAATGGTTGAAAAGCTACAGATAAACTTACTAGGTTCAACAATAGAACTTAACCCTATCAGCGAATATGACAAAATTTGTGGCTCAGGGTGTTCTCCTTCAATTTAGATAATTCATGGGGAGGTTAAATTAAATTCAACCTCCCATAGCTGAACTGCTTTGTAACTAATTCAGTTTCTACAAATTTAGGAGTAGGTGACAACCCCAAAGCAAGAATGCAGCACCTCAGAAAATCCATGACAAATGCGCCAAAAGTAAGCAAATCATCAATGTCTTCTTTTGGCACGAGCATGCCCAAAAGCTGACCTTCGAAAAAAACCTAATCATAATTTTTGCGCTTGTGCCTTTGAAGTCCGCATTCGAGACGTTCAGATACTTTGTCTAGATAAGGATAAAACAGCCAGATTGATCACTGGCTGAATGATTGAAAAGCAAACAAAGGGAACTAAAAAATAGATCTGATCTCTTTTTTGTTGTTCTTTGCTTATATGTATTGCCAGGTTTTGCGACTAATTTAAGGCCTAATTTATTTTGATGGAATAAATTTTGACACGTCACTCCAAGGTATTAACCGATTCAATTGAATCGTTTCAAATACCTCTTTTGCATTGCTTTCTATACTCATAAGAGCAAGAAGAACTAAAGCTCCCTGATATGATGGTATACCACCGTTACTTGTTACACGGTTACGATCTACCACAACATTTTGGTCTTCAATTACTTGGATCTTAGGAAACTCACTCTGAAGTCCTTTTTCACCTCCGGCCCAGGTAGTTGCTTTATAGCCATCCAGAAGCCCTGCATGAGCATATAAGAATGCCCCAGAACAGTTGCTTGCCAACCATTTTACTTTGTTAGCCGAATTTTTAAGGAATGAAGTAAGAGCAGTATTTTCAAACAAGTGCTCCATACTGTAAGCACTGTTAACTATCAATACATCAAGTTCAGGTGCATTTTGAATGGTGACATCAACAGTTAGCTTAAGACCCTCTTCGGTAGTTACAACTTTTTTATTTTCGACTCCAACTAACACTACCTCATAATCTGAAAACCATGCTTTACGTGTTGCTACACCGAAAACTTCGGTGGGGGCAACAACATCACTAGTCAAGACGCCATCATAGACCAATACACCTATTACGTGTTTTGCTGCCATAGTAGGTATCGAATATATTGAAGTCGATACCAGAAGAATTAACACTCCAAGAAAACGATTTAATAACATGCAAACGTCCTTTAGTTGATTATTTGGTTGATGTATTATCACACCATTAAGTTCTCTTCACTTGTACGTTTACGACAGATCTAGATCGGAGCTATAAATGACTCAATTTTGCCTTCAGTTATTTAATCCTAGTAAACAGCTTCGTCCCTTAATACGTAACTATTGGCGACTCGAATCTCCAGCAGCCGGTTTCACATCTAGACATGACTTTATGGCCATAGATGGAGGGAGTGGCTGGCTATTTGTATTAGACGGTGAAGTTACTTTTCATACAGGTAAATGTGCATATGGTTCTTTCTCAGATGCATCAACTTTACATAGTAATTATTTGATTGGCGCTGAACAAGCTAAGGCGATTGGTATTCGATTCAAGCCTGGGGCACAATCTCTTTTTTGCAGGAGACCTACGTGGCATGAAGGCCAAGATCATGTTCCGCTAGAACTTGCGAATATCGACTCACGAAAGCTTTGTCAGACATTAAAGTCTACCTCAATTTGGTCTGAACAAGCTTCAATGCTTGATAGCTGGCTTATTGATTGTTTAGCAACCCATTCCCATGGTAATAAAAATATCTTACCGGTTGTTGAATCTATTGTTAAAGCTCAAGCGCCTTTATCATCTGAAGAACTATCCAGTATAAGTGGAATGAGTCAGCGACAACTACAACGCTATTTTATAACTAAGGTAGGTATGATTCCTAGAAATCTTGGCGTTGTCTGTCGTGCAAACAGTAGCTTAGACTACATGAAAACTTCAAAAGCTAAAGCTATTATCGATATTGCATTGGAATGTGGTTACCATGATCAAGCGCACATGGCTCGCGACTTTCGTCGATTATTTGGGAAACCACCCTCGCATTTTTTACAAACATTCTCACCTTCAAGTGAGTGCATTTGATATGCAGTTTTTCTCAGGAGTTTTTCAGGTCAGCATAAAGTGTCTTTAAGTATTTTCGATAGCAAAAACTTAGTAAAGGTATGGCGAAGCACACCTAACTTCAAAATCACCGCGTCGTTACGCTAGTTTCCACATTTATAAGGAGCTAGCGCATGAAAAAACCAAAACCCAAGCACGACTGGCCAAGCCTGTTCGCATACCAAAAAGAGAGCGGTTTAACTGTTGCAGACTTCTGCTCCGTACACAAAATAAGCCCATCGTCGTTCTATCTGAACAAACAACAATGCTCGACAAAAAGTGATTTTGTTGAGGCGAAGGTAGTTCATCGAGTCTCTGAGATGACCTCTCACGTTACAAGCTCTGCGCAAGTTATTACGTTAACAACACATGCAGGTGTACTATCTTTTCCTGACACGATTCCATCTGACTTTTTAGTCAACGTGATAAAGGGTTTATCATGAAGATGTTTGTTTCACCTCCCCGTATTTATCTTCATAGACAGTTTGTCGATTTCAGAAAATCCATTAATGGTTTATCGGTTATCATAGAATCAGAGATTGATTTACCCGTCATGAGCGGTGCTTTATTCATTTTCTGTAATAGAGCAAAAGACAAACTCAAAATTTTGTATTGGGATAAAACGGGCTTCGCCTTGTGGTATAAAAGGCTGGAGAAAGATAAATTCAAATGGCCAAACCGAACGAATGAAGATTGTATGGCGCTGACTGAGCAACAATTAAACTGGTTGCTTGAGGGTTACGACGTGGTCGGTCATCAGGCTGTTAAGTATCAAAGCATGGGCTTGTAAAACACCTGAAATAGTTTAAATAAAAACAGCAAGTTAGCGTTATATTTGTTAAAATAAGCGCATGAAAATTGACATAGATTCACTCCCAGACGACCCTGTTTTACTGAAGAAACTTTTGACTGAGTTAAGCCAAGAGCATGCCTTTCTTGAAGAAAGGTTTCGCTTAGCACAGCATAAACAATTTGGTAAAAGTTCAGAAGCTTATCCTGGCCAGGGTGAGTTATTTAATGAAGCTGAAGAGCTGGCTGTTGCGTCTGAACTAGAACAAACAGACGTTGAAAAAGAATCGATCACTTACGAACGGAAGAAGCCTGTTCGAAAGCCTTTACCTAAAGATTTGCCTCGTCAGGTGGTCATCCATGACATTGCAGAAGAAGATAAAAGCTGTGATGACTGTGGTCATGAATTACATCAAATGGGTGAAGATAAAAGCGAAAAGCTTCAGTTCATTCCTGCTCAAGTCAAAGTAATTGAGCATGTTCGCCCCAAGTACAGTTGTCGCCATTGCGAACAACATGCCACCAAAGTTAACATCAAACAAGCGCCTGTACCCGCATCACCCATACCAAAGAGCTTTGCAACAGCTAGCCTAGTAAGCCAAATCATCACCAGTAAGTACCAATATGGTTTACCGCTTTACCGGCAGGAAAGTCTCTTTAAAGAGTACGGCATTGATCTGAGCCGGCAAACGATGTCAGGGTGGCTGCTAAAAATTGCAGATTTACTCAAAATCCTTTATGACAAGCTGCGCCAAATACTCTTACAGCAATCCGTCATTCAAGCGGATGAAACGACCTTAAAAGTCATCGAATCCGAAAAATCCAAGTGTTATATGTGGTTATATTGCACAGGCACCGACTCGCCTGAAAGTAATCACACTGACATACCTAATATTGTGTTGTACGACTTTCACGAAAGCCGGGCGAGTCAGTGTGCGATTGATTTTTTACAAGGATATTCTGGCTATTTACAGGTGGATGGTTACCAAGCCTACGCTTCTACAGATGCCATTTTATCAGGGTGCTGGGCACATGCTCGCCGTAAATTCAAAGAAGCGGATATCGTACAAGGCAAAGGTAAACCCAAAGCAGGCAAAGCAACTTGGGCAATGAGTCACATCAAAAAGCTGTATCGTATTGAGACGCTGATTAAAGATAAAACGCCAGCAGAAAAACAAGCCTATCGAGAAGAGCACGCAACACCATTACTTGAAGAATATAAAGCCTGGCTGGATAAATCGATTCTACAAGTACCACCAAAATCGGCACTCGGTAAAGCGATTGCCTATAGCTTAAACCAGTGGCCAAAACTGACTCGTTACTTGGAAGACGGTCATCTAAATATCGATAACAACCGTGCAGAAAGAGCGGTTAAACCCTTTGTTATTGGTCGGAAAAACTGGTTATTTTCAAACACCGCAAGTGGTGCTCATGCCAGCAGCATTCTTTACAGTATCGTTGAATCGGCGAAAGCGAATAACTTAGTGCCATTCGATTATCTAAATCATGTTATTAGCGTGTTGAGTGAACGTCAGGATGATCAAACTCTGAATGAGTTATTGCCTTGGAATGTTAGTTTACAGCTTCGATAATTTATCGGCAGGTGGGGTGCCCATACGCTCACAAAACTTAATATCAAAAAAGGCCGCTTTAGAAGCAAAGCCTTAATTTTCCAGTACCCTAATTCATGACGATTAGGCCAAAACTAAATTGCACCTTCAACGACAAGTTATGGCACGAGCACGCCCAAAATATGACCTTTGAAAGAAATCTGGTCAAACTTTTTCTGCTTCTGCCTTTGAAGTCCGCAAGTCTGCCGTTCAGTGCTTACGCTCTAGAGGTCTCGAATGGTTTGAAAGCGAACATGTTCATAGAGGATGTTCGCTATAGTTTTATTAATATTTTGAAGAGTACTTCCTTCTTCTATGTGTTTAATTACCCATGAACAGCCAGATTTATCTAGGTGTTCTTTCCAGTCATTTTTCAACCCAAGCAATCCTTCCAAATCAAAGTGAGAGCAGCCTCCTTGCTCTGCAAAACCGCCGCCAATGGATTCTCCAATAAAAAAAGGCTTGCTTGAATTAGAGCTATTAATTCCAAAGTAGTAGACATGATGTGATTTATGCCGGTCTGTTGGAGCATTATTCAACTTCAAGCAAACACTTGCTTTGAATATCTTAGCCAACATTAAAAAACATCCGCTTTAGAGCAGTACTTGTGGCAGTTATCTATATCAAAAATAACGTTTTGCTCATTTAGAAAAATTTTTGATAGCAAAAACTCAATATCAAAAAAGGCCGCTTTAGAAGCAAGGCAAGACTTATGAGCTTCAAGACTATAGGGATGATTAGGCCAGCTTCCGTTCTAGCCGGATATTTCATAAATTTGAGCAAAAGCGTTCCTATCAGCAGCTTCGGTGTTATGCTGGCTTTGAGGTAAAAGCTCTACTTAAGTGATCTTCAGAAACCACGAGCAAGAACCAGAAATCGATACTCTTTTGGAACTTTGTTATGATTGACTTTAGATTCTCATTCATTGAAAAAGCTAATTTAGTCTTTCAGTTTTAGAAAAAATGTTCGTCTGGAGTTGACCAATAAAGACTAACTACAAGGTAAAAATTGTTCATTTATGGACGTTGGCGTAAAATTTTTTGAATAGATTACTCATCAAAGCTATCAATTTAAAGTTTACCTTTTTGTGACTTGTCGGTTGAATGACTCTCATTTGTCACCGCCCCCTTAACTTCTTAACTTTAGGCTTCGGCTTTACGACATTAGTCTATAATGAAATATAGTTTTCACACTATTTAACAAATAATGGAATAACACTATGTATATCCGCCAGGTTGGCTGCTTTTTAATACTCATATTAACGCTGAGCGCGGTTTCTTTTTCTTCCATCGCCGATAAAAAAATCCGACTCGCTACATCTGAGAGAGAGCCTTATATTGGAGAAAGCCTACCCAATAATGGATACTTACATGAACTGGTCACAGAGGCTTTTAAACAAGTCGGCTATACTGTAAATATCGACTTTTATCCCTTAGCTAGGGCTCGCCTGATGGCAGTCAATGGGAATGTAGCAGGCTTACTGCCATCTTATTATGATCCAGACACGTCTGCTTTCGTATATTCTGAGCCTTTCCCTGGCAACTCGATCGGCTTACTCAAGAAAAAAGATCTGAAAATACCTGACTCCCTGGCGAATTCGACTAGCTTACCAGAGGCACTACGAAACCTTTCTGAATATCGCATCGGTATTGTACGTGGAGATAAAGTTAGCCCAGAATTTGATCGTGTCTCCAACCTGAACAAACTAGTGTCAACGAATGACCTACAAAATATAAAAATACTGGCTGCTAATAGAGTTGATTTTGTCGCCATTGACAAATTTACCGCCGCTGATTTAATCACTAATTATGAGCCACAGTTTATTGGCAAATTCGACTTTCTGGCGTCATCTTTTACGTCCTTGCCATTTCATGTGGCCTTTTCCAAGAAGCAGGATGATTATCAACAGCTTGTTAAGGACTTTAATCGCGGATTAAACCTTCTAATTCAAGAAGGGCGTGTGGAAGCCATTCTTGCAAGACATGGTTTACTCTCTAGGCCAGTCAAAGAAAAGGGTAAGACGGCCCTAACAATTGGTACAGTCAATAATAACGATATGATTAGGATGAAGGCTCTGTCTAAAGAGTTCGAAAAATTGCATACCGATATAAAACTGCAATGGCGAATCACAGATGAGAACACCTTAAGAAAACGTTTACTTTCAGATCTGGCAATTTCAGATGGGCAGTTCGATATTCTTACCATCGGCACTTATGAAACCCCAATATGGGCGGAAAAAGACTGGTTGGTCGCTTTAGACAATCTTCCTAAAAGTTATCAAAAAAACGACTTATTTGCGTCCGTCACTAAGGCTTTATCTCATCAAGATAAGCTCTATGCATTGCCATTTTATGCTGAAAGTACGATGACTTATTACCGCAAAGATTTGTTTGAGAAAGCAGGACTCACCATCCCCGACAAACCAAACTATGAGGACATTGAGCGATTCGCAGCGGCTCTCCACCAGCCTGAGCAAGAGACTTACGGCATCTGTTTAAGAGGAAAGCCGGGGTGGGGAGAAAACATGGCCTTACTGGGCATTATGGTTAACGCATTTGGTGGTCGCTGGTTCGATGAAAATTGGCTCCCAACTATTGATACACCTCACTGGCAAAAAGCAGTTGATACCTATACCCGCTTATTGCTTAATTACGGCCCACCTCAAGCCTATATGAATGGCTATAATGAAAATTTGAAATTATTCTCCGAGGGTCATTGTGCTATGTGGATTGATGCAACGGTCGCTGCAGGGCAACTGTTTAACCCGGATTTATCCAAGGTACACGATCGGTTGGGTTTTTCATTGGCACCAAGCGGAACCACGGCGACTGGATCTCACTGGTTATGGTCTTGGGCTTTAGCAATTCCGCAGTCTTCTAAAAACCAGGAACAAGCGCAGCAATTTATTGCTTGGGCAACCTCAAAAGAGTACATACAGCTTGTCGCAGATAACTACGGCTGGGTCTCCGCTCCGCCTGGAACACGACAATCGACCTACGCAAACAAACAATATCAACAGGCCGCCCCATTCGCTAATTTTGTGAAGCAGGCGATTCAAACAGCCGATCCGGTAGCCTCTACCGTAGACCCCAAACCTTACTTAGGCATTCAATATGTAAATATTCCTGAGTTTCCGGCAATCGCGACACAAATAGGCAACAAAATAGCAGACATATTGAAAGGGAACGCAAAAACAAAGTCGGTACTAAAAAGTTCTCAGGCATTAACCTTGCAGCAAATGCAACGGTCAAATTATATACAACAATAGTTACCGCTATGTCTTTTTTATTATTGCCGTGTCGAAGGTATATTCAAGAATCGAACTCAATGTCACTTCAAATTTATTATGAAGCCTTTGAATAGGGGTTAGTTAAGTAACTATGTCTCATTATATTGATAGTAGAAAATCCATTGCCTCCAAATTACTTGGCCTGGTATTTGGTATATATATTATTATCGCCGCAGTGATTACGATCAGCCAAATGATTATTGAGTATGAAGATGCAGAAGACGCCATCCTCAACGAACTTGAAAACGTATATATCGCATTCGAGCCTGTTTTATCTGGGGCTATCTGGATGGTCAATGACATACAACTCAATTTAATTCTTCAAGGAATGAGTAAATTACCTGCTGTCGGTAAAATTGAAATCAAGCGTACTTTAGACCCATCCATCGACAGTGGCACGGTTAGTTTTCAGGAAGACGATCAAGCATCATCGACTTTTAGTCGTGAGACTTCTGTTCATAATGACTTATTTTACAAAGGTTCTAAGGATCTTGTGAAAGTTGGCGCAATAACGATCTATGCCGATTCAACAGCGGTGTTTAATAGAGTAAAACTTGGGTTTATCGTGACCGTGATTACCGCTATTTTGAAGTCGACAGCGCTGTGGATAATATTTATTTGGTTTTCACGCCGAGTATTGCAAAAACCCTTATTGCGATTGACCGATGCGCTATCAAATTTGAATTTGAAAAGTGGCAAAATAGAGGAACTGGACTTAGATTTAAAAGATGACAATGAATTAAAATATTTAGAGTTAGCCTTTAATTCTATGGCTCAGACTATCCGCGATTCTCAGGCCTTATTGAAAGAAACGAATGAACAACTCGAGTCTAAAGTATTAAAACGAACCCAAGAACTGCAAACAGCGAGGGAAAATGCAGAAGAGTCTGCAAAAATAAAAGGCGACTTTTTAGCAAATATGAGTCATGAAATTCGAACGCCTATGAATGCTATTATTGGGCTTTCGAATCTGGCATTGCAGGTCGAAGATGAAGTAAAAAAGCAGGATTATCTCGAAAAAGTTAACTTATCGGCGCAATCCCTACTCAATATAATCAATGATATTCTTGATTTCTCAAAAATTGAAGCAGGAAAACTCTCGCTTGAAAAAATCCCCTTCGAACTAGAGAGTTTACTGGTCAAAATCTCAAACATTTCGGGATTGGAAATAGAGAGCAAAGGCTTGCAGTTTATCATCCGCCTTTCTCCTAAGGTACCCAAAACGGTAATCGGCGACCCTTCAAGGCTAGAGCAAGTGTTAATGAACTTGATCAGCAATGCTAGAAAGTTCACTGAGGCAGGCTATATTTTTCTCGATATTGACACGCTTGAAGATGCTTTAGACTCACAAGGTCAATTGAATCTCGTGGTATCGATTAAAGATACCGGAATAGGAATGACAGCACAGCATCAGCAAGGCCTGTTTAATGCATTTTCCCAGGCGGACAGCTCTACCACGCGAAACTATGGAGGAACAGGTCTCGGGCTCACAATCTGTAAAAAATTGGTCGAAATGATGGGGGGCAATATTTTTGTCACATCCGAGTACGGTAAAGGATCAGCATTTCAGTTTACTGTCATGCTTGAAAAACAAGCAGATGACAAAGTTATGCACCTTGCTCAAAGCAAAGAGCTAATAGAAAAGAATGTATTGCTTGTCGATTCTCACCCTATTACTAAAGGTATAGTGATTGAACAGTTAAGCTCATTTGGAATGCATGTGTCTGTATCGGAGTCAATTGAGCTGGCTATTGACGCAATAGTGAAAGCCAATGAGAAAAAACAAACCTTTGATTATGCGATTATTGATGAAACGGTAATCTTTAATACCGAAGACAATGTTGTTCGACAATTTTTAGACCAAATCGCCAAAAACAAGATTAACGCCATTATGATATCGAGTTGCTTCGATCTGAATGACTTTCATGGCCGTGCCCAGCAATTAGGACTAACCAGTATTATCACAAAACCTGTATTACCAGAGGTTTTACAAAAACGTCTCGAAAGTATTGAGGACAAAAAGTATTCAACTGGCCATGAAGACCAAAAGGATCAAATAGAAGAAACGCTATGGAATACATTGAGCGGTGCTAAAGTCCTCGTCGCTGAAGACAATACGATAAATCAGATTATTGTCGCTGAACTACTCAAGCTTGTGAATGTATCGGTCAAAATTGCAAACAACGGTCTCGAAGTGTTGGATATGATAAAGAACGAGAATTTTGACGCTATTTTAATGGATATCCAAATGCCAGAGATGGATGGCCATCAAGCTACAGCATTGTTAAGACAAGATCCGAGTTTAAATTCAATGCCTATCATCGCTCTCACTGCCCATGCAATGGAAGGATATCGTGAAACCTGCTTGGCAAATGGTATGAATGATTATTTAACCAAACCTCTCGATGCCAACGAACTTTATCGCGTATTGGCTTTATGCCTTTCGAGTGCGAAGAGTTCTTAAACTTATTCGACCATAGATTCCAAATACTTGTTTTGGAGAGGGGGGATTAAACAATGGCCTGATAGGCCTGTGCGAATATTTGGGTGGAGTGTGAGGTAGGCAGCGCTAAAAATGGAATCAGTAAAGGTGTCAGATCTATTTAATCGTCTTTAGTTTGTTAGCTAGCGTTTAATATATATCGCTAATAACTCAAAGCCCGTATTAGGCTCTTTGTCACCAAGTATCGCTTTAACTCCATATCAAGCTTATTAAATTTACAAATTTTCGACACTGATAAGTAACGCTAATGCTTTTTTTAAAGCATTTTCGAAGACTGAAAAGTAACTTCGATAAAGGCCGCTTTAGAAGCAAAGCCTTAATTTTCCAGTACCCTAATTCATGACAATAAGGCCAAACAAATTTGAACCTTCAACGGCAAGTTATGGCACTTTTTGTACCTCTAGTTAACACAATACTCACTAAAGTTAATAAGAATTTTCGGCTTTATAATTAGATCGTATTTAGGCATTTTAATCCTTAGTGTATGTTTTCGTACCATTGGACTTCAAACCCCTTTTAGTATGCACTTCAATACCGATAACTTTCCATAATGGCAGAACTATATGTTTTCATTTATTGGTTGGCCACACTATTGTTCAATTTGTGGCCATATTATGGTCGCAACACCAACGCCTAAGTTTTTACACATTTTAAAACTACAAGACCTGGCTAAAGCCGCTATTCATATAGCCTCCATTTACTAATAGCTTTTGCTTTTTCAAACAACGCAACACCATTTACCAAGCCAAACTAAATATGCCGAATACAATGCCACTAACTTTATCATAATACGATAATTACCGTAATATGATAATTATCGTATTACTAAATAATAATACATGTTAATATAGAAAACTGTATATATTATTAATAGAGGGTTAGGAGAATGGCTAAAAGACTAGTTAAATCAGAGAACGTTTTTCGTGTTGCGGATGAGATTCGAGATAGAGGTGAGCTCCCAACTGCGCTTAATATTTATGATGAGCTTGGTCATGGCTCTCTAACTACAATTACAAAATTCTTAAAAGAGTGGCTTGCTAAAGAAGAAAATAAACAGGCTGAAAACTTACCTGCAGAAATAAAAGTTCCTTCAAACCTTATGGATCAGTCCTCTAAATGGATTAAAACCTTGTGGTTCAGTGCTAAAGCAGAAGCTGAACAAGACTTCGAAGAAATGAGGAACTTAAATCAAACCGAAGTTAATAAAGCTTTAGAACTATTGAAAGAATCTGAAGCCTTCAGTGAGCGGCAAAACCTTAAGCTACTTGCTGCTCAGACCGAGATTGAAGGACAAGCTGAGCAGTTAGTTTTTGCTAATAATTCTGTTAAGAATAATATCGAAACAATTGAAAATCTAAAGAAAAACTGTAACGACCTACTATTAGAAACTTCAGTATTAAAAGCTGAAGCCGTTAAGGATGAAACACTAATAGCTGAACTGAAACAATCTGAACAATTATTAAGCAATCAAAATATATCGTTAAATAAAATAGTTGAGAGCAAGGATAGGGAAAATAGAAAATTAGCTAAAGAAAAAGCTAGCTTGGAAGGCAATGTTGATAAATTATCACTTCAAGTACAAGAATTACTCAGAAAAATGGATGTTTTAAATAACGAGAAAAACATGCAATCGACTGAAAAATCTTCATTAGTTGCTCGTCTCGAAAGTACAGAAAAACAACTATCCAGAACTGAGAAAAAGAATTCAAGAATAGAAGAAAAAAATGAAAAACTACAAGAAGAGATTCTTGAAATTGCCAGATTACGAGTTATCGACACAAAGATCAGCACTTAATACTACTTAAAATTATCAATATTCTGACAGTCTCGAAAAGATAGCTTTTATACTAGGCTTCGTGAAAAAACATCGATATTTATTATAATATAATTTGAAATTTAAGGCTGGTTTGTACTAAAAAAGCAGCTAAAACATCCATTTAAAAACTGCTTGCAGAAAGCTTTATTATACCTCGAGAGCAAGCTCAGGGGCTGCTTCTTTAACAACCTTGGGCATAAGCAAATCACGAATTTTCTTCTCGAGCTCTATCGCTAAATCAGGATGCTCTCCCATGTAATTTGCTGCATTAGCTTTGCCCTGACCAATTTTGTTATTATCATAACTATACCAAGCACCAGCCTTATCAACCATTCCATGCTTAACACCAAGCTCAATAAGCTCACCCAACCGATAAATACCTTGGCCATATAAAATCTGAAATTCAGCTTGCTTGAAAGGAGGTGCAATTTTATTTTTAACTACCTTTACTCGCGTCTCATTGCCTATAATCTCTTCGCCTTGCTTAACCGCACCAGTTCTACGGATATCCAAACGAACTGATGCATAAAATTTAAGAGCATTACCACCTGTAGTGGTTTCAGGGTTGCCAAACATTACCCCTATCTTCATTCGGATCTGGTTAATGAAGATCAACATTGTATTGGAATTTTTTAAATTACCCGTTAGTTTCCGCATCGCCTGGCTCATCATACGCGCAGCTAGCCCCATGTGGCTATCTCCAATATCACCCTCTATCTCGGCTTTTGGGGTTAACGCAGCTACAGAGTCAACAACAATTACATCGACTGCGCCAGACCTTGTTAACATATCTACAATTTCAAGCGCCTGTTCACCAGTGTCTGGCTGAGAAATCAGTAAGTCATCAATATTTACACCTAGCTTTGCAGCATACGAAGGATCCAATGCGTGCTCAGCATCGATAAAGGCACACGTTTTCCCTAATCGTTGAGCTGAAGCAATTGCCTCCAATGTTAGAGTAGTTTTACCACTTGATTCAGGGCCATATATTTCAACAATTCGACCCATTGGCAAGCCTCCAGCTCCAAGTGCAATATCTAAGCCAAGAGAACCTGTAGATATCGTCTCAATATCCATAGTGCGGTTATCTCCAAGCTTCATTATTGAACCTTTACCGAATTGACGCTCTATCTGAGACATTGCTGCACTTAATGCTTTCTTTCTATCTTCATTCATACTTGATTTACCACCCATAGAATTTGAACAACTATAAATAAAACAACTTAACAAAATACTTTATGATACTTTCTTAACTAATTTCAACTATACTTGTTAAACAACAATCTAACAGAATACTTCTATATGATAGTTTTTATGCGGCTAAGGGGAACACGCAAGAAGCTAGACCCATATGACTATCACCCATATCACCTTCAATTTCTGCTTTTGGTGTTAAAGCAGCAACAGAGTCAATGATCAAGACATCGACAGAACCTGAACGAACCAACATATCTGTGATTTCAAGTGCCTGCTCACCTGTATCTGGCTGTGACACTAATAGCTCATCAACGTTTACACCGAGTTTTTCTGCATAAATTGGATCTAAGGCATGTTCAGCATCGATGAATGCACATGTTTTACCGGCTTTTTGCGCTTCAGCAATTACCTGTAATGTCAGTGTGGTTTTACCTGAGCTTTCAGGGCCATAAATTTCTACGATACGACCATAAGGTAGGCCGCCTATGCCTAAAGCGATATCCAATCCTAACGAGCCAGTCGATACAGCAGGCATTGCTTCTCTTGGGTGATCACCCATTTTCATAATCGCGCCTTTACCAAATTGGCGTTCTATTTGAGATAAAGCTGCAGTAAGCGCTTTCTTTTTGTTGTCGTTCATTAGGTGTCTCCGAAGTTGTGTCTTTTAAATAATACTGTATAGATAGTCAGTATTATGTGCACAACAATCTAATCTGTCCAATATTTTTTTTGATTATTTTTAAATTAATCTTGATTGCTGCTTAAGTAAGCAAAATTGACAGGTAGTTATTTTATTGAAAAGTACAGAAAGAAGTTTCTTGGCTAAACCACAATTATCTATGATGATTCATAAATAATTGTGAGCTATTTGGTATTGAGAAAGCAGCTGTAAAAGTATGTTAGATCAGGCTTCAATTAGTATGACTAATCGAGGTTATTATTCCCTCTTTTACTGCATTTTTTAACAGCTTTTTGGTCAAAATCTTTCACAGACTTGCCTGCTGCTGTTGCTTCACTGCGATAAATTATGAATTCATCCATATCAATATCATTATTATCATTTAAATCTATCCGAGGGCTGGCAGGGAAAAGCATTATTTTCGCCAAAAGACCATTAACTTACTGATTTAAATATTTCCTAAATCCTGCAATCCGATCTTAAAGACATTCATATGTTCAAATATAAACTATCTTTGCATGTTTTTTCTCATAAGAGCACACTCAACACGCTGAAGCAGAAAGGAATGATTAAGATTGGCTGCTTTTCAATCAACTATCGAGGCGATTTGAGTTTTAGGTAATAGAAGGCCATGGCTTGTGAAAAACCAACGACTTAAAACTCTTGAAACCCGAATACGGTTTTCACCGTCGAGTCGACATCAAACCATGTTTTATAGAAATGGCCTATCTGCAATGTACCGGACTTCATTGCTCGCTCCCATACTCGGTTACGCAGGTGGTGGTTGACACTTTCTAATTGGGTGACGTGCTTTAACGCACCTTGACGAAAAATGCGCCCCAAGGTGCTGTCATCTGGAACGGATACCCAGCCGCTAATCTGACGCAAGACCTGATCTGACCATACACTCACAACTTTAAGCAGCGAGTTTGCGCCTGCAATAATGCCGGTGAGCGTTATGAAAACTGACTCCGCTAGAGAATACCGCGCATTGATACCTCGTTTAAAATCGATATGTTGGTTGCAAACTTCGTCAAACCCGAGGCGCTGCAGGAAGTGAATAACAGGCGCAACCCCGATTGGCTTGTAAGCCCCTTAGCGGAGTGTTGATAATTTATTTTTCTGGGTGGTTTACGAGTGCGTTTTGAAGTATTCTTGGTCATGAAAAAGGTGAGTCTACTTTGGTTGTTAATTGCCGTTAACTAATTGAAGTAGTTTACCTTTTTCTCCTTTCTAATGTTACCCTTTGCAGAATCTAGGTTTTACTTAATTGAATGGGAGGACAAGGAACTGTGCCATATGAGCAGTAAACACAGCAATCACCTGACAATGGTTTCAATACCTTCTTACATAATTCACATTCATAGAACCACTGACAGGCATTCGTTGGCATGGTCTCAAACTTTTTATAACCACACCCTGGACAGGTCAATTCAGACTGAAGGTTGATTTCGTTACTCATTTTTTTCACCGCCAAATATTGTTGAGGGATATCCCGAATTTGTTGTGGCTTCTATGAGCGACTGCGAACTGGTTTTACTATTATCGAACTTAACTACCACAAGCTTTGTTTCAAAACTTACATCAACAGCCAATACACCTTCGATTTTTTTCAGGGCCTTCTTCACCGTGATTGGGCACATCGCACAATTCATGGATGGAATTTCAAGTGTCACTGTGTTATCTGCCGCGAGCGTATACATGCTAAATGTTAGTGAGATTAATATAGCTATTAAAATTTTCATATTTTTGCCTTTTACTTATGCAAACAAAGTTAGCCAATAAGGGCTGCTAACTAAGCCTATTGAAATGATGAGAGCGAAAACAAATAACACTTGTCGCCTGTTACGCGTGTCAGGCACTGCACAGGCGGCGCCTGGCTCACAGTCATTTATACCGCTGAATTGAGGTTTGAACAGTTGCCATCCTGCCAAGCCAAATAAGATGATAACCACCAAGATAAAGATTGGGCGATAAGGTTCAAAAGCAGTCAGATTAGAAATCCAGGCACCACTTATACCAATCGACAATAATATGAGTGGGCCAGCACAGCAGAGACTTGCGCCGATGGCGGCGGCAACTCCTCCTAAGATAGACCAGTTTATCTTATTTTTGAGCATGAAAGGTTCCTCTAAGATTGGAACGAAAATTTGTATATGCTCAAAGTATAAACCCCGTACTAATATACGGAGTCAAGATAATTATGGCTGAAGGGAATCAATAACCGGACAGTGACTTTCATCTTCGTTATTGCTGCATTGCTTTAATAATGCAGTTAGTGCTTTCTCCAAGCGATTTAGGTCTTTCAATTTAGTCTTAACTGTATTCAATTTTTGTTGAGAGAGAACTTGTACCTGACTGCATGGTAACTTTTCCAAACTTAATAAGTGCGCAATCTCATCAAGCGTAAAACCAAGCTCTTTAGCGCGTTTGATAAAGCGAATTCTTTCTAGTGCTTCATCAGGATATTGACGGTAGCCTTGTAATGGTTTTTCAGGCTGTTGAATTAGTCCTTTTTTCTCGTAGAAGCGAATGGTTTCGACATTGACTCCCGCTTCTTGCGCTAACTTACT
>TARA_R110001592_G_scaffold140073_3_pt1 | contig 18062 bp, 17 predicted proteins | sample TARA_R110001592 | Tara Oceans TARA_R110001592 (sample SAMEA4398387) | marine metagenome | biome: Polar Biome; feature: [SRF] surface water layer (ENVO:00010504); material: water (ENVO:00002006), including particulate matter (ENVO:01000060) such as... | depth 5 m | reverse complement strand
GTGATACGCTCTTGCAGAACGCCCATCTCTTCAGCCAGCGTAGGCTGGTAGCCCACAGCCGATGGCATACGACCCAACAGTGCCGATACTTCGGTACCTGCCAGTGTGTAGCGATAAATGTTGTCGACGAATAGCAGAACATCACGGCCTTTGCCGTCTTCGCCTTTCTCGTCGCGGAAGTACTCAGCCATGGTCAGGCCGGTCAACGCCACGCGTAGACGGTTGCCGGGTGGCTCGTTCATCTGACCGTAAACCATGGCCACTTTGTCGAGAACGCCCGAATCTTTCATTTCGTGATAGAAGTCGTTGCCTTCACGAGTACGCTCACCCACACCAGCGAACACGGACAAGCCGCTGTGCGCTTTAGCGATGTTGTTAATCAATTCCATCATGTTTACGGTTTTACCAACACCGGCACCACCGAACAGACCTACTTTGCCGCCTTTGGCGAACGGGCACAGCAAGTCGATGACTTTGATGCCTGTTTCTAGCAAGTCTGTACCGCCCGCTTGCTCGTCATACGACGGCGCTTTACGGTGAATCGACATTTTGGTTTCGCAAACGACCGGTTCGCCTTCATCTTCTGGCTCGCCGAGTACGTTCATGATACGACCCAGCGTGCCTTGACCAACAGGAACACTGATGGGGCCGCCAGAGTTAGCAACGCCCAGACCGCGCTTCAGGCCTTCGGTTGAACCCATGGCAATCGTACGCACGACGCCGTCGCCCAGCTGCTGCTGAACTTCTAGGGTTGTTGACGTGGCCTCGACCATCAGGGCGTCATAAACCCTAGGTACGCTATCACGCGGGAATTCGACGTCAATGACGGCGCCGATAATCTGGACAATACGACCGCTGCTCATGGGGTTATCCTCTAAAACTCGTAATGCTATCTGCAGTGATGCGCGGCTTAAACAGCCGCGGCACCACCAACGATTTCGGAAATTTCTTGGGTGATGGCTGCCTGGCGTACCTTGTTGTAAACCAACTGCAAGCTACGGATCAAATCACCGGCGTTGTCGGTAGCTGATTTCATAGCCACCATACGCGCCGCCATTTCACAGGCCACGTTCTCAATGACACCTTGATACACTTGGGACTCGATAAAGCGCAACAACAGCGCATCCAAAAGCGGCTTAGCTTCTGGCTCGTAGAGATAATCCCAGTTGTAACTACGCTGACCGAGATCATCGTCACCACCTGTTGCCAAAGGCAATAGCTGCTGAAGCGTCGGCTTTTGCGTCATGGTGTTTACAAACTCGTTAGACACCAAATACAAACGGTCAATTTTGCCTTCGTCAAAGTGCTCTAACATCACTTTGATGCTGCCTATCAACGCTTCTAACGAAGGCTGATCACCCATATGGGTTTTAGCTGCAACCACTTTACCGCCAACATTCTTAAAGAATGTCGTGGCTTTGGTGCCGATCAAGCAAAACTCAGACTCAACGCCTTGCTCACGGTAACTGCGAACGGACTGCACCACTTGCTTGAACAAGTTGATGTTTAAACCGCCGCACAAACCACGATCAGACGACACAACAATATAGCCAACACGGCGCACCGGGCGTTCGATCAAGTAGCTATGTTTGTACTCAGGCGTTGCATGCGCAACGTGAGCCACTACTTGACGAATCTTTTGAGCATATGGCTTACCTGCCACCATACGCTCTTGGGCCCTGCGCATCTTGGAGGCGGCCACGAGCTGCATCGCTTTCGTGATCTTCTGCGTGCTTTTAATGCTCGCTACCTTGACGCGAATTTCTTTTAAGCTGGCCATAGCCTCACCGACTCTTTGCTGGGTGTTGGCTCGGCACTAGGCCGAGCCTCCCGTGGCTCACCAGGTTTGGGTGGCCTTAAACTTCTCGATACCGGCACGCAGTGCCGCTTCGATCTTGCCATCGTAGTTAGCGGTGGCATTGATGTCGTCCATCAGCGCTTTTTCTTCGCTGTTGAAATAGCTGTGCAAGGCGGCTTCAAAATCCAATACCTTGTTCACTGCAACATCGTTTAAGTAACCTTCGTTGACTGCGAAAATAGACAGCGCCATGTCACCGATGCTGAGTGGAGCAAATTGCTTCTGCTTCATCAGCTCAGTCACGCGCTGGCCCAATTCTAGCTGTTTACGTGTAGCTTCATCGAGATCAGAAGCGAACTGAGCGAATGCCGCCAGTTCACGGTACTGAGCCAACGAGGTACGAATACCACCCGACAGCTTTTTGATGATCTTAGTTTGCGCAGCGCCACCAACTCGCGACACCGAAATACCGGCGTTGACGGCTGGACGAATACCGGCGTTAAACAGCGATGATTCTAAGAAGATCTGGCCATCGGTGATCGAAATCACGTTGGTTGGAACGAATGCCGACACATCGCCTGCTTGCGTTTCAATGATAGGCAGCGCGGTTAATGAGCCGGTTTTGCCTTTCACTTCGCCCTTGGTGAACTTCTCTACGTACTCAGCAGACACGCGCGAAGCACGCTCAAGCAGACGGGAGTGGAGATAGAACACGTCGCCAGGATAGGCTTCACGACCTGGTGGACGGCGCAGTAGCAAGGAGATTTGACGATAGGCCACAGCCTGTTTCGACAAGTCATCATAAACAATCAGTGCGTCTTCACCGCGGTCACGGAAATATTCGCCCATGGTGCAGCCGGAATATGGCGCCAAGAATTGCATGGCTGGTGCTTCAGCAGCGGCAGCGGCAACGACAGTGGTATAAGCCATGGCACCAAACTCTTCGAGCTTGCGCACCACGTTAGCAATGGTTGATTGCTTCTGACCGACAGCAACATAGACGCACTTAATGCCAGAGTTTTTCTGCGCAATAATGGCATCGATAGCTAATGCTGTTTTACCGGTTTGACGGTCACCAATGATCAGCTCGCGCTGGCCACGGCCAACAGGAATCATCGCGTCGACAGATTTGTAGCCAGTTTGTACGGGCTGGTCGACGGACTGACGCCACCAAACACCGGGAGCTACTTTCTCAACGGCATCGGTCAGCTTAGCGTTGATTGGACCTTTGCCATCGATAGGCATGCCCAAAGCATCAACCACGCGGCCTAACATTTCAGGGCCAACTGGCACTTCTAAAATGCGGCCTGTGCAGCGAGCCTTTTGGCCTTCTTGCAATGTCAGATAGCCGCCTAAAACCACGGCGCCAACAGAGTCACGCTCGAGGTTGAGGGCCATGCCATAGACACCGCCGTCGAACTCAATCATTTCGCCGTACATAACGTCGGCGAGACCATGAATACGCACGATACCGTCGGCTACGCCAACGATAGTGCCTTCGTTACGGGCTTCAACAGACGAATCTAGGTCTGTGATGCGGCTCTTGATCAGCTCGCTGATCTCGGAGGGATTCAGATGCTGCATGATGCTCTCTTCCTCGAAGGAATTATCAAGTATTCAGGGTGGCGCGAAGCTTGCCGAGTTTGCCTCGTACGGAGGCATCAATGACTAAGTCACCGGCATGAATCACGGCCCCACCAATTAAGCTGGCGTCGACAGCCGTCGTCAGTTTGACCTGACGCGACAGTTTTTCAGTTAGCACACGAGCCATCGCTGCTTGCTGCTCATCACTCATAGCAAAGGCCGCAGTTACTGCCACATCGACAGCGCCTTCGGCTTGTGCGCGCAGCTCATCGAACAAGCCGCTAATTGCAGGCAATGCGGCTAAGCGCTTGTTGCCAGCGAGTTGACGAATGAAGTTCTGGCCCTGCTCATTGAGCTGATCAGCGACCACAGCCAATAACGCATCGGCTTGATCTTTAGCGCTAAGCGTTGGGCGAGCGACATAGGCAGCAAATTCAGTATTTGCAATTACCTGTGCTGCTAGCGCCAGCATGCCTGACCATTCGGCCAACTTGCCTTCGCCCTGCGCCAACTGAAAAGCGGCCTTAGCATAAGGACGTGCAACGGTCGTTAATTCTGCCATGACTGTCTCAAACGCCTCTTATTTCAGCTCGGTAGCCAAGTTGTCCAGCATCACTGCATGTTTGGCGGAATCGATTTCGGCTTGCAAAATCTTTTCTGCGCCAGCAATGGCGAGGCTAGCAACCTGTTGACGCAGACCATCGCGGGCACCGGCAATTTCTTGCTCAATGTCGGCGCGAGCCTGAGTCAAAATACGTTCTGCTTCAGCGGCAGCTTGTGCTTTCACTTCGTCAGCCACTTGGCTGGCGCGGCGATTAGCTTGCTCAATCAGCTCAGCTGATTTTTGCTTAGCTGCTTGCAGCTCTTGCGCAACTTGGGCGTGTGCAACGTCCAAATCTTGCTTTGCTTTATCGGCAGCATTCAGGCCATCGGCAATTAGCTTCTGGCGCTGCTCAAGTGCAGCCATGACTGGCGGCCACACGAACTTCATGCAGAACCAGACAAAGATAGCAAACGATATTGCCTGGCCTACGATTGTGAAGTTGATGTTCACGCTATCACCTCTATTCCGGTTTCATTCACGAGCATAGTGCTCGCCGTGGCTCGGGGTTTAGGCCGAATTACTGAATGAACGGGTTGGCAAACAGCAGGAACAGACCAATACCAACACCAATCATGGTGACGGCGTCGAGCAGACCGGCGACGATGAACATTTTAACCTGGAGCTGAGGAGCTAGCTCTGGCTGACGTGCAGTACCTTCTAGGAACTTGCCGCCCAAGATGCCGAAGCCGATAGCAGTGCCCAGAGCACCCAAGCCAATCAATAGGGCAACGGCGATCAGGTTAAGGCCAATGATTTGTTCCATGTGAGTTTCCTCTTCAGGGTTGGTTCAGAGTTAAAGTTACGGGGTTTTCTTAGTGATCGTGCTTTTCAGAAGCCATGCTCAAGTAAACGATCGTCAACATCATGAACACGAACGCCTGTAGCGTAATGATCAGAATGTGGAAGATGGCCCAAGGCACAGACAACGTCCACTGCACATACCATGGCAGCAGCGCGATCAAAATAAAGAGCAATTCGCCGGCATACATATTGCCGAACAAACGCAGTGCTAGCGAGATTGGCTTGGCAATCAACGCGATACCTTCAAGCAAAAAGTTAAACCACGTCAGCCAGATGGTATTGAATGGATGGAAGGTTAGCTCTTTAGCAAAGCCACCAACGCCCTTCATCTTGATGCTGTAGTAGATAATCAGCGCAAATACTGAGAAGCCCATACCCAACGTCGCGTTGACGTCGGTAGTTGGCACGATTTTAAAGAATACGGCGTGCGCATCCATGCCAAAGAAGTTGACACCGATCATTGTTGCCAATGTTGGAATGAAGTCGACGGGGATTAAATCCATCAAGTTCATCAAGAAAATCCAAACGAAAATCGTTAATGCTAAAGGCGCAATAACTTTCGAGGTGCCACTATAAGTGTCTTTTACGTTGGTCTGAACGAAGCCGATAATTACTTCAACTAAGTTCTGCAGGCCGCCAGGCACGCCCGCGGTCGCATTTTTGGCGGCGCGTCGAAACAGCCAGCAAAATACGATGCCGAGGAAAATCGACCAACCCATTGTGTCAACGTGAATAGCATTGAAGCCCATTTCAGCAGCTTCTTGAGCCGTATGTGCAAGACCCCAACCGTTTTCCGGGTGATTCCCGTAGGTCAGGTTGGTGAGGTGATGCTTGATGTATTCGGTGGAATTACCAGCCATTCGTCTCTACCCATCAGCGCTGCGTGTTTCGGTTGGCCAATGGCACAATCCAAGCGACGAGCTGTTCTAATACAAAACCTGTAAACAGCCAAACGGGTTCAACTTCTTTGAAAAAGATGAACACGCTAGCAAAGAGAAGCGCGGTAAGCAGAAACTTGCCTGCCTCGCCTCTGTAAAATTCTTGCACAATATGTTGTGCCGATGTTGCACCTGCATGACGGAAGGCGCGAAAAACAAAATATGCCTGCCCTATCACCGCAATACCAGCACCCGCGAGTGCCGATACGCCTGCAGCCGTTCCATACAGCAGCTGCGCTATCAACCACAACGCCACCATCAGTCGCACTTGCCATTTCAGTTGCTGCAGCGCGGGCTGATACTGCACCAGCGGCTGGGGCTTACTTCCTGTCATGACTGACTCATCGTATGCGGCTTACTGTTAAACAAGCCGTTGGCATTGAAGCGGGTGAATTATAGGGGAATTGCTAGCAAAAGGGCAACAAAACACTCTACAACTCGTCTAAGAAAGTATGATTTTTGCAAAAATACGGTCACTTTCACGCCATCGCGCTAGTTTGATTGCTCGACCTTGCTCTCAGCCTTTACGTATTTTTCTCGTAACGCCATTCGCCGCAGCTGTTTCAGTGTTTGCACAGCATCATCCGCGACATTGTAGTTATACAGCATGGCCGGAATGAGCCCGCCGGGCTCGCCAGAGCCCCACAGCTCTACCTTCACTCGATGCGCATCTACGGTCGTTACCTTCCATCGGCTTTTCGCGCCGAGCATACGCACCACGTCTTTTTGCAGAGGATATTTTTCAGCTACCGCCTCAGCCTCAATCACTATGCCTTCAGATGTTTTAGTGCGGCGCGATAACAGCACGGCATCTCGAGGACGAAAGGGATACGGCAAGACATAGCGCAGATAAATTATCGCCGCGTCTTTCTTGCGGCTAATGACTTTTGCCTGAGTCACTCGGGCCAGCCATTCGGGCATGGCAGAGGCATCCGTGAGGATGGCCTCTATGCGCGCCGGCCCACCCTCTAAAACAGTGACCGCGTAAATATCATCAAACTGAGACCCGCTATGTGCTCGCTGATAGACGCGGATATCGCGCTCTTTATCAGTTTTTTTCAACGCCCAGCCGTCTGCCTGCGCCCCAAAAGCCAACAGCAGCGCCGCTGCCATGACCATCAGGCGAGAGCACATCGACTTATTTAATGTGCGCAAGGATGCCATCGAGCTCATCTAGCGAGTTATAAGCGATAACCAACTTGCCCTTGCCACGAGCATTGCAGTTGATTTGCACCGCGGCGCCCAATCGGCCCGCTAAATCGTCTTGTAGCTTGCGTACATTTGGGTCTAAGGTTTTGCCACCTACCGCTGGCTTATCTTCTAGCAGGGCACGCACCAGGGCTTCGGTATGTCGAACCGATAATCCGCGCTCAATGACTTGCTGAGCTGCCGCTACTTGTTGATTTGTTGGCAGTGCTAACAGGGCACGCGCGTGCCCCATGTCGAGATCACCATGGGCAAGATTTTTCTTCACTTCATCGTGAAGGCCAAGCAGGCGCATTAGGTTACTGACCGATGCCCGCGACTTGCCCACAGCATCGGCAACTTGGCCATGATTAAGCTTGAATTCATCAGCAAAACGCTGCATTGCTAGCGCTTCTTCTAATGGATTTAAATCTTCGCGCTGAATGTTTTCAATAAGCGCTAAGGCGATCGCAGACTCATCGCTAAAGTCACGAATCAGCGCTGGCACTGTGTCTAGCTGTGCAAGCTGGGCAGCTCGCCAACGGCGCTCACCAGCAATGATTTCGTAAGCTTTATCACCTGTTTTACGGACAATAATAGGCTGCAAGATACCTTGCGCCTTAATCGACTCAGCTAACTCTTGCAGTGCTTCTGGGTCCATGTCGCGGCGCGGTTGATAGCGCCCGCGCGTCAGCCATTCGACTGGCAGCTGTTGATATTCGCCCTCTGGCGCTTGGCCGGCAGCTACCGCCTCGACCTCATCTTGTACTTTGCGCACCGTGCCCAGCAAGGCGTCTAGGCCGCGCCCACCACCAAGCCCGCGTTTCTTTGCTGTTGCCATGGGTCAGTCTTCCTTTTTTTTGCTGAGCTTTTCGCGTCGCAGCAGCTCAGTCGCGAGAGCCAAATAAGCCATGGCGCCACGCGAGTTCTTATCGTACTGCAGCGCTGGCACGCCGTGAGCTGGTGCTTCCGCCAAGCGCACATTACGCGGAATCACCGTATTCAGCACTACATCGCCAAAATGGCTGAATAGTTCAGCCGAAACATCAGTCGCCAATGTATTCCGTGGGTCATACATGGTGCGCAAAATGCCAGCGATGTGCAGCGTAGGATTTGCCGTTTCGCGAACCCTATCAATAGTTTGCGTTAACGCCGCCAAACCTTCGAGTGCATAGTATTCACATTGCATAGGAATGATGACCGCTTCAGCTGCCACCAAAGCGTTCAATGTGAGCATGCTCAATGATGGCGCACAGTCGATAACCACTGCGTCGTAGCGGGACCGCAAGGTTTGCAACGCTTGGCGCAAGCGCTGCTCTTTATTCGGCATATCGACCAGCTCAATTTCAGCAGCAGTCAAATCGCCATTGGCTGGCAGCACATCGTAGCCGCCCGAGCCGGTCAAAATTGCATCAATCGCTGGAATATCCGCGAGCAAAACATCGAGCACTGAGTGCTCAAGATCGTTTTTGTTGATGCCAGAGCCTGTCGTGGCATTGCCCTGCGGATCTAAATCGACCAACAAGACACGGCGTTTCGTTGCCGCTAAAGAGGCCGCTAGATTGACGCTCGTTGTGGTCTTACCCACTCCGCCCTTTTGGTTGGCGACTGCAAACATCATATCCCTTGTCCTCAATCAGCCTGATTTGGCCGCTGTCTTTGCCTCAAGCGCGAATGCTTGAGTGCTGTATCAATTCGTTGGCGCCGCTTAAATTTGCGCGGCTAGAGTGCTTCGGCGCGAGCCAAACACACCAAATGGCGCGCCTCAGCTGCAAAGGGTACTCGCAAAGCGGGGGCAGTTTCGAGCCTTATTGTACTTGCTAAGGCTGCAATTTCTTCCTCTGGCATGTGGCCTTTCATTGCTAGCCATCGGCCATTACTTGCCAACAAATGCTCTGTGCCCGCAACCATGTCTTGCAGGCTCGCAAATGCTCGGCTGCAAATCTGCATGTATTGACCCTGGTGCTGCTCACAACGCGCGGTCACTATCGTCAGGTTTTTCAGGCCATTTGCCGCTTTAAACTGTGTGATGAAACGAGTTTTTTTGCTACTGCTATCGAGCACAGTGACATTCAGTTCAGGCCGAACCAACGCCAAAATAACGCCCGGCAAGCCAGCGCCAGTGCCGATATCAATCAAATCACCCGTGCTGATATGCGGCAAAATGCTCAAGCTATCGAGCAAATGCTTGTCGACCATGGCTAGTGGATCGCGCACGGCGGTGAGGTTGAAGGCTTGGTTCCACTTCACCAGTGCGGCCAAGTAGGCCATTATGCTGTCTATCACGGCCGGCGTTAAGCTTAAGTCCATGTCTTTTAGGCCTTGCTCGAAGCGCGTACGAGCCTGCTCTGGCCAATTTGCGGCTAATTTAACGTTCGCCATTAGACAGCCCGCGACAAGCGGCGACCTTGTTTTTTCAGCGTAATCAACAATAGCGACACGGCTGCTGGCGTCACACCCTGAATCCGTCCAGCCTGAGCTAGCGTTTCTGGTGTCGATGCTTTCAGCTTTGCTCGCACTTCATTGGACAAACCGATCACAGCGTCATAGTCAAAATCTTGTGGCAAGGTCATTTGCTCTTGCTGATGAAGACGCGCGACATCATCACTTTGCCTGTCGACATAGCCGGCGTATTTCACATTGATTTCAATTTGCTCACCGACTACGGCTTGCAAGTCATCAGGCACGATCGTTGAACCCAGAGCTGCTAGCTGTAGATAGGTCACCTGCGGGCGCTTTAAGGCATCGAGGTAATGGCATTCGCGGTTAATTTGCTCGCCGGTTAGCTCAGTAAAGCGCTTGGTGACTTCGCTACCTGGATGCAACCACTGCGACCTCAGTCGCTGTGTTTCCAGCTCAACCGCCTGCTGCTTGGCCTCAAATGCGGCCCAACGCAAGTCATCAATAAGGCCAAGCTCACGGCCTACAGCGGTCAGGCGAGTATCGGCATTATCTTCGCGCAGCATCAATCGGTATTCAGCGCGCGATGTAAACATGCGGTACGGCTCTTTCGTACCCATAGTAATGAGGTCATCGACGAGCACACCGAGATACGCTTGATCGCGCGTGGGATACCAACCAGGCTTGCCCTGCGCTTGCAGGCCAGCATTCAAGCCCGCCAATAAACCTTGCGCACCAGCCTCTTCGTAGCCTGTGGTTCCATTGATCTGGCCAGCAAAAAACAGACCGGCAATGACCTTGGTTTCTAGCGTGTGCTTGAGGTCGCGCGGATCAAAATAATCATACTCGATGGCATAGCCTGGGCGCGTGATATGGGCTTTTTCCATGCCCTTAATCGAGCGTACCAAGGCCACTTGCACATCAAACGGCAAGCTGGTTGAGATGCCGTTGGGATAAAGCTCATTCGTGCTCAAGCCTTCGGGCTCGATAAATATTTGATGCGAGTTTTTATCAGCAAAGCGATGAATTTTATCTTCGATCGACGGGCAATAACGCGGACCAACACCTTCGATAACGCCGGTATACATCGGTGAGCGATCAAGTCCGCCGCGAATAATCTCGTGCGTTGCCTCGTTGGTGTGCGTGATCCAGCAGTTAACTTGACGCGGATGCATTTCGCGCTTGCCCATAAATGACATCACCGGCAACGGCGTATCACCAGGCTGCGCCTGCATCACCGAGAAATCTACCGACTTGGCATCGATGCGTGGTGGTGTGCCAGTCTTTAAGCGACCAACCCGCAATGGCAACTCGCGCAGGCGGTCGGCCAAAGCAATCGATGGCGGGTCGCCAGCACGGCCGCCACGATGATTCTGCATGCCGATATGAATGGTGCCGCCCAAAAATGTGCCGGTGGTGAGCACGACGGTTTTTGCATTAAAACAAATGCCGGTTTGCGTGATAACACCGGTGATGCGCTCGCCCTCGACAAGGAAATCATCGGCGGCTTGCTGGAAAATATCGAGATTGATCTGGTTTTCTAAAATTTCTCGGATGGCAGCTTTGTATAACGCGCGGTCGGCCTGGGCACGTGTTGCGCGCACAGCTGGGCCTTTACGGCTATTGAGCACGCGAAATTGGATGCCTGCCATGTCGGTGGCCAGAGCCATCGCGCCGCCGAGTGCATCGATCTCTTTCACCAGATGCGACTTGCCAATGCCGCCGATTGCGGGGTTGCAGCTCATCTGCCCCAAGGTTTCAATATTATGGGTCAGCAATAAGGTTTGGCAGCCCATGCGCGCGGCAGCCAAGGCGGCTTCGGTGCCGGCATGACCGCCGCCGATAACGATGACATCGTAAGACTTGCTGTACAACATAGATAAAACCCCGCGCGGGCGCTGGTTTAAACGGGGGCTGATTATACGGTTTGCGCGGCCTTGCGGCCAGTTCAGTTTTTAACCACCACCGCTTCAACGGCCAAATGCACGACAATTTCGTCGCTGACCATGCCAACAAACTTGTCCATACCAAATTCACTGCGATTAAAACGTGTCACTGCCTTCATGCTGGCAGCGTTTGCATCACCATAAAATGGATGTGGGCCAAGCGACTTGGTTTCAATAAATAGTGTTACAGGCCTGACGATGCCATTGACGCTGATCTCACCACTTAAGCTAAGTTCGCGGCTTTTTTTGTTCACGGTATCGATGCTTTTGCTGCGGAAAATAATCTCAGGATATTCTTTGGCGCGGAAGAACTCGCCGGACTTTATCAGGCGGTGGTCGATTAGCTTCCAGCCACTTTTAAAGCTATTGACGGGAATATGTGCTTCAGCCCATGACTTATTTGGCGAGTCTAAGTTTCCGTAAATAAAGCCTGTCACACCTTTGAACTCTCCGCCCTCGGTAGGCACGCCTAAATATTGCCAGGAGATGCTCACTTGTGTGCGCTGAGGGTCAATCGCATAGGTGATGATGCGATCGGCATAGCAGAAAGAGCTCCACGCAATTAAAGCGCCTGTCACTAGCCATCGCTGCATAAACACTCTGCCACTTCAAAGCTCGCGCTTTCCCCTTCGCTCATTTAAGTAGTCAGGGAACCAGCGCAGGTTGGGGAAGACAATGACTCGGATAATACCAATCAGCATCCATAGGTAAGCGCCCCCATAGACTGCGCCGCAGGCCATCGTTACATAGTCGAAATTGGGCGAAACATACTTGATCCCCCACCATGACACAATATCGGTGAGTGCTGCCGCTAGTGCTACGGGGAATACCCATTGATACCAACTCAAACGATTGAAGTGCATAGAGAATGGGATGCCAATAATTAAAATGGCGCAAGTGAAGCCAAACAAATGGGCATGGGTAAAGGCAATCAGCTTGCCTTGGCTCATATTCGCGAAGTACTCATCGGTGCTGCCATTAAGCCCGATCTGGTAATGTACTTCCGCCAAGCCAAAAAAGAAGGCGACGCCAAAAAGTACCGTCGAAAGTGCAATTCCTCGCTGCGCAGCCACAGGTAAGTCTTTTAATGAAAACGCTAATTTAGGATCTTTGTAGGGGATAAAAAATCGCAGCAAAAAACAAATCGCGAAGAAAAAAAGTACTAGCCCAATTGGTCCACCAATGCTCAACCATGCTGATGGCTCTGGCGGCAGCTGCACAATGGCAGCATCGACTATAGGTGCGTCACTGAAAAAATCGAAGGCGGGATCGGCCACGTTTATGCCCCCCTCAAGCGCACATAGAGCAACATGCCGGCACGCTTAACCGCGAGCTGAACAGCCTGCTCAAGCGGGGCTTTTGCAGAAATACTGACTTTATTCACTGCTTGACCGACGAACTGATCATAAACTTTCAAGCCTTTAGCGCTAGGCACTTTATCTGCGTGCAGCACGCTAACACGGCTGATGTTGAGCTTTTTGTCAGTGGTCATCAGTAGGAAAAAATCCTTTCCCTGATAATTGGCTACAAAAATAAGCCCTGTTCCTGCAGGTCGGCGATCAACCAGGGGAATGTAAATTGTGTTGTCGTCATCGGCGCTAAGCTCAACACCCATTTTCTTTGCCGCAGCAATATCAGCTTTCGTCAGCAGAGCATCTTGCGGCAGCCACGTCAGCACACCAGGAAAAGCATGGCGAACCTCACGCGGGATTAAGCTTGCGATATCTAGCCAATTACCTGGGTTTTTCGGCGTCGATTTTTTATCGCCCGGATTAGATTTTGCCTGCATCTCAGCGCTATTACTGATGCCGTCACCATCGCTATCTTTGTTAGCAATTTTACCGAAAGCGGCCATGTTTTTTCCGGTCACCTTAAACTCCTCACCGAAGCTATCGAGCTTTGAGCCACCGCCATCGGTGTGGCAGGCATTGCATGAGGGCATATATCCCGACTCTTGCTTGTAGGCTCGGGCATATGCCGGCATTGCCGTCGCTAATGTGGGCAAGCTAAGTAGCAACGTGGCTGCGGCAACGGCGTTTATTATTTTCATTTTTACTCCACCAGCGTTAAAGCTGGTGCTGGTTAAAATCCAAAGAGGCTAGGCACGGCTTCTCGCATTCGCTTCAACGCATCTTGCCCCGACTTACCAGCATCGATTAGTTCTTCGTATTGAATAGAGTCGCGCGGCGGCATGAGTTTATTGGCCTTTTCTGTGCCGGTGTAACGCTCCCAGTCTAGGGCGTCGCGAATTTCTGACTTATCTTTAATGCTCGCTAATACGGCATCTTCATCCGCACCGCCCATGAAATTTAAGCGTTTCGATGGGTTGCCGCGATGACAGGCAAAGCAATGATCTTCAAAGTCTTTCAAAATAGCGTGTTTTTTGACTTTCAAAGGAGGCACGCCTGAAGCTTGCGGTGGTGACATTTCTTTTGTCGATAAACAGCAATAATTAGTATCCTGACCCAATAGTGCGCGCATCAGCGCCACCCGGCTGACCGGCTTAGCGACAAAAACTTCATTAGGAAGCGCATCTACTTTTGCCAAATACGCTGATGGTTGATAGTTCACTGCTTCACTCAGCTGATCGATATCGCTGCTGCTAAACAGTACAGCTACGCCATAAACACCATCAATATCATTCGCGCTCAATGTTTGCTTTGGCGGGCGCTGACTTAATGGATCGAGGCGAGCTTGAAGCTTTGGTAGGCGATCAAAGGCATCTAAATCTTCATTATTCATCGCGCCCTCGCCCAATTTAATGTCGCGCGACGTGAGCTTATGCCACCAGCCTTTGAAGCCACGGCGCTCACCCAATGGGTCGCGATTGAAAATATCTGACTCCGGCACGGCAATGCCTTGCTTGGGATAGTTCACCGCTTGCAGCTTTTGCAGCTGCTTAGCTAAAGGCTGCTCAGGATCGAAACTACCTGGGCTATCGCGATATAACAGAGCCAGTTTCAGTAATGTGCGCCGGCACTCATTACCGTTTAAGCCGCAACCATCGAGCCAAATTCGCTGGGTCACGTTGATAAAGTTGCCTTCATCGGTGAGTTGGTCGAAGCGATCTGGTGATGCTAGGACATTGCTTATTGGCAATGATAAGTATTTTTCAGCCCCGCCTCGTGCAATGCGGATGGCTTCAGCAGTATCGGGCTGAGCATTAGTTTCATTCCACGGCCGTTGCGGAAATATTGGCCCAGCGCCTTGGTGACATGTGGTGCAGATAGCGCGCTGCGCATAGACAATGCGCGGCACGCAGCCAGCGCAGTAATTTTGCACGAGCTGAAACTCGAAGCGCCCCGCTGCTTCGTTATAGCTTAAGACTTCAATTTCACGCGCATTTTCAACAAAGCCCATAAAAAGCTGGCCGCGTGGGCGTAGCCCTAAGCCACCAGCTTTATTTTTCTGCTCAAAGTCTGCTGCAATAAGCGAGCGTGGATGCTTGTAGTCGGCCAAGCCCTTAAGCAAGGATCGGCCATCAGGAATCAGAATATTGATCGGCATTTCACCGTTCGGATTCTGATCCTGAATTAGCTTTACTAGCTTGTCATAGGGATATGGCAGGCCATCATTTTGCGCAATGATATGGTCAAAAAGCGAGCGCGTGCCTTCCGGTGGCAAATCCGTTTGCGGGATAACTTTCGTCGATACCGACCCCGCTGGTGCTTTTGTACTGTGCACCAGCTCAGCGATATTGGCGTCGTTTTTTGGCTGTAGCAGCCAGAATAAACCGCCGGCTACTACAACCAATAGGCCAATCCATCGCCACACGCGCTTCATAACAACCTCACATCAGCTTTAAGAACTCACGTAGTGCGTACTTATCTTCTTTGCTCAGGTCGACACCAAATTGGTGGCCGTTATTTTCCACGATGTCGCCACAACCCATAAACAAAGGACTGTGTGGGTTAACCGAGGCGATATTCGCTACCGGTGTGCCCTTCTTCACGGGGATTTTTAACAAGCCTTGCATGTCTTCACGTGCCGTAATTTTTGTATCTTCCGTGGTTAGCGAAATTTTTTGTGGGCGATGTTTTTCATCTTTTGGATTGTCAGAGGTCATCAGCTCGGCAAACGAGTTTTCGAATTGCTTGATGCGCCCCGCAACCGTGAAGTCTGGTGAACCATCGGCCAAATAAGTCACTTCGCCAATCGCATTATTGTGCATGAATGGCGCCGTAGCCCAGACCGACAATAGTGAAATGTTGCGCAGATAGCCGGGGCCGCCTTCAACTTTTTTCTCGCCCACTTTCATGCCGCCAATAAACGGAATCATGCGATTGAGAACACGCGGCACACTGCCGGGTGAAGGGCTATTTTTGTAGGTCTCAGAAGAGAACTCTTCCCAAATATGGCCCTTGTTATGGTTATCGTGCAGCGCGCGGCAGAAGTTAGTGCCAATGATATTGAATGGCGTGCGCTCATCATTACCTAACCAATCCTGCCCAAACACGCCTTTCTCAGCGAACTGATTTGGGCGTAATTTTCCAGCAGCATCTTTGCTTAAGTAGCGTGCAATGAACTTTGGATCGTTACGCTCAGCTTCGCTGTATTCCGTGGTCCAGTAGTCTTCTTTGCCGAAAACATGGCCCTCATAGAATTTGCCTAAAGCGATTTTGTCGTTACGAATATTGGCAGGCGCCATTTTCGTGCTGTGACAAGTTGCGCATTCTTGCGCGAACACTTCGCGGCCTTTAGGCACGACTTTTGTATCAATAAAATCAGTACCAGCTTTGCCATCTTTGTCTTTCGATGCCATTAAGTAGGTTGGACCGCCGGTGATCAAAAACGCCGCGAGGTCATCCATTTTGGCATCGGCATAGTTCCATGGATCGCACTCAGCCGCACATTGCATGATGCGCAGTGGGCTTTGCTCGGTGCCGCGACCAATCATCCTGCCAGGATAAGCAAAGTTTGGCGTCCAGCACTCCTCGGTACACATGCCGATATTGACGTAAACACGAATCAGCGCGAGATGCTCACCAACGCTATCTTCAGCACCTTTCAAAACATGGCGCGTATTTGCTGTGCTGATTTTCCCAGTGACTGGGTCTTTCATTTCATGCGAGAAAATTCGCTTGTTATGGAAGTCCATGATGTTGTTTTGTGTGCCGGGGTTATTCATCCAATCCGATGCCACCAACGAAGTATCGATAGTGCCTAAACGACCACCTTTTAAGACCTGACGCGCTGGGCTGCTTTCTGGGGCCCCTAGGAAAAATGCATCAGGCTGGACAATATGTTGGTTGCCAATTGTCGCCGTTAAGTTGGTCCATGTTGGTTCATTAGGATTTTCTGGCGGATTCGTTGGGTCAAAGCCTACGTGACACTGAACGCAAGGATGGCCAATAATGAAGCGCTTGTTTTTAGCTATTTCATCTTTGCTATAAGCCGCTGTTTGCGGGTTGTAAACTACCTTGCCATCTTTGTCTTTAATGGGGTCGGCATAGTATTTGCGGTAGCCTAAAACGCCAGATGAGTGCGGATCTTGGCACTTGTCATACCAGTTTGTGCTGGCATCGCCTTCACTACAATCTGGATCATTAATTAAACCCCATTTAGTGAAACGCTCAGATCGCGTGCGCGTGTCGAGCCATGGGTAGTTCATATGATCTTTGCCAACGACACGTGATTGCAGCAGGTAGTTTTCATCCTGGTTGCCAAACGTGCCTTTGTACCAAACGTCGCGGCCACGGCGAGCTTGATCGCGCATTTCTTGCGCTTTCGCTGGATCTGTCGCTGCGACATCTGTAAATAATTGATTTACATAACGGCAACCTTCAGCGTCATAGCCAGTTGGTTGCGGCTGATCGCAGGGTGGCGGCACATATTGAGGAATAGGTTCAGATTTCCAAGTGACTTTGTCGCCGCGTTTATGTGTCTCAGGGCTTGTTCCTGGCGCCCAAACTTTGCGTGCTGCAAGCGTGTCGTAGTAATGATCTTTAAACCATTGCTCACGCTGCTTCCAATAAGGAGTGCCGGCGTAGACACCAGTAGTAAGATTTCGATCTGCTAAATCGCTGAGCGAAACGCTTCGATAGGTAGATTGATACGGCTCGTTGCTAACGGTTACATGACCTGTCGGCATATCGTAAGCCGTTAGCTCAGGCACATTAGGTACTGGAATAACACTGGGGACAGGTGGTACTGCGGGTGGTGCTGGCGGCAAGGTTGCTACGGTGTAAAGCGCAAATGCTCCAACACCAACAAGTGCGGCTAGTCCTACTTTATTTTTTTTCATGCTTACTCCAGGCGAGCCATGTTTATTAATACATGCCCTAAGGCCACTTCAGATTGGTACTATAGTACCAATTAATCTGGTGGTCAATTATTGTTCTATTTTGTTTTAACTTACTTACCTATGCAGAATGACGAGAATATACGCCCTAACAAGTCATCTGCCGTAAAACTGCCCGTAATTTCAGACAAACTGTTCTGTGCTAACCGTAAATCTTCTGCGGCTAACTCTCCAGCTCTATGACTCAACAATACATTTTTTGCTTGCTGACAATGATCTTTAGCTCTTACCAAAGCATCTACATGCCGTTGGCGTGCTGAAAAATGACCAGAACCTAGCGGCTGGTAACCCATCAGCGATTTCAAATGCTCTCTTAGTGGCTCTAGGCCATTATGATTAGCTGCCGATAATGCGATGGTTTTAAGTTGTTGGTTAGCGCAGCTAAGCTCGCCAAGGCCTAATGCTTTCTTAGATAAATCGCATTTGTTGAGCACAATAAACAGCTGCTTCGGGCATTGTGCAAATTGCTGAAAGATTGCCTTTTCAATTTCTGCACTTGGGTATT
>TARA_R110001592_G_scaffold31482_2_pt1 | contig 18124 bp, 20 predicted proteins | sample TARA_R110001592 | Tara Oceans TARA_R110001592 (sample SAMEA4398387) | marine metagenome | biome: Polar Biome; feature: [SRF] surface water layer (ENVO:00010504); material: water (ENVO:00002006), including particulate matter (ENVO:01000060) such as... | depth 5 m | reverse complement strand
GGTAACGGCGTTGCGCAAGATTACACAGAAGCACGAAAATGGTGGCTTAAATCTGCCGAACAAAGCAATCCTGTTTCCCAGCTTAATCTGGGACTTCTCTACGCCGAAGGCTATGGCGTTCCACAGAACTCAGCCATTGCCTATGCGTGGCTGAACATTGCGGCAGACCAAGGAGACCAGAACGCCAAAGACGCACAAGAGCATGTAGCTGCCCGGCTTGATGCCGCTTCGCTTGCGGAGGCCCAAAGGCTTTCAAGGGAATACTTTAAACGTTACGTCGAGCCCTTTCGCTAAAGCCAACAGCGCTTTCGCTGTTGGCTTCCTGTTTGCCTACATCTGTACCAGCATGAGCATGTGTCACCGAAGCAAAGCCGACGACAAAAAGGGCAAGGACGCGTATGTCATGATAGATTGGCGGCGTTATGCTGCATCAGATGGATGGTCTTGTTTACAGGACTGTGAAAAACACCAGCCTCGTGATATTTAAACCACCAGTAACCTGTGCAATCTTAAATCAAGAAAAGAACTAATAAAAATATTGCCCCAGATAATCTCCGTCCACCCACATTTTGACGAAATTTGGCTTTGGTCGTATCAGGGCTTGGTAACTCTCGCACCTATTATTCTCTTGATACTGTTGTGGAGCACACCCCGTACGATAGCACAACCCTTGCGTAACTCTGTATCCCTGTTGTCTTTCTCTTAAAACAAAGCCGTCATTACACGGCTCAAAACGCTCATATCCTAACTGATAATGCCCATCAATTTTCTCACCATTCGGGCCTGTGGTACATGACGATAGCTTTGGCAAAGGATCTCGCCCCTTCTTTATACGTTTTTTAAATTCGCTATATGGCCCGCTGCATCCTGATGGGAATCCGCCCGGTAAACAAATCCAAATAGCACAAGCGTCTTGACTAGAGGCTGTTGCTATTTTGCTCGGAGAAAATAACAACATAGCCATCACAATTAGAACGAACGCCCTCATTTTCTCTTATTCTCCTTGTTTGGAAATGAACTTTGAAACTGTTGTGAAAACTGGCGCAATTTTCTGATAAGCGCTAAGAATTCAACTCTAATATCCTTTGGAACACTATAAAATTCGCTTACAAGTTGAAGTAATTCCGTATCTTCCGTGTTAAACGGTGCCAATTTTTCAATAAAAAAATAATTGATGGAAACACCTAAAACATCTGCACAATCTTTAAGTCTTTCTGCCGATAGCTTATTTTCGCCAGTTTCATATTTATGAATTTGTTGCGCCCTTACGCCTAGAAGATCACCTAATTCGCCCTGCGATAGCCTCCTGTTTTGCCTTAGAAAGCTTAATTTTTTTCCTAAGTTGACGTTAAAATCTAATTGTTCGTTTCCAGCTTGCTGCATTTTATATCCCTTCTTTTGGTTCACAAGCACAAGCCAAAGTTTCAAATCTCGTTACTTCATAAGCACATATCCCTAAAATTAGGTTGACAAGGACATGTGCGGGTTAATGTTGAGATTATGATCGGGAATATCTGCTCACATAACAGGATTCAACCTATTGCGTATAAGTTTAGGCCATTTTTAAACTGTGAGATGAAAGCCCTTGAAATTACAGAGATTTACTCTTTTATGGGATAAAATAAACCAATATTAGTGAGGGAGTTACATGCGCAGCACACATCTATTATTTTTAATCCTTGCACTGATATTGATCTCAATTCCTGAAACCGCACATGCTCAAGCATTATTTGATTCAGGTACAAATTTCCTAACGGCTCTTCAGAACCTTCTCACAAACACTTGGGCTCGTATCATCGCCATTATCGCGGTTATTGGCCTTGGGATACTCTGGATGACAGGCAGATTAGCTTGGGGTGTTGCCGCTTCAATAATTGGCGGAATTATCCTTGTATTTGGCGCACCTGCTATTGTTGATAGCATTGCCGGCTCATTATAGAGAGCCGATAAATGAGCTTTGATAATGAAATAGATTATGACCCTTTATTCGTTGGTATGACCAGACCCCCAATAGTCATGGGCGTGCCAATGGAATTTTTCGGTATAAACTTCATTATTTTTGGAATTGGAATGATTGCCTTTGCATCACTGTCAGCAAAGGCACTTTTCGTTTTAGTGGTTTGTTTGCCTCTTCACGTTTTTGGATATATCGCCACTGAAAAAGAGCCGCACTGGATGAGCATCTATTTAACCAAATTGACAAAATGCGGGCCAATACAAAACAGAGGCTTTTGGAAGTCCAATAGCTATAAACCATGAGGATCGAAATTTTAAAGTGTTACGAGCTGCAAGAAAAAAAGATACGCAACTTGGAAGGATCGCAGAACGTGAAGTAAAGGCTTCGAGCTTTATTCCGTACTCGCGGCATTTCGGCGACACTACCCTCAAAACAAAAGCTGGATATCTTCTCAAAGTTATTAAAATAGAAGGATTACCCTTCGAAACCGCAGATCAGATAGACCTTAACACTCGTAAAAATATAAGAGCAACATTGCTAAGGGGTATTAGCAACTCTCGCTTTGCAATTTATCATCATACAATTCGAAGGCGTGTATGTGATAAATTGCCAGGAATATTTGAGAACGACTGGTGCAGGAAACTTGATAACGAATATCAAGAAAAGCTCTCTCAAAAAAATATGTTTGTGAACGAGCAATTTATAACAATCGTTCGCCGCCCTCCCCAAAGTAAAATCGGCATCATGGCCAATATCAGCGGAACTTTATTCTCATCCGTTGACCGTTCAGCACGACAGCAAAAAGATATTGAAAATTTACGCGCTATCAATGAAGCCGTAAATAATATTTTATCAACTTTAGAGCCATACAAACCAAGAGTTTTGAAGGTTTATGATACAGAAAATGGTTCGTTTTCCGAACCGCTATCATTCCTGTCTTACTTAGTGAATTTAGAAGATAAACCTATACGTCTTCCAGCTTGTTCTATTGCAGATTATTTACCTGAAAAAAGATTATCATTCGGCAGGGAAACCTTTGAGTTACGAGGCGCTGCATCTAGTGATGTAAAGCTCGGTGCGGTTCTCTCCGTAAAAGAATACGATAATGCCACAGGGCCGGGTATGCTGGATTCATTTCTTCGCCTGCCCCATGAATTTATTCTCACCCAGTCTTTTGGATTTGTTGACCGCCAAACTTCTTTAAGTGCAATGAATGAAGCTGAAAGAAAGATGATCGCGTCTGAACAAGGCGCAGAAAGTCTAATTGTTGATATTCAAGAAGCAAAAAATGATCTCTCTTCTGGCAAGTCATCATTTGGTGAGCATCACATTTCTCTAACTGTGTTTGCAGATAATAAAGACCAATTAGATAAATCCATAAGCGACTCTTTGAGTGCTTTTACCAACCTTGGGTTAATTTGCGTTCGAGAAGATGTAAATTTAGAACCTGCGTTCTGGGCAAATTTACCTGCTAACTTTAACTATATTTCGCGAAGATCATTAATTTCTAATCGCAATTTTGCGAGCTTTGCCAGTCTTCACACCTTCCCTGCTGGCAGTAAGCAAGAAAATCATTGGGGATCAGCTATTACAAGGCTTGAAACAACCTCTGGCACGCCGTATTGGTTCAATTTTCATGAGCGTGATGTCGGGAATTTCACGGTTATTGGCCCGACAGGAACGGGGAAGACAGTTTTGCTCACATTTTTAATGGCGCAGGCTCAACGTCTCAAACCTCGATCTGTATATTTTGATAAAGACCGTGGAGCGGAGATTTTTATTCGCGCTATTGGCGGTGAATACACTGTAGTAAGCCCCGGTAAACCTACAGGATTAAACCCGCTTCAACTTGAAGATACACCCAAAAACAGAGGGTTTCTTAGAGATTGGCTTCAGCTGCTTGTGTCAGATGATAATCATCAACGCCTGACGTCTAAGGAAATTGATATTATTTCGGATGCTGTTAATGCAAATTTTGAAGCTCCTCCAGAAAATAGGCGACTTCGTTATATTGCAGAACTTTTAGCAGGCTATGGTGCTGAACAAGGCTCATCACTTGGAGAAAAGATTGCAAAATGGCACACCAAAGGTGAACGCGCATGGCTTTTTGATAATGAGAAAGACAGTCTTGCCTTGGATAACAGCACAATAGGTTTTGATTTAACCTCAATTTTAGACGACAAAATTAGCCGCGCTCCTTGGCTCCTTTATATCTTCCATAGAATTGATGAACTTCTCGATGGTGAAAAAACAATTCTCATGCTCGATGAAGGTTGGAAAATGCTTGATGATCCAGTCTTTACCGCTCGCATAAAAGATTGGATGAAGACCATAAGAAAGCAAAACGGAATTCTGGGATTTGCCACCCAGTCTGTGAGGGATGCCCTCAATTCAGAGGTTGGCGATACGATTATTGAACAATCATTCACGCAAATTTTCTTACCCAATAACAAGGCTTCAGAAGAAGATTACTGCAAGGGTTTTGGACTTACTCAACAAGAACTCATGATTATTCGTGAGCTTACACCGGAATCAAGATGCTTTCTTATTAAGCATGGTACGGATTCAGTGATCGCCAAATTGGATTTAAGCAATATGGATGATTTTATTTCGGTTCTTTCAGGACGAACCGAAACTGTAAAGCTTCTCGAAGATATTATGAAAGAAAAAGGCGACTCACCTGAAGATTGGCTCGACACATTTTTACAAAGGAGAAAACAATGAAAATTTTAAAACTCGTTATCCTTTCAGCTGCAATAATGTTTTTGCAAAGTGCTGACGCAAAAGCGCAAGGTATCCCTGTTTATGATGCATCGAGCTTCGCACAGCTTATAGCGCAAGTTGATGCTATGGCTGATGATTACCAAAAACAGCTTGAGCAACTAGAAGAAGCTGTCAGGCAATCAAACGCTATGACTGGCTCGCGCAATATGGGTGATGTCGCAAATGGTCTTTTAGAGCAACAATTACGCGAATATTTGCCTAACACATGGCAAGACACCATGAATATCATTAATAGTGGAAATATTCCTACCGGCGCGCTAGGCACACAGAGCATTTATAACGACCTTTACAATGACTACTCCCCTCTTTCGGGTGCGGATTTGATGCCTTCCGATCCGACAAGTAATGTGGCCAAAGCTATAGATCGTAGAACCGGCACAACATACGCTGCTTTATCAGCAAGTGAGCAAGCCTATAATAATGTTCCCGTAAGAATGCAAACCTACAACACTTTGCTAAATGAATTGAATAGCAGCGATGATTTAAAAACGTCTGTTGATTTGCAAGCCAGAATTTCTGCTGAGAACGGTGTGGCTCTCAATGAGTTGATGCGCCTGAATGCCATTCGTATTCAGCAAGATGCTTCTATTGATAATGAAACTCTCATGAATTCAAGAAGAGCCAGTTCGTTCAATGTTTATGATCCTGCTTTAGCAAGAGCAGCAATGGAATTACCTAACAACTAAGGAGAAAAAATATGAAAAAATTTCTAACAATTACTTGCTTAATCTCTGCTTTAGCCCTTGGTGGGTGTGCATCACAATACAAAGAGAAAAAAGCCCCATGCGGTGACAGTAAAACCGCCTCTCTATCCAGCAATCCTTGTGATCCTCTTCCTATAAATGTCGCAATGGTCGAAACAAAGGATGTTACTGAATCATGAAAAGAAAATTCCTTTTTAGTTCTATAGCCGCTGTACTCAGCTTGTCTGCATGCTCTAATGAAGATAATCCTCTTACCGATATATCTCCTCAGATCATTGCAAAAGAGGTCTTCGATATTGGCGAAGACTCTAATGATTGCATGCAACTTTGGGCCAACCCTGAAACTGCAAGTCCAGAGGGATTTATTTATAAAACTTGCGGAGATACAGCTTCAAAAATTGCAATTCATTTTACGCAAGCTGGCTATGGAGAAATCACTGCTAATAATGTCAAAACTCTCCCAAACTGGAAAATGATTGAAACTGAAGTAAAAGCTCTCAGAAAAGAACGCCGCGACAATATGAGCGAAACAATGAAGAACTCTTTCCCAGATTGGAGCAAACAAAATTGATTGAATTGATAATCAATAATGTTGACTCAATTATACTTGCTTTTGTTCAGGGTGCATTCGGGAGCTTAACACCTATCGTTCAGATTTTATGGCGATTAATGTTCATCATTTTCATAGCTGTTTTTGGGTATAAGGTGATTATTTCAGGGAGATTTGGAGCAAACGAATTAATCGTAAATACTCTTAAAATCATTGTTCTATTACTCATTGCAACGGAATGGGACACCTTCTTCTTGCTTGTCTATAACATGGCAACAGACCTTCCATCTGATATAGCTGGACAAATTATGACCGGTGCTGCAAACGCAACACCAGGATCAGTTGCCGGAGACGGGGCAACAGCCAATCAGGTTCTTTCTAGCTTTTATGACAGGTCTTTAGTCATTGTTTCTGAAATCCTAGAAGGCGCAAGGTGGTATGATGTTGGAAAATATTTCTATGCTTTAATAGTTTGGTTTGGCGCATTATCCCTTGCTGGCTATGCAGCCATGTTGATTGTTCTCTCTAAAATTGCAGTAGCAATATTATTGGCCATTGGGCCTTTATTTATTCTTCTTTTAATTTTCTCCAATACCCGCAATTTATTTGAAGGGTGGCTAAGAACCCTACTTAACTATGCTGTGATACCTATCTTTGTGTATACGCTATTGGCGTTGCTTTTAACGCTCTCTGATCCAGCCATAACTAATTTAGAAAACAATACAACAGGCTCAGCCAATACGCTTTCATACATAGGCGCATTTTTGTTCATATCCTTTGTTTCGGTGCTTTTGCTGATGCAAGTGATGAACATCGCAGCATCTATAACAGGTGGATTATCTCTATCTACGATGGGCGCCGCGGCATGGGGAACCAAAGCTGCCGGAAGGGTCGGAAAAGCGACGCCAAAAGGCGGGTTTACGACAGGTGTTGTTGCTTACAACGCAGCACGCCATCCCATCCAATCATCAAAAGCTATTGGTAAACGATTGGCTGCATCAGCAAAGAATATTAGAGGGTTTTAAGAAATGTCTAAAAATAGAGACGATTACTACGACAAAGCATCTACATGGGATCAGGAGATCATAGCAAACGCACTCCTTTCTAAGAAACGGGCATGGATTTTTGCTTTTATTTGCATGGGAATTTCAATTCTCAGCTTACTTACTCTTATTCTGATTTTACCGCTCAAAACATTTGAACCTTATGTTGTGACAGTTGATCGTTCTACGGGCTATTTAGAGGTTTCAAAGGGATTAAATGATTTAACGCTTTCAGAAGATGAAGCTGTCACGGAAGCAAATCTTGTGAAGTATGTTTCTTTGAGAGAACAATATAATCCAGCCATTTTACAGCAAAATTATGAAGCTGTTGCCAATATGTCAGATGGAGAGGCTCTCAAGGAATATCGTGAGCTATGGGCAGAAAATAATCCTAATAACCCATCAAGAAAAATGCGGGATAGAGGCTCCATAGACATTAAAATAAAGTCTGTTTCTTTCATCAATGACAAGACTGCATCTATTCGCTTTCTTCGCGAAGTCCGAGAAAGTGACAGATTAAGAGTGAGTGAATGGAACGCCATTATTCAATTCCGCTACTCACAAAAACCTATGCAAATGAAGGACAGATTTTCTAACCCCCTTGGATTTCAAGTAACAAACTACCGCGTCAACCCAGAAGTATTGGAGAATATACGATGAAACTTAAACCCCTACTCTTAAACACAGCCATTATTTCTTGTCTGTTCATAAGTCCCGCATTAGCCGGAAAAGACCCGAGACCTATGACAGCAGATTCACGCGTCAAAATTGTGACTTATCATGAAAGTGATGTTTATCAAGTTAGAGGTCACTACGGATATTCAACCGTGATTGAATTATCTCCCAAAGAGCGTATCGAAACCATATCGCTTGGTGACACACAAAGCTGGCAAGTCATAAAACCTGGAAAGCCCAATATCATGTTCATAAAGCCTCTTGAAGAAGATGCCGCTACAAATATGACAGTGATTACAGATAAGAGAATGTACACTTTTGAACTAACAGCGAGCCAAGCCTATTCTCACAGATCATCTGATCTTACATTTCGTTTGAAATTTCATTATGCGGATGATGCTACTCAGGAACTTGCTTATATAGGAAGCGTATCTCAGGCACATTACAATCCATTAGAAGGAACCGATGCTACTGATCTAAATTTTGATTACAGCTATTCAGGCTCTAAAAGATTACGCCCTGTCAGAGCATTTGATGATGGGGTCTTTACTTATTTTCAGTTTGAGGATTTTGATGTCATGCCTGCTGTTTTCGCAGTCGATGAAAATGGCAATGAGCGTTTAGTAAACTTTAATGTTCAGGGCAAATACGTTGTGGTTTCTGGATTAGGCTCTCAATTCACTTTGCGTGATGGTGATACAGCCACATGCATCTTTAATGAAGCTTTCCCTAAGCCAATGCAAAAACCTGAAATTGAAACTGGTGTGATTCCATTAGTGGAGCTTGAAGAAGCATCCGAAGACGTTGTTTTATCTCACGCTACTCCTAAGCCAACGCGTAAACCAAACATAGAAGCTATCAAGCTGGCAGCTGAAGAGAAGCCGAGCTTATTTACTAAAATTTTTGGAACGCGCGAAGACATAAAATTGGCACAAGGGCCAAGATTTAACGATTAGGAATTATCATGAGTGATGACGATATAAACAATCCAGACAAAAATGAATTACATGCCAGTAAGCCTATAGACGGAGATCGTGATATCCCATCTGTGGCTCATAATAGGGATTTTTCCAAATTAGGAATTATTGCTTTTATTGCTGTGGGTTTAATTGCAATTATTCTGGTTGCAAAAGATGGTCTAGATAAAAACGATCCAAAGCCATTAACGGCAGCTGAAGAAATTGAATACCGCACCAGTGCGCCTTCAGGCCCTTACATAGATATTGCCGAACCTGAATTGCCAATAGAACAACTTGTGCCTCCTATTGATGAAAGAGAGCTTTACGATCCACTTGAAGCACAGCGAGAATTTCAAATGCAGCAAGAAGCCTTGCGTATGGCGCGAGAGCAAAAAAAGCGCATGGAAGAGCGCAGAAGATCGCCGCAAATAATTTTCGATGAATCAAAAAACAGCCCATCTGGTGATACCCCCGCCGTATCTTCACAAAGCGGCTCTCTTTTAGGTGGGCAGGAAGATCCCAATATCGCTTTTGCTAACCAATATGCCAATGCTGATGTTGAAACTGCTCAAGCCTCACAGTTGCAAAACCTTGAAACTCTTGTGACACAAGGGACAGTTATAGATGGCATTTTAGAAACAGCCATTCAAAGCGACTTACCGGGCATGGTTAGGGCAATCGTCAGTGAAGATGTTTACTCTTTTGATAATTCTACACTTGTGATTCCAAAAGGATCAAAACTTGTAGGCAGATATAGATCAGCCCTGACTACAGGACAATCCCGCGTTTTTGTGATTTGGAACCGTTTGATTAGAAGTGATGGTGTCAGTATTAATATTGGCTCATACGGAACGGATGATTTAGGGCGTAGCGGTTTAGCCGGTGTTGTTGATACCCACTTCTTTGAACGATTTGGCTCATCCGTCTTATTGTCTCTTATTGATACAGGGCTTCAAATTGGCGTCAATGCCGTTGATGATGAGGATCAAGCAACAGTAGCCCTAGAGACTGGATCAGATTTCAGCCATTCAGCTGAGATCGCATTGGAAAATACTATTGGAATTCCCCCTACAGTTCATGTCCATCAAGGCTCTCGTATTAAAGTGTTTGTCGGGAAAGATTTAGATTTTTCACAAGTGGCCGGTAATGGCAGAAGATAAAACCATTAAGGATATTGAGGTTGCAAACCAATCTGTTGCTTCATCTGCGAAGCAAGAAGAAAACTCCAGTGTTTTTTTGCAACAATATCTTGGAATTTTTCAAAAATTTCTAAATGACCCCGAAGTATCGGAAATCTGCGTTAATAAACCTGGGCAAGTATGGATTGAGCGCTCTGGCGTACCAGAAATGGAATTTGTCGAGGATTCAGAAATAACAAATGAAGTCCTATGGAGATTAGGCCGTTTAGTTGCCAATTATTCCGATCAATCTATCGCAGTGGATAAGCCTTTGTTATCGGCCTCCCTCCCCTCTGGAGAACGTATTCAATTTGCTACGCCCCCTGTTTCAAGATTTGGAGTTGCGCTTTCGATTCGTAAGCAAGTTGTAAAGGATATGAGCCTTGAAGATTATAAGAAAATGGGCGCTTTTGATGGTTTAAAATTAAATTGTAATGCCGCACAAAAGGCCAAGAAAAAATTAGACAGTCTTTATGAGAAAGGCGCTTTTCAAGAATTTATCTCCACAGCCGCGCGCAATAAGAAAAACATTATTATTTCGGGCGGGACTTCAACGGGGAAAACAACATTATTAAACGCTGTTCTAAAAGAAATTGATCAATCTGAGCGGATTGTAACCATTGAAGACGCACCAGAAGTTTTGCCTCATCATAAAAACCACCTCTCGCTGCTGGCCTCAAAGGGAGATCAAGGTCAAAGCCGCGTGACTATTCAAGATTTATTAGAAGCATCGCTACGTTTTAGGCCGGATCGCGTTTTACTCGGTGAGCTTCGAGGCAAGGAAGCCTATACGTTTTTACGCGCAGTAAATACAGGGCATCCCGGCTCTATATCAACCGTTCATGCTGATACGCCGCATGGCGCTATGGAACAAATTTGTCTTATGGTCATGCAAGCCAATCTAGGATTAGATCACGATCAAATTATGGCCTACATCCGCTCTATCGTGGATATCGTGGTTCAAATGAAGCGTGAAGGTGGTAAGCGTTATATCTCCGAAATCTGGTATCCAAACCATGACAAATAATAAAGTCATCTATGCTCTAGCTGGACTATTCAGCTTAATATTTTATTTCTACGCAGTGTCTTTAATGTACTGCCTCTTAGCTAAAATTTCTTTGGACGCAGCTAGCCCTTTCTTCATATTTTCGGTGTTCACAAGCCCTATTACAGATCAGATTCAATCACGGCTCTTTGTCGCTTTTGGCGCCCCTGCTGTAGCTTTGATTTTTGTTGGCGGTCAACTTTACGAGACATTATTTAATGATAAAGATCAATTCGGTAAAGCCAGATGGGGAGGTCTTCGCGATTTAAGAAAAGCAAAGCTCTTAGAAAAAGATGGCCTGATTGTTGGCAAATATAACGGCCAGTACCTCATGAGCAATCTGCCAACGCATTCAATCTGTGTTGCCCCTACAAGGTCAGGAAAAGGCATCGGAATAGTCGTTCCTAATCTATTGGCATGGAAAGGTTCGGTCATATGTTTTGATGTAAAACATGAAAATTATAGAAAGACAGCGGGTTTTCGAGCTGCCCATGGCCAAAAAGTGTTTATGTGGTCGCCAATGGATGAAAATCTAAAATCTCATAGATATAACCCGCTAGATGCTGTGAGCGATAATCCACACCAACAAGTCAGTGATCTTCAGGTTATTGCGCGGATTTTAATTCAAGACCCACCTAAGAGTGACCCCGTTTGGGCATCAGAGGCGCGTGCACTTTTTGTAGGGCTGGCTCTCTATGTCATAGATAGTGCTGAAATGCCTTCAACGATCGGAGCAATCAATAGGCTTTTGGGAACTGAAGCCGACTTAGGCGATGTTTGCCGGCATATTGTTAAAAAGCATCCTGAATTAACCGCAGCCGTCAAAAAATCACTTATGAATTTTGCCAACAAAGCCGCTAAAGAGCGTAGCGGGGTTAAATCTTCTCTAAATCAGGCAATCAACCTATGGGACAATCCTTTAATTGATGCGGCAACATCAGCAACAGATTTTAAAATTGAGGATCTTCGCAAAGAAAAAATGTCAATTTATGTTGGTGTCTTAACGGGGCAAATTGAAACACTGACTCCCCTGCTCCGAATATTCTTTGAGCAAATTATTACTAAACTCTCCATGAAGGAGCCTGACGAGAGTGAACCTCATAAGGTTTTAATGCTGCTCGATGAGTTTCATATGCTTGGCCGCATTGATGCTATGACAACGGCATTTACCTTGCTTGCTGGCTATAATGTTCGCGTACTGGCTGTGGTTCAGTCATTAAATTGGCTCGATGTTACCTATGATCGCGACAAAAGAAACGGAATTCTATCCTGTTGTGCCCATCAAATATTCTTTGCAACCAATGATCTTGCAACGGCACAATATGTATCTGAATCTTGCGGTAATCAAACGATTGAAACCGTATCTAAATCGAAACGAAAATCCATGAAATATGAAGCTCCTACTCATAATACATCACAGCGGGGAACGCCGCTTATCGCCAAGCATGAAATGAGAGACTTTAATATCAATGAGCAAATTATTCTTGTTGAAGGCTCACAGCCCATAAAATGTAAGAAAATTGAATATTACAAAGACAAAACTTTCAAAGATCGAGAAGTGCCTCCTCCGGCAGTCCCAGAACTTATAATCAGCGATAATGCCATTCCATATTTTGATATTCAATCGGATCAAAATTCTAAAGCTCAGGAAAAAGACCCCAATCAAACAGAGATTAATTATAATCCCCCCGAAGATTTGACAGACGGGATACCAGATTTGGAGAAAGAAGAAGATTTAGAAATTGTGAAACGGCTTTCTGGCAACCTTAAATAATAAGACTCAAAGTATAAAACCCATTTTTCTATTTAAGCACTTCCTTGAACAAGGGCGCGCCGTACAGCGTCTGGCTCTTGATCAATCACAAATAAGAAATTTTTTGCGGCTCCGGTGGGCATACGTCTTCCCTGCTCCCAGTCTTGAATTGTCCGAACGTTCACACCAAAATAATCTGCAAAAACCGTTTGACTCATTTTCAATTTCTTGCGTATACGCCGCACATTGATTTCTTCTGGAATATGCACGACAGCACCGTTCTTCTCACCTTTTGCAAAGGCAAGCGCTTCTTCCATACCCTTAATAATACTTTCGCTTACTTCGCTCATTTCTTCTTACTCCTGTATATATCTACAATAGCACTGGCCAAGGACTTCATGACGTTCTTATCTGCGGCGGTAATATTATCTTTCTGACTTTTCCCATACATCGTGACAAGAAAAACTGGAATATCGGCGCCACTAAAAAACGTAATGGCTCTATATCCACCACTTTTTCCTTTACCCTTACCTGCAATTCTTAACTTTCGCATTCCACCTGTACCGGAGATTTCATCACCTGCATCCGGATTAGAGGCAATCAGATCAACAATCGCTTCCCGTTCTTCATCCGATAAGCCCAATTTCTTGGCACATTTAATAAATTCCGGCAACTCTACAACAGTTTGCATCTTATATTCTCCACTATACGGCAATGCCGTAGTATTGTCAAGTTTCTAGGGGTTGTCGCAGGCATATTGTATAATACGTCTTCTGACAATCTTAAATAGATTGCCAAACCCACATACCAATCAATCCAAGCGCACCCCAGAATAAAGCCATAAAGAAGGCTGCACGGATAAAAATGCCTAAAGCACCAAGGATGCCGCCAACAATAACGGATGGAACAATAGTGGACGCAAATCTTGCCCATTTCGGCCATTCATCAGGAATAAACTCTTGAAGATTATAACCGGTAAAGCCGGCAGCAATGATGAAGGCCCAGAAACTCCATACCCCAATAGCGTGGACTTCGTATTCTTCTTCATCCATAAAATCATCGCCAACGCGTCTGTAAGCCATAATTAAACCCCCTCACCCCGATCAGAAAGAGGTTTTAGCTCGCCCATACCGCGCACGATGGTTTCCATGAAGGAATCCAGACGCGCATTCGCTTCGACCTCTTTCGGGGTTTTATCATCTTCCGGAATGGAAGGATGGTGCATGAAAAACTCATGTGTAAATTTCAAGATCAACTCTTGGATAAAAGCCATATCTCTTGCGCTTTTTTTACGGTGTGATGCCAAGGACGCAGAGAATTGGTTATAGAGTTTCACCAAATCAGCATCCCGATCATTTCTATGTTCAGGAAACATGGCATAGCGAAGCCCATCATTGGTAATCGCTGATACATTTGGATTATGAGAGGCTTTCATTTGCTTCTCTAGTGCTTCCCATACATCTTCGTCAAAATAGACTGTTTTTTGGACGCGTTTTGCTTTTGCCATTTTTATAGTTCTCTTTCTTGATCTTTATCGCTTGCGCGCGCCTGTTCTTGTTGCCTGATTTGCTGTTGATCTTGCTCTGCCGCTTTCATTTGGAAGGTGCCGCGGTCAAGCTCATTAAAGATGATTTTTGACCCCTTCTCTATCTCTGGCGTTTTATCTAATCGTGCCATTTGCAAATCCTTGCCTTGCATCACAACAGCCCATTTACCACTTTCAAGCTCTGTATGACCAAGATAGGTATATTCTTTATTAGCCGCGACTTTTTGAGTTTTAAACTCTAATCCTGCTTTTGTGGCTAAGAATTTACCTTCCTGATGCACTTCCATGACTGTTAGATCGCGTAAAGCAGTCTTTCTAAGAGCAAAATCACCATTGGATTGAATAAGACCAAGATTGTTTTTCACAAGCCAGTCTTGACGTTTTTCCAACGCTTTTTCTAAATTCTCATCACTATGAGTAATGCCTGACTTTGATCGAGAACGCGCATACAATTCTTTATCAAGCCATGTTTTCTTAGCCGCATCGGTTAAATCTTCTGGCGCATGGGCAGATAAAATATCCAGTTTTGGATAGAAACGCTTTTTCTCACGCGCATTGATTTTGGCTGATATTTCCGCGCCTTGTTTTATAACATCTTCTGGCACTTTATATCTCCCCTGCCCCATATCAACGACAGCTTCATTTTGCTCTAGTGTTTCAATGCGTTTGATGTGAGAAGCTAAATATCCCTCTCTGGCATCTTCTTCGATGTAATTCTGCTCTTTTTCGATGTAAAGGCGATGCTTTTCAATATCGTAAATACCGTCATTTTGGCGTGCAATCAGGTTGATATTGTAATCCGCACGACCGCTAGACTGATCAAATGGCCGCACACGTATCAAAGCGCCCTTATCCAGTTTCTCGTAATTGAATGGCTCACCAACTGGCACATAGTGTTTACCGCCGCCAAGAGCTTCAACAACAATATACTTCTTATCAGTCAATTCATCAGCTGGGCCTTTGTCGAGAACGCGGCCTTCTACGGTTACCCCCTCACCTACTTTCAGTGAATACACCTCTAAATCATCAAGCTCGTCATCCAACCTATTATAAAGCTGTTTAATAACATCATTACGTGTTGCTATCTTGTAGAGAACATCTTGATAGTCTTCTTGCAATCTAAAGACACCCGGAGGCGACTCGATTGCCAATCCTGCTGTTTCAAGATAGCGCAAACGCCCTTTCAATGAGGCTTCATAATGAGCTGATTTATCAAAATTATTCTCTTTGCGCACATCAATAACACGCTCTTCATTGGCCTGTTTTTCGATGAAACAATCCAAAGAAGTAACCCTTAAAGCATCAACCTCCTTCTCAATAGATTTCTGAATATCATCTAAACTACGCTCGCCTAAAAGCTCTGTTGCAATTTCTTGAGCGCGTGCGCGGATGCCAAAAGCAATGTAATCTCGCCCTATAACCAGATCTTCACCGCGCGCATCTTTACCCCGAATTATGACATGGGCATGGGTATCATCAGTATCGTAATGAACGGCTCCCACCCACTCTAATTTGGTTTTCAAATCACGCTCAACGCGCTTCATGACCTTACGAACATACCCCTGAAAATCTTCGATATCTTCGCCGCGCTCCGGGGAGATAATCATCCGAAAGTGATGGCGGTCATTCTTACATAATTCAAAGAAATCTTGGCGGGTTAAAGACTCGTTTTCACCATCAAAGAGGAATGCTTGCTCGCCATCCTTACCGGCTTTTTTACGGCTAATATAATGGATGTGATGATAGAGATTTTGGCCACCACTTCCTGCACCGACCCCTACTCCTTTTGTCTTGTTTTTAACGGGATTGATCTTCACCACTACGCGCTGCGCTGATGCCATTCCTGCAAATGAGTTGCCACGTAAGATACCATTCCGGCGTTTAATCCTAGATGGCCCTGATGATCTATGGCCATGACGATTGAGCTTTTTGAAGAAGGCTTTTCTTGGGCTATCTCTGGTCACAACAAGAGAACGGGCAGCTTCAATGCCGCCTGTATCTTCCTCATTATTGAGCCTGTCTAAGAACATTCTTTTTACCTTTTCTTATCGCAAAGCCCTGCCTGTTTGCAGAGAAAATATGCGCTAATTTACCCCCTTACTATACAACTTAAATAAACTTATTGCAAGCAACTTAAACTTACAATAAACACAACAATAACAATAAGTTCATATAAACATAATTTATATCTTTTATCTTGTTTTAATATTATTCTCTCCACTACGTACAATACCATTCACCTTTATCACTATCTATCCTCTATCGCCCTTCCACGCTTTTCCGTTTTCAAATCTGTGTAACTGGAAGCACTGAACGCACAAAAAACTCTGACCTTTGAGAGCCAGAGTTTCATTTGCGATAAGAAAAAAGCCCCTCATTGCGAGGGGCTTGGTTCATTAGTTTTGTCGAGACCAGATAAGAATATATTGATCGTCTTTTTGAACCAGGTTAGCGTAAATCGGATTTGGAAATTCCGGTGCGTCAATCTGTACGGAGACATAAGGATTTTGATTATCGCTAATCTTATTCCATCCTGCCCCTGCTTCGAAGCTACCGATTTTTGCTCTGAAATCAGGCTTATTATCGTTGGCATCGAGATCGCCGATTGGCTGTAATTTGAGGTGGACATTTAGGGTCGCTGTTTTCAACTTGCCTTCAAAACTTCCATTCTCTTGTTTTTTCATATTTGCTATAATTGACATTGTATTTTCCTTTTAATTTTAGTCTTAGAACAACACCTTGTTGCTCTTTCTTATGGCGTAAAAATTCACTGGCCGCGTTCGACGCGTCACAGAGTAAATTTGTTTTCCGCGAGGAATTTATCGCTTGCGATAAAGGGGAAATTTATTCTTGACGCATAGGCGAAGGCAGGTCAGTTAAATTAGCCAATCTAGAAAGGCATAAGGCTGTTTGGGCGGTAAATTATTAAACGGCAAATGCTTTAGGGCAATTTCTTATATGACATAACAAATGGTGGTTTTTAACAAGGTGCGCGTCCCTATTCTCCTCATATAAAAAAAGCCACACTAGCAACGATCACCAGCATGACTTTTTAAAATCGGTAGCTTCGAAGCAGGGGCAGGAATAGATTTTAAGCGGCCTCTTCTGTCTGCGTATCAGTGCCGAGCCATTCACGACCCTTTGCAGCCGTCTTATTAAAAAGAGCCCAGTCTTCATCATTTTTGAACGTCAAATGAACCGTTCCCTTCATGAAGAATTTTATATCGAAAAATCGGCTCTCGGTTAGATTATCAAAAGGGCTGTGAATATCGCGCCCCAAAATATCAAACTTGCGCTTTAGCGCCTGCCCTATCGTTTCACAAGATTCAAACGGGCGGCCTGTCATAAAGCATAAAACACGATCCAGATCATTATAGATATCCATTGAGTGCCCCCACCTCATATTAAAGTTCCTGCTCCATTTATGGTCAAACTCACAGCCATAGGGGAAGATAATCTTCTTATTGATTTTATAGTTATCGTTGCTTTTCCAGCCCTCACTATGATTGCTATTGCCTTTGTAATATCGGCATAACTCATCAAAGACATTGGCAACCGATTGTTCAAACAGCTTTTGGCGTTGCGCGAACACATTTTGGAGCGTGCCTTTAATATTTTCCTTGGTGAACGGGATATTTCCGTTTCTATCAACATCGCGTAAAAGCTCGTCGCGCTGTTTTCTATCAAGATGTTTGTGAAACTCCATCTTAGAAAACACCTCATGCCATGCCGTATTGCGGTGCTTTTTAATAAAAGCGGCTTTAGCAGAATTAATATTCTTGGTTGCCATACCCAAAATCGAGGATAAATCGCTTTGATAAATCGTCACATTATTGGCATCCATATAGCTTTGGGCTTTGCGGATATGCTGAAACGCCTTGAACATATGGGCATTCGCCTCATCATAAAAATGTTGCATATTACCCAAGC
>TARA_R110001592_G_scaffold61829_3_pt1 | contig 18130 bp, 22 predicted proteins | sample TARA_R110001592 | Tara Oceans TARA_R110001592 (sample SAMEA4398387) | marine metagenome | biome: Polar Biome; feature: [SRF] surface water layer (ENVO:00010504); material: water (ENVO:00002006), including particulate matter (ENVO:01000060) such as... | depth 5 m | reverse complement strand
GTAGTTGAGAAGATTGAAAGCGATGAAAGATATGATGTTGACATACTACAATATGGCACAAGAATTAGAGAAGGTAAAAAAGACATCGTTAACAATATTGCTGATATATCGTTCTACAACAAAATAGACCATACCTACGATGCGGTAGTGAAATTTATTAAACAAGAAGAGAGAATTAAACCTAACACAGGTAAGATAGACGAAGACCAAAACCACATCATGGGTGGGGTGGATTTTTCAGAGAGTATTAATCAATTAAACAATTTACTATGACAAAAGAAAATTTATTATTAGAGGGCTTCTTAAGGATAGCCCAAGACATGGACATTGAGCCGTTAGAACTAGACAGGTTCTTTCACAGCTTTTACGACCCAAGGGGTAGCCTAAGCGACAACCTAGAACTATTAAATATCTTTCTTTATGGAAGACTATAAAGACGCCCAGATATGGGCATTAAGAAGAAGAATAAAAGAATTAGAAACCAAAATAAAAAACTATGTTAAACAAACTGATTGCACTAAAAAGAATAATTGATGAGAACCCCAAGACACCTATGCTATGGTGGGCAAAAGAAACGGGCCTAAACAGAGAGGAAATAACCTACCTTAGGGATAACAACCACCTCAACAAGATAGGTGATAAGAAGGGGACTAAGTGGTTCTGGAGGGGCGATGAACCTAACTATGAGTTTGCGGACTTATTGATTAGTCGCTTAGAAAGACCAAGGCCTAAAACCGTGAGAGTGAACAAGGTGAACGTAACAGATCAAACAACGATGCTTGATGTAATAAGCTCTTATAACATAGAGTTTAAGCTAGGCAACGGATTAACCTTAAAGTTTATAAATGAGAACGAGGTTAATATAAGGAGAACCAACGGAAATAATATTAACATTACCGATCCAGGTAAATTAAACGAGATGCTATGTTTCTTAATTTAATAATGTCGGTAGTTGTAACGGCCACAATATACCACGCAGACCCGAGGCAATGCAACGCAGACTATTTAACCACGGCATCACTAAAGAGGATCAACAAGGACAACCCACAAGGCCATAGGTGGATAGCTGTTTCAAGAGATCTTGAGCTACATGGATTCGTTTTTGGGGCAGAGGTTTGCGTTGAGAATGCGGGCGATATGGACGGTATTTGGCGTGTCGAGGATAGAATGAACAAGCGTTGGACGAACAGAATAGACTTCCTAGTGAACAAAAAAATGAGGCACGGGAAGTGGGAAAACGTAATAATTAGACTAGAAACCGACACGGAACAGTAAAACCGACACGCTATCGACACGGCTAAGTAATTGATTATCAAGGGTCTGTGTCGGAGTGTCGATTTTACTCTCTATTATAGAGATTTAAAAAAAAATATATATTATATGAAATACATAGGAGTAAGGAAGGCCCGTAGAGGGGGTAGGGAATTTTATAACGTAACCTTTAAACACTTAGGAATAAATTATTGTTTTGGGTACCATGACAATGAGAAGGACTGTGCCAAGGCTTACGACCTGTTTGTCATAAAGAAAGGCCTAAACAGGAAAACTAATTTTTTAAAGAAAAAGCTTGCATATTAACAATTTATTAAATATCTTTGCATAGATATGTCAGAAAAAAACCACACATTAGAGAGTATATTCATCCAAGCTAGGATGACAAAGAACTCGGTACACATAGAGCTTACGGATGAACAGTCCGTTATATTTAAGGGTATTAAGATTATAAACAATGAGGATGGTATTAAAATTTACTCTACGGGGTCAGAGTTTTATAATCAGATTTATGATATAAGTAATTTTTTTATGGGTGGTTTTGAGTATGGTGTTTACATGTTCTTAGAGACTAAGTACAAGGCCCAACTCGATAAGATAGAGGTAGGCGTTCAGTCAGAGATATCAAGCAGAAGGAACCACAAGAAAATAGCATGGCTAAAGGCCTTGAGAGAGAATTTAATTCACAAATACAATGAAACGACAAGACGTATTAAACAAATTGAGGGACGACAAACATTACTACGGTAAGTTTGGGGGTCACTACCTATCAAACAGCAACATAGGGACGCTTCTAAAGAACCCTAGGGAGTTTGGGGGCACACAACAAGAGACATTGCCAATGGTGCAGGGTAGGTACTTCCATGTGTCTATGCTAGAGGCTCATAAGCTCGGAGAGTTTGAGATTATAGATGCATCAACTAGGAACACCAAGGCTTACAAGGAGCAATCCAATGGTAAGTTGCTTTTATTAACTAAGGAGCAAGCTGATCTGGATCGAGCGATAAGTGAGATGAAGTCTAACATTGAGATGTCATCAGAGATTTATTCTTTAGGGGCTAAGTATGAGGTACCTATCGTTGGTAAATTTTATGATGTAGAGTTCAAGGGTAAGGCTGATATTATAACGGCTGATAAGATTATTGACATCAAGACATCAAGTAACATAGATTCATTCAGGAAGAGTGCTTATATGTACAACTACGACAGCCAGGCGTTTATTTATTCGTCTATGTTTGGGTTACCATTTGAGTTCTTCGTGATTGATAAGAAGACACTACAGATGAAGCGATTCACTTGCAGTGATGACTTCTTAGAGAGTGGGATGAGAAAAGTAGATAGAGCAGTAAAAGTATGGAAACGATTCTTCGGACCAGACGCTACTGACGATGTTAAGCAATATGTATCAAACGAAATATTATAGCCCATGCGGTCAGGGCAAGATGACCGTAATTTAAATTTTTTTACTATGGCAAGAATTAGCCACACAAACGAAGCTCCTAAGAGCACAAACCCAACTTCAAAGTATTTGGAGTGGAAATCAAATGACAAATCCTTTAGCTACTACGACAAGTCAGCGGGGGAGAATGTGAAGGTAGATCTACCTCTAAAGTTTTTATTCCTTCAAAATTACCACACGGTAAAGGGATGGAATGATGCTAGTGAGAGTGGTATTTACTCAAACGAGGTCTTCTATATTGGAAGCGAGCCAATGACGGTCCGTTCCTTTAAGGGAGGTGTAATTGCTGAGGGTCTTTACAAAGACATCAAGGCAACTATTACTGCCGCTGGTGGTAAGTACAACCGATCTATCTATGTGATGTTAGAGGATGGCACTGTAGCTAATGTTTCCCTAAAGGGATCAGGAGTGAGACAGTGGTCTGATTTTATGGAGGCAAACAAGAACCTTGTTGACAACCAATGGGTTGAGGTCCTTACATCAAATGATGAGAAGAAAGGGAGCATCAAGTATAGCACGCCAAACTTTACTCTTGGCGCTAACTTAACGAAGGCTCAGTCAGCTAATGCTGATGACGTTTCTGCTGACTTAAAGGTTTACCTTGATGGTTACTTTAAGAAAGAGGTTGAAACAGTAGAAGAACTGGATATTGTCCTAGACTTCTAAATTAATCAATGCCCTCACTTCGGTGGGGGTTTTTTAAATCAAACAACATGACACTACAAGATATACAAACAGAGGTTGAGTCTGCCTTAAATTTAGACCTAACAAAAAAGAACAGAGAGAGGCATTTAGTGTACGCAAGAGCCGTTTACTTTAAGCTGTCAAGAGAGTTGTGCCCGATGCAGTCGTTATCGAATATAGGATCTTCCTTAGGTAAAGATCACTCAACTGTCCTGCATTCAATAAAAAAGATATTCCCAACAATAAAAAACTACGAGCAGGAGTTCTATGCCGCATATAATTCAGTTAAGAGAGGCTTACTTGTTAGGTATGGCAATGGGGATTTTGACTCTATTGAAATGTCCAATAAGACAACGGCTTTCCTTGGGGTACAGAAGCAGTACGAGAATGAGCTGTCTGATTTGCAAAAAAAATACAAAGATATAAATGAAAAGTATGAGCTATTAAATCTTAAAAACTCTAGCGATGAGTTCGCTGAATCCTTAAGGTTTATAAGAAGGGTTCCTATGGATAAGTACTCTATCTTTCTTGATAGGTTAGACGCAATGACTAAAATGATGTCCATATGATCACGATCTTTAAGAACATAAGAGAGACCTCTACCCCATTCTTTAGGGATGTATTGTTTGTCCTTGATCGAATAAGGGATGGTAGGCATAAAGAATTAATAAACTCTATAAGAAATGAGAGTGATAAAACAGAAAGAAACAATCTTAAGAAAAATTTACCGGCTATATGTTTTTCTGGTAAGTTTAATAAGCGATCTGATGATTCTATTATAGAGCATAGTGGATTAATGTGCCTTGATTTTGATGGGTATGCTACTGATAAAGATATGCTATCTGAGAAACAGAGATTGATTGATGATAGATATGTAATGTCAGTGTTTGTTAGCCCAAGTGGTAATGGCTTGAAGGCTTTGATCAAGATACCTAAGGATGTTGAGAATCACAAGAGATACTTCGATGCCCTTGGTGAGTATTACAACTCAGAGCAGTTTGATGTTACCTCTAAGAATGTTAGCCGGGTTTGTTATGAGTCCTACGACCCAGAGATTTACATAGACATGGGCTCTGATATTTGGGATGTTAAGTCTGAGTATGATTACAAGGCAGTAGATAGGCAAAAAGACAGGCCGACAATACCCGTTACTGATGACAATAAAATTGTAGAAATACTAACTAAGTGGTGGGTAAAGAATTTCCCTATGGTTGAGGGCCAAAGGAATAATAACGTATTTATTCTTGCCTCTGCTCTTAATGAGTATGGCATAAATAAGTCCTTGGCTGAGTACGTATTAAGTCAGTACTCTAGTAGTAGCTTCCCTATGTCAGAGGTAAAGCAAGCTGTAGATTCTGCCTACAGAAATGTGGGGGCATTTGGCACTAAGTATTACGAGGATGATGCCGCAATGTCTAAGGTTCGCACAAAAATTAGCAGGGGTAATTCTGTTGAGGCTATAAGGGATGAGTTCTCTGGCAAGGGGATTGAAGATCATGTCCTTGTGTCTGTTGTTAAGGACTTAGAGAGAGACTCATCTGTGTATAAGTTTTGGTCCATAAACAGCAAGGGTGTTGTCTCTTTGATACATTACTTGTTCAAGGAATTCCTACAGAATAAGGGGTTCTACAAATACGCACCTCATGATAGCCAGAAGTATATGTTCGTAAAGGTTACCCATAACTTAATTCAGCCAACTACTGAGGAGTCTGTTAAGGATACCGTGCTTGGTTATTTACAAGAATTAGATGATCTATCTGTGTATAACTTCTTTGCTGATAAGACACGATTTTTTAAGGAAGACTTCCTGTCTTTATTGGACACAGTTGATGTACACTTTGTTGAGGATACTAAGGACTTTTCTTTTATTTACTTTAAGAACTGCGCTATAAAGGTATGTAAGGATGATATTATAAAGGTTGACTATGTCGACCTCAATGGTTTTGTTTGGCACGACCAGGTTGTTGACAGAGATTTTAATTTTTGTGACATAACTGATTGTGATTTCAAGAGGTTTATATCAAACATATCTGGTGAAGATGATAATCGTATTAGGTCTATAGAGTCTACTATTGGATTCTTAATGAGTGGATATAAGGACCCGGGGTTTTGTCCATCTGTTATCCTTAATGATGAGGTTATTACTGATAACCCTGAGGGTGGGACAGGCAAGGGATTGTTTGTTCAAGCCTTAAGCATGATGAAGAAGGTGGCTATGATTGATGGGAAGTCTTTCTCTTTTGATAAGCAGTTTTCTTACCAGACGGTTACTACAGATACTCAGGTTATATCATTTGATGATGTCAAGAAAGCATTTGATTTTGAGAAGTTGTTCTCCGCCATTACTGAGGGATTGACAATTGAAAAGAAGAATAAGGATGCTATACGTATTCCCTTTAAATTCAGCCCTAAGATTGTTATCACAACCAACTACGCAATACGTGGTAAGGGTAATTCATTTGAGAGACGTAAGTGGGAGCTTGAACTTAAGCAGCACTATAACAAGAACTTTACTCCTGTTAATGAATTTGGCAAGAGATTGTTTGATGAGTGGGATGTTGACGAGTGGTGTTCTTTTGATAACTACATGATTAACAATCTTAAGGGGTACTTAAAGTATGGGCTTATTAAGTCTGAGTTCAAGAACATTGCTATTAGAAGGTTAGCCTCTGAGACGTGTCATGAGTTCATTGAATGGATGGGGTTAATAGAGGACTCTAAATCTCCTGATTTATTTCGTGTTAACAAGAAAATATTTAAGGATGATCTTTACCTTGATTTTATTAAGGACAACCCTGACTTTGCGCCTAAGGCTAAGATGACTATTTCTAGGACTGTTTTCTATAAGTGGTTGAATTCTTTTGGAGTTTTCAGTAAGGATTGTGATGTTGAAGAGGGTAGGTCCAATCAAGGAAGATGGATAATGTTTAAAACTAAGGATTATGAAGAAGACAATAGAGCCGAAGAGTTTGAATTTTGATGACCTAAGTTGGTGCATTGACAACGATTTCCAGGTATATCTTGTGCCTATGGATTCTCAAGGGAACGGTAAGTACAAGATCGCCGTAAGGCGTAGGGGGATAACTACGGAAGGCAAGGACTATGCGTACGTTGACGGTTTACGTATTGACAGCAAAGTTACCCTGGGAGATAGGGTTTATCGTAACTCATTGGAGGCTACTAATTATTTAAATAATGTTTATGGATATTTACGAAGAACGCATGGATAGTGATGAGCTATTAAGTGGTGCAATAAACACATACAGGGTTATTGTTTTGGATCATGACTATGAAGAAATTGTTGAGGAGACTAAGGATGTGGCCTCTTTCTTTATTGATGTCAGTGACTTCTACAGTAACAGTGGTGAGGAAGTCGCCAATGCCCTTATATACTGCCTTAAAATTTTTGAGGACAATGAGCACTATGAAAAGTGCGCAGATATAGTGGAATTTATAACAGAACTAGAGGATGAATTTTAGAGATTATCAATTAAAAATTATAGATCAGGGCTGCGATGTTATTAATATACGTAAGTTTTTATATCTTGCGATGGAGGTTAGGACAGGTAAGACGCTTACTAGTCTTGGTATTGCGCAGAAATTAGTGAGAGTGAACAATGTCTTGTTCATCACTAAAAAAAAGGCCATAAGCAGCATTGAGTCTGACTACAAGATGTTGTCCCCTAGTTATGATTTGACCGTTATAAATTACGAGTCGCTCCATAAGATACCTGAGAATGGTTGGGACATGATCATATGTGACGAGGCCCACACGCTTGGGGCGTTCCCTAAGCCAAGTAAAAGAGCTAAACAAGTAAAGAGTCTTGTGTTTAAAAATAATTGTTTTGTTGTTTTGTTATCTGGTACACCAACACCTGAGTCGTACAGTCAAATGTACCACCAGGTGTATGGGATACCGGGGAATCCTTTCAGTGAGTTTAAAAACTTCTACAGGTTCTGTGACTCTAACGTCACGGTTACTCAAAAGTTGATCAATGGATTTAATATCAAGGATTACTCTAATGGTAGGCCGAGTATTATGAATTCTATGAATAGGTTCATGATATCTTACACGCAAGTTCAGGCAGGTTTTGAGTCCTCTATTGAGGAGGAGATTCTTCGTGTCCCTATGAGCCGTGAAACAATGGATCTGTGCAAGAGACTCAAAAGAGATTTGGTTGTAGAGATAAATGATGACGATGTTATACTGGCTGACACGGGCGTTAAGCTTATGTCTAAGCTGCACCAATTGTACAGTGGGACCGTTAAGTTTGAATCAGGTAAGAGCTCCGTATTAGACACTAGCAAGGCTGATTTTATTAAGTGGAAGTTTAATGGAAATAAGATCGGCATATTCTATAAATTTAAGGCCGAGTTAGATGCGCTAAAGCAGGTCTTCGGTGATGATATTTGTACTGATCTAGAGACATTTGATTCTACTGATAAGCACATAGCCCTTCAGATTGTTTCAGGGCGTGAAGGTATCAGCTTAAGAAACGCTGAGTATATAGTATTCTATAACATAGACTTTAGCGCCACTAGTTACTGGCAGGCTAGGGATAGGATGACTACTAAGGACCGTAAGTACAACAAGGTTTACTGGCTATTCTCTCTAGGGGGCATTGAGCCTAAGATATATAGGGCCGTTATACAGAAAAAAGATTACACACTAAAACACTTCAGAAGAGATGTACAAACCACGGAATTTCGTCCAGGGAGATTATGATAAATACGATAGCGTAGCTAAGGACTTATTGATCGGTGATCTTTTAGGTAGGGGTTACACTATAGATTCTAGCGAGGAAGATTTCTTCCATGATGTTGTCGCAGATAAAGATGGGGTTAAGTTTTACTTTGAGGTAGAGGTAAAGCTTGGCTATCCATTCACTTCAGCTAGGAATTTTAGGTTCCCTACCGTAAGTTTTACAGGCAGGAAGATAAGGCTCCATAAGAAGAGACCTTTCTTTTATGTTATATTTTGCCTTGAAACCAGGACCTATTTGTATTGTCACTCTAGTAAGATATACGATGATAAATACGCAGAGAATGTTAACATAAGCAAAGAAAATCGTAAGGGAATTGATAGAATGTATAGGGTTCCAAAAGATTTTTGTAAATTTGTAACACTATGACGGAACAACAGATACAGAAAAAAAGGATAGATCAGCTAGAAAAACAGGGGTACTATGTACTTAAGTTAGTTAAAACAAATAAGAATGGAATACCAGATATTGTAGCTATACCTCCGAATACTCCCGTCATATTCTCGGAAGTTAAAACGCCTAAGGGAAAGACTTCGCCTATACAAGATTACAGGCTAAAGGAGTTGGATAAGTATGGATTTATAACAGAAATATATAGAGGTTAATTATGGAATACAATTATGAAGACGTAGAGAAGGTCATAAACTTCTCTTCCTGGTCCGACAGGAAAAAAATCGAAGAGTTATTTAGGATAGATAGCTACATGTACACCAACCTTGGCACAGATTCCTTAAAGAAGGAGCGTGATGAGGTCCGAAAGAAGTCTAGGTATATCTATAGAGCGATAGCTAAGATAGACCCTAAGACGGGTAAGGGACTGATATACAGTATGGATAGTTAACATTTGTTAATATCTTTACGTGTATTTATATTATTTAAATGTAACTTGTTAGTATCTTTGTAACGAAGGAGTCGGTCAATTGTTTTGTTAATTGTTTGATTGGCTCCTTTTTTTATATCAAATGAAACACGAGGATCAAAGGTTAAGTTTTATAAACTCCACAATGAATATTGTAAACGATCTTTGCACCGACATATATGAAGCGATGGTGGATGAGGAGTATGACGATGCCCTAAAAGCTACCACAGAACTTGTGGTAATACTTCAAGAATTAAATCAAACACTTAGCGATGAAATATAATGAAAAACGAATACTAGTAATAGGAGATCTTCACGAACCTTTTTGTCTTAAAGGTTACTTAAAATTTTGTAAAAAAACATTTGTTGAATATCGATGCGACCAGGTAATTTTTATCGGCGACGTGATAGATAACCATTTTTCATCTTATCATGAGACGGATCCGAACGGTCTTTCAGGGGGGCAGGAGCTTGAGCTGGCTATAAAGAAGTTGTCTAGGTGGTACAAGGAATTCCCAATAGCGGATGTTTTAATTGGTAATCACGATCGTCTGATCATGAGGAAGGCAATGAGCTCGGCTATACCTTCCCAGTGGGTTAGAGATTTTAAGGACGTACTTCAGACCCCTAACTGGAACTTTGTTGATCGTATTGTATACGACAATGTTCAGTACGTTCACGGGGAAAGTGGTACGGCGAGAACTAAGTGCAAGGCAGATATGATGTCCACGGTTCAGGGCCATTTGCATACCCAGTGTTACACTGAGTGGGTAGTTGGACAGTCTTTCAAAGTTTTCGGTACCCAGGTCGGGTGCGGTGTAGACCACGATAGTTACGCAATGGCATACGCCAAGAGAGGTAAGAAGCCCGCCATAGGTTGTGGGGTTATTATAGGCGGTCACACGGCAATTAATAAATTAATGGACTTATGATAGTAGATGACAAATTAAACAAGGAGATTGACAAGAAAATTTCAAGGGGAATGCGCCCAGGGTTTTGGGCCGGGGTTGTTGCTTTTTTATTAGCAAAAATATCCCACCTATTGGTGACCTTTGCTATTGGGTTATGGATCGGAATAACATCTGGAGGTGATCTTTCAGGGGGTTGGATGATAGCTATAAAATTTATAGACTCTGTTTTTATTGGTATCATTTATTTGGTATTTGTTACAAGGTTTATATACAATAAAATTACATCAAATGTATAGCGGTTGGACTGAGAATAATACCTCTGATAATTTTGAGGAAGCAAAGAAAATTGCTGAGCAACATTTCTATTCTATTAACCAGAAGAGTATGTCTAGTAATAGGAAGTCAATGCCTGTATTCACCGGTGTTGTTAAATATTTCCCAGACGCTCTTAAGGAGGTTAGTATATGTTCGCAGGCGGGTAATGATCAACACCACCCTGACAAGCCACTACATTGGGACAAGAGCACGAGCACAGATAATGAGGACGCTATGATGCGTCATTTAATAGACCACACACTGGATCCTATGGATTCAGATGGTGTACTTCACCTAACGAAGGTTGCTTGGAGAGCCCTTGCATCACTTCAAATATACCTAGAAAATGAACGGAAAGAAACAGAGTAGATTAGATCTACTAGAGAAAAAGAATAACGAACTTGACAAGGTTGTTAAGATGATTATAGGGGAGCTTACTAACGTAAGGACTTTATCTATAGGAACACTTGAGACTATAAAACAAATGCCAGATTATGGGGAAGCTATTGCTAAATTATCTAAATCGGAGGATTAAGTTTTTAACGTGGGCGGTTATCACTCTCATATCTTTATCCTTGTTTTGTTGTCTTTTTAATGTATTCTTTTTTGTCTTTTGATTTACTCCATTCATCTAGGTGTCTATCAAAATGCATTCTATATTCAAATCCACCACAAAACAAATCACCACACCTACTACATTTTATAATTGGTTTACACATTTTAATTTTATTTCAATGAATTACAAGAGATGGTTTCTCAAGAAGCTCGCATACACTAACAGACTAACATCATACCAAAAAGTAGCTTCTAGAGTGGGATACATGGGCAGCGGTTTTCTTATCGCCGCCCAGTGGACCATCAACCCCTCGTTGTATATTATAGGGTTTATTTTTGTGATAGTTCAAACCTCTTCAAGGAAGCAATGGAACCTTGTTGCCTTAAATATAAACGGCTTGATTGCTTGGATCACTCATCTTTTGGTATAAGTTGATCTATTATTTGATCAAACAAGAATATGATATCTGCGTCATCACTTTTTCGAAACTTGCTCTTTAATATTGGGTAGATCTTATCTATAGATAATCCAAATTTTTGTGCACTCTTGACTATTTCACTAGCTTCTTTATAAATTTCATACTTATCAGGGTACTCGTTTTTTATAAGCTCAATGTATTCTCTAGCGTCCCCTGTAGTTTCTATGTTCTTTTTTGCTATATACTTTTTAATCTCAATAGGCTTCATGTCTTCTTTTAGATCACCTAGTTTGTAGTTCATCTGCATTTCAACATTAACATCGTTTTTCTTGAATCCAGTGAGTTGTCCAATTGCTTCGGCTACCCTGTTTTCTTTATTCATTATTTTAGTCACATACTTTCCGTAGTTTGTGTATACCTTACCTGGCGTGTCCGCTCCCGCTACTTTTCTTAATGATGTCAATGTCCCTGGCTCAAGAGTTTTATATATAGCATCTATTATTTTTATTGCCTTTTCATCCGGTGAGTCGGTTTTTTCCCATATTTTTTTACCATATACATCTTCATTTCTTGCTAGGGACGCTATTGTACCTGATAATATGTCGGTGCTAATTATTGGGCTTATAAGCTCCTTGGCTGCAGATAGAATACCTTGTTCAATTGTCTCTCCTCTTTGAAATGCCCTAACTACTTTTGATAATCCTCCGTAAGGATCAGATGCGGTCATATCTATGTACGAGAATTCACCATCCCCTGCCTTTGTTATCAGTATGTCTGAGTTTTTTGACCAGAAAGGAAGGAAAGGTCTCGCATCCATCACGCCTGTGCTTGGCTTGGAGATCCCAAGCGCTCCCTCAATAGTTTCTTGTACTTTACCTTCTTCTTCGTCATCGTCATCGTCTCCTAGAAGTGCATTACCCAATGCACTAAGAGCCGAATACTTTAGCGCCTGAAAACCAATTAAACTTGCTAATCTCTTGGATCCCTTTTTTCTTTCTCTAGGGTTTTTAGACTTGACCTCTTTTAGTGCTAAATCAGTAGTGTTAAAAGCTGTCCTATAGGCCTCTAGTTGAAAAGATATAAAAGTAGCAACTGGTGCCACTCTAAGCAACTTAGATATGTTACCAAGTCTAGAGTAGTTTGGTAGTATGTTCTTTACTATCTCGGAGACCTTACTATCAATTTTAGCTTTTTCTTTTTCTGAGAGCTCCTCGTATTTCTTATCGAACTCTATCTTAGCGTAATCTCTTTTTTCATTCTCATACGAAACTATCTTAAATAAATCATCCTCAGCTTGGTATAATTCTTCTAAATTTTTTCCTAAATTCTTAGCTGCTTTTTTTATTTTGTTCTCTGATTTCTTAGCTGTTCTCTGCTCTATTTTGACATCAAAATCCTGATCACCTTCAAGTAACCCTTGAACCTCTCTTAGGCTAACCCCTTGGTTTATAATACCTGCCTTTATGTACTCGTCTAATTTCTTATTTAACTGCTCGTTATCAAGATTCTTAAATTCGTTTTTCAGCACTTTAAATGCCTCATTGTAATCTTTTGGGTTAAAGTATCCGTTCTGAGCCATGAAGTAAGCATTACCTAGTACGTTTTTTGCGTGAGTACCTACAGACAATATTGTCTTTGTATACTTAACGCTACCAATCCCTTTCATGTATACCTCAAAAGCATTTTGCCAAAACTTACTACCTGTAATGTTAATTGGTCCTGAAGTCATTTGTTCAACAAGTTCCTTAGGTGCGTAGTATCCGTTTAGAGGAGCTAATGCTTGGTTTGTTTCAGATGCTATTTTAGTATACCCAGCAGGAATTCTAGGATCTCCCTCTTCAAATAGGAATACTCCATCACCTATATCTTTAAGTTTATCTAGGTATTTCTGGGTCTCAATAATCGCCTTTACTTTACCTACACTCATTACATAGTTATAGGCTGCATCTGTGTACTCACCCATAAGAGCTCTTATCTCAGCTGGTATTTCTTTTCTCTCCTTAAATATTTTCGTGTCTTTTTTAGCTTCATTTGATACAGCGCTTACAAATGCATCAGCCTCGTCTTTTTTAATTATCCTCCTAACAGATTGATCTGCTTTGGCATCAATGTACTGTTCAACTGTAAAGTTTTTACCTCCCTTTTGTTTTTTAACATATTCTTGTGGGGTGATATTTTCTTTAGCCGATTCCTTTATTATTCTATTTAATTCCTGTGCCTTTAGGAATTCTTTAGCCTCAAGTATTACCTCTTCTGATATATTGTCAGCATAATTTTTATCATCGAACAATCTGTACGATCTATTCATGTATGTGCCAATATTATTCATTATGTTAGCCGCAGCGCCTTCAGATTCTACCGCTCCACTCATTACAAGTTTCTCTGAAAGTGAGTCAATATGATTCCTCATAGATGTAGCTATCAGTGCTATCTTTTTTGGTAGGTCGGCTTTTTCGCCTCTCATTAATTTATTTACCTCGTCATATACACTATCGGGCTGACCTTTAAGCATATTATTGAGTCTCTTAGCTATTCTTTCTGCTACCTTAATCTCAGCTTGTATATGGGCGTTCTTAGTTTCTTTTGCTATGAACGCATTCTTAGGCATGTATGACTTTGCAGAGGAGAGCTTTCTTTTTATAGTGTCTAAGAAGTTTAACGCCACATTCTTACCCTTTGCAAATATGTTCTTCTCCCCAGCGACATCCCTCTTTACGGACATGTCCTCTCTTTTTATTACGAAGTCTTTTATTTCTTTTTCAGTATAACCGATTTCTTCTAGATATTCTCTAGCTTCTTTTAATGGTATACCTAAGTCCTCAGCCTTATTGTAAACCTCCTCCATAGATGGCTTACCTGATTTAAACTCTTGTGATAAATTGGATGCAATATTTCCTTCAAGAATTCCGTCCCTATATGATATCATATCATCGTAGTTGTCAAAGGTTTTTTCTTCAAAATCTAACTTATTATCAGGATCATATACCATTGAAACTACATCAGGTCTACCATCTTTTTCTGTCCACCCTTTAGGTTTTAAATTTTCATCAAATGGTGTCCTAGAAACTACTCTAAATCCTGCTTTTTCATATATCTCTTGAAGCTTAACACCTTTTGCTCCTGTAACAAAGTTGTCTAGTTTTGTTCCCCCAGCTTCTACGGCTTTCTTAAGTAGTACTTGAGCTACACCTTTAGCTTTTGACGTAAGTTTTTTAAAGACACCTTTTATGTCTCCATCAGCACTAACAACAGCGGCTCCGTCTTCAGTGTCTATGACTGTTCCTTTACCAGCTTCCTCTTCTGTTACTGTGTCAACTGACCAATAATTTTCAGGGTCAGAATCTTTTGTTTTCTTTAACTCTTCTGCGTATGTTTTAGATTTCTCTTCTGTTTCAGGTACTACTTGTTCACTCTCATCTTTCTGTGTTTCTGTTTTATTAGTTTTAATTAATACTGGTAACTCTACATCAATAGTATATGTTTTTCTCCCTTTCTTGGTCCCTTGTCTTTTAATTTTTACTTCAATCCCTGGATAAGCTTTTCTTATTTTTTCAACTTCAGCTTCAGCTTTAACTTTATCATCAGTCTTAAAAGCATCATAAGCAGTTTGACCTTTCTCTTCTACAGATTCTTTAGTTGCGTCACTATATTTTGTGGTATTAGTAACAACATTGCCCTCCGCATCAACCTCAACATCTAAATTAGAATTATTAAAAGATCTAAGTCCACCCTCAGAAATAGTAGTAGTTTCAATAACTCTTGCACCATTAGGTAATGTAGCATCAGCAGCTGTAATCATGTTCTTAAACGCAGTACCTGTGGACTCCATTTTTGCTGAAAATTTATTTGTTGGCTTACCGTTTTCATAAACCCTAACGTACCCAACAAAGTTTTTCTTGTCTTTACTACTTATAATAGCATCTACACTACCTGTCTCTGGGTTTACGTATGTTGCTGTTGAGACTCCTTTTTCATCAGTAGCTGTAATATTTGATATTTTAGCTTTTCCATAAGGTAATCTTTTATCTGAGTGAGTTTCTCCAAACAATTCCTTCTGATCCTTAGTTATATTATCTAGATTTCCCTTCTGTGTTTCTGTTTCAGCTTGTTTCTCTTTCATCAGCTTATCCTGCGTCTTAAGGATATTTGATTCTGACTCTATGATAGTAGGTAGCCCCAGTCTTTCGTTGGCTTCGTTTTCAGCTTTCAAGGCCGCAACAGCTTCCGCTCTAGTTACCTCTATATTTATCTCACCGTCTTTCTCACCGTCAATTATGTCCTGTACATCTTGATTATCTTTCTCCTTTAGTTGTTCAAGTTGTTGATCAATTGACGCTATTCTTTTATCTATATCTCCCCTTAACGATGGGTCTGTGTTATCTCTTTCGGTATTTAATTTTTCTTTCTTTTCTATTAAAGCCGCTGCCTCAACCATGTTTTCAGTGGTCTTAACGGCCCCTGAAACTTTTCTTTCTGCGTACTGCATTGCCTTGATTTCAGCTACAGCTTTGTCAGATTCTTTTTGAGTAAGCAATCCGTCGGCTACTAGTTTTACGCTAGTCTTGTCTACGTCGGTTATGTTTTTTGATAAATACCTAATGACATCATTTCTTTGGTTTGATGTAAGTAATCTCTTACTACCCAGAGATGTTGTTGCGCCAACGGTTAAGAACGTAGTCTCCATGAAGTCAGCTCTCTTTAAGTCTTCAATTCCTGCTCTAATGTCCATTCCTACGCTAAGATTTATAGCATTGTTTATGGCTCTCTCAGACAAAAGCACTGGTATTTCCTCTATAAATAGTTCCGATGCATTTTCTTTAATAAGATCAGCTGCTTTTCGTTTAAGTTGTTGGGTAGTGAAACCTGATCCCTTTTTCTTTACTAGGTCTAGTAATAGGTCTTTCACTACTTTTGTAGATCCCAGTAATTTTTCATTACTACCTGCTAGTGCAGAAAAAATTCCATCAAGTGTTGCTATTGCGTTACCAAAAACAAGCGCTTTATTTGTTGCCTCTTTTTCACTAACACCTTGAGCCATAAGATCTTCTTTTACTGACTCTACATTAGATGCTACCGTGCTTGAGAAAGACATTATACCCATTCCTAATTTTGGACTAACGCCTAAACTTTTTTGTAGTTTCTTTCCGCCTATTATTAATCCAAATAAATTTACTACGGTACTTGTCAACGCCGTCAGACCAGAACCCATATCAAAGCTTGTGCTATCTCCTTCTATTGCTTCAGCTTTTTTCTCTATACTTTCGACCTCTTCTTTTGAAAGAAGATCATCAACTCTTATATGTGTTTCTTCATCGTAAATAACTCCGTTTTCAGCTACTATGTATGCCTTACCGTTGCTCATTACTTCTTTCCCTTGTACGAATGTAGACCTCTGTGTCTCACCCGCATCAAGGCTCCAGTGTTCCGCTGAATCTAAAAACATTTCAGAGATCCCAAGTAGGGCTCCCTTTTTATCTGCCCCAGTTGCGTTCAACAAAGCATCAGCTTCTGTAAACAATGCGGCTGCTGTGCCCATTGAAAAGTTTGCGGCAGCATTTGCTCCGGCTTTTATCATTTCAAAACCTGTTGTTACGGCCATTCTTACCCCACCAGATCTTTGACGTTTTAGTAGCTTTCTCCTGCTCTCTTGATCATCAGTTATAGACTCTTTCTCGTAGGCCTTTAAGTTATCTACAATTATCTGTGCATCTTTTCTGTTCTGATCAATTAAAATTTGCTTCTCTTCTTCATCTGCTTCATCAATCAAGGCTAGGTTTTTGTTTAGTTTTTGTGCTAAAAAAGCCGTGATTTGTTTCTGTATTGATTGTTCATCTTCAAACTGTTCTCCTTCATCATTTAGAAGTATATTTTTAAAAAACTTGTATGATTTTGATTCCTCTCTAAGGTTTTTTTCTTTCCATGTCTTAAATTCTATGGGTTCAATTCCTAGTTCACTTAAAACTTTAGCTTCTGTGTTTACTGGATCAGGTATTTCTCCATTCTCTAAAGGGGCTGTTAATGTGCTGGGATCAAAACCATCACCTAGAATTTTTTTGTTTTTATTATATGATTCTTTCCATGAGCCTTCACCGTAAGCAATTGCAGATTTGCTGTCTTGACCAAACTCTTTTACTTCACCTCTAGATTTAGCTTCTTCATACACAGGCATCCAGTCTTCTTTTGCCTGTTTAGACATGTCTACCCAAGTTTTGTCTTCATTTTGAAAAAGTGTTGGAAAACCGACCCAGGTACCGTCTTCAAGTTGTTCAGCAGCCATTATATGTGTTGACTCCTTCCCATCTTTATTAATTAGTACGCCTTCCCTAATAGGGGCAGCGGCAAAATCAGCATCATCTCCTATGCTTAGTATAGATAGGTCAATTGTTTGATCGGAAGAGTCCAACGATATAAGACCTCCCATATCTGTTGAAGTGCCATCCGTACCTCCCGTCCCCAAAGTAGAAAAGTCTTTTTTTTTTAATCCATAAGTAGACTCGAATTGATCTATACTTTCAACATCATATTCTGGTCTTATTACTTCCTCAAAAAACTTACCACGCTTAGTTTCGTCTAATAAATAAACCTTGAATTCATCTATAGTCCCTACTTCGTAGTTTTCAGATAAAGATTCGTATAATGCTTTTATTGCTTCTTCGTTCATTTCTTTTTATTTTTAAGCTCTTATTTTGGCAGCTCTTTTTTTGCATTCTTCTGTATTTGCTTGAGTACTCTTGATGGGTTATTTACACCATCTGGTATACTTACACCATTAACGACTACTGTATCGTCATCTTTTACCTCTACATCAACACCTAATGCAATTGATTCTAACGTTCTCCTGAAGTTATTTCTCTTGCCTACGAGGTCTGATCTGTCTACGGCATTGCCGTTTA
>TARA_R110001592_G_scaffold259728_2_pt1 | contig 18131 bp, 17 predicted proteins | sample TARA_R110001592 | Tara Oceans TARA_R110001592 (sample SAMEA4398387) | marine metagenome | biome: Polar Biome; feature: [SRF] surface water layer (ENVO:00010504); material: water (ENVO:00002006), including particulate matter (ENVO:01000060) such as... | depth 5 m | reverse complement strand
CAACCTTCAGATTTTGATGGCAATATTGAAAAATGAGCCGTTTTTAATGCTTCTTTTATAATTTCTTTAGATTGATTACCATGCAATGTCATAATATTTCCTAACTTATTGTCAGTAATATAATTTTGTAAATCTTCTTTTAAAACGCCATCACCAAAAACATCTAGACGCACACTTTTTCCTTGGTTATATAAAGCTTCAACCATTTGAATTACAAATAAAGGCCTTTTCCCATCTACCAAACTCCCTATAAAAACAAATTTTAAATTGTTGGAATAGTCTCTTTTTATCGGTTTTATTATTTCTAATTTTCTATAAGTCGCTGTAAAAAATGGTTTTATATTTTTTGTTTGGTTCTTCCATTTACCATACACCAAAACCTGCATATTTTTAGTTAGAAATGTATTGCTTAAAATCCATTTTTGAAATTTGTAACTTAAAGGTTGTTTTGCGTTGGGATCCCAGTTTCCTGCATATTTAGCCGTTTTTATTTTCTTAGGGAAAAATATCTGAACCACACAACCAAGCAAACCAATGTTACCTGGGCAACGTAAATGGATGTGATCTGCTCTTTGGCAAGCTTTAAAAATAGTTCTAATAATTATTGGGATTTTAATCAAAGATGAAAAACTATTTTTAAAGGAGGTGAATTGAATGGAAGGAATCGTATTAAACTGAATATTGTCATGTTCGTAAGGAATATCGATGGTTGTTGGCTCTGCATTTACCTTTGGAGCTATAACAATTACTTTATCAACATGTTTTAACCATAAATTCATTTCACTAACATAAGGTGCGTATGCAAAATATTTGTTCTGCGATGTAGCGTGAGAAACATGAGTGATTAAGGCAAAAGTCATTTTTTCAGTGTATAAAACCCCTTTAACAATTCTTTTGAGTTTCTTTTAATATTGTCTTTTTTAAAAGTGAATGCATACCCTTTTGGCATGGATACCGTTCTTCTATTTGGCATCACTTTTCTTTTATCTAAATATTTGAACCAGCCAAATAAAATTCTTGTTACAAACAAAAACCCACTTCTAATTATTTTTTTAGAACTTAAGTTTACAAAATAATTGGACAAGGTTATTGCAACAACAGCAGCATTTCCTTCAGTGATTTTGGCTTTTAAAACCTCACATTCTGGAAACAAACTACGCATGCCTGTATAAGTAAACCTATAGAAATCGTAAGGTTCAGCATGGTACGGAAAATTATGCGGCGCTTCAATTTGTAACACACCACCTAATTTAGTAACACGCTGTAACTCCTGGCAAAATTTCCAAGGATTAATGGTGTGTTCTATCACTTGGGCTGCCAAAACAACATCGAACGTGTCATTTATGAAGGGAATAAAATGCCCGTCGAAAACATAATCGGGTTTAAACTGACTATGCACATCAGATGTAATGACTTCACAATTCTTAAACTTATTTTTATAATAAGCGATCTTCTCTCCTGCTCCAACTACCAATACTTTTCCATTATTTGGAGCCAATTCTGCTAGTTGGTTATATCGTTCTTCAATATTAAAATCGGTGCAAAGTGATGGCAAAAGCTTTCTTCGAATGTAATTTTTAGTATTAGAAGTATTTAAATAGTCACTGCTTTGTGTAGTTGTTTTAGAATGGATAATATCTTCGGCACTAAAAATAGAATCGACACCAAACAAAATAGGCACCCCATTATGCACTGGTAATTTTGACCCATCTTGAAACGAATAATGGGTTTTTGTCATTTCAATTAATTTTGTATGCGTATCAGGATGAATAATACTATCTATTGTCATGCTTTTTTAACGTATTAAAACTTTTAACCAACACACAGTCCTTCCTACTGCTTCAATAAATACTTGCTTTTTGTTTGTTGCTGTAAAGATATTGCTAAACCTAATGAATATCAACAAAAGCGTAATGGCATGCCACTTCATCTTATCTTTAAATGAAGGGGTCGGATTTTTAACTCGCCAAACATACCAACCATTTTTAACCACCATGTTACCATATTTAAATTGATTGGGGCGACCAGAAGCTTCATGATAATGATATAATTGAGCACGTGAACATATAACATTTTTGCCGTATCTCAAGGCTCTTATACTATAATCGGCATCTTCATACAAACCATAACCTTCAAAATAGGTTGAAAATTCTATATTTTCGAATACAACCCGTTTGAAACTAAATGACATTCCAACTAACAAATCTACTTCATAATTTTTCCCTGTAAGTGGATAACTATATGTTCTACCATGTGAGAAGTCCGGCATTATACCTGGTTTGGAGGGTGATTGTAAACCAAGCAAGTTTCTTACCTTGTTGCGCAAACTTTCTTTTATTACATAATTATCGCATTCATAAAAACCTACTTTGCTATAGTTTGTATTAACATCTTTTAAAAACCACCTGTTTTCATTTAAAGCAACACCTCCAACACCAACGATATTTTTATTTGAATTAAAAGTAGTAATTACAGCACGAAAATAATTAGGTTCTAAAACTACATCATCGTCTAAAAAACAAATAACCTCAGATGCATTTGAAACATGACTAATACCGAAATTACGTTGTTTAGTTAATCCTCTTTCTGAATCATTAACTTTAAAATAGGTTAAGTTTTTAAATGTATTCCTTTTTAAAATAACTTCTGTTTTATCATCTGTTGAACCATCAATAATTAAAATTTCATTGGGATATAAGGTTTGTACTTTTACCGACTGCAATAGTTTTAGTAATGATATCGGTCGCATATAAGTACATACAATAAGTGTAAATGGATTAGGCATTATCGTTTTCTTTATTGATAAATATATCATGAATCTTTAAAAAATACATTTCTCGCTTTAAATGTGTTTCCCAAAGTAATCTATTATTTTTTTGAATGTCTTCAAAAGATTCGGCAGATTTTGAATTATGAAAATTTAATATCTGCTGTTCTAAAGATATTTTGTTTTTTACATCCAGAATAACACAATGATTACCCCATTCAATTAAATTATCCAATGGTAATTTACAATCTGTATTTAGTAAAATTGGTATGCGCCCTACAGCTAAGGTCTCATAAAACCTCACAGAAAAATTACCAACGCCTCTGCTACAAAATGTGTAGGAATTATTAAAAATATTATTAAAAAACTCTTGAGTTGATTTCTGCTTTTCAACCTCATTTCTAGCTCCTGCCCTATAATGGCTTCTTAAAACAAAATTGGTCTTTATATGCTTGCTCTTTTCTAATACAAATAAATATTTTACACGCAGAATACTGGATGGATAAAATGGTTGTTTATCTACTTTAAGTAATTGGCTTTTTCTTTTAATATTGTATTTTAAATGATTGTTAATCTCATTTATATATTTTCTTAATCCGGATTGTGCATGTCCAACAAAACCAATAGTTGGTTGTACCTCTTTTTTTATTGCTAAAAATCCTTGTGGCAAATAATTATTAAATGGGTCATTTATAAATGATGGCATTATAAATGTATTTTCATTTAATTTACTCTTAAACCCACTTAACCTAAAAGTATAACTATTAGGAATATAATTGGTAAAGCCATAATCGCCTGCGGTGTAAATCCAAATCAGTTTTTTATGTATTTTAGATAGTTTTTGTAATTGACTGAAAGCTTTTTTATATTTTATAAACTTTGTATAATCTATTGGAAACACAATGATATCGCATTTTTGAATATCATCAACTAAGCTATAATAATTTGATAAATCTTTATTTTTTAAAAAATGCAGGTCGAATAATAAGGGGAATACCGTTTTGCGGTGTGTTTCAATTAAAAAATTGATGTCTGTATAAAGTTTAAGCATCTTGTTTTACTTTTAATTGCTCACTCCAATACATACTCCGCTGCCATTTTTTCTGCATTGTTTTAAAATATTTGCAAGGATTTTTTATATTTTGATTTCTATAAAATTTAACAAGTAAATTATATTTGTAACCTCTCAGTTGAAACACATTGTAATTTTTTTGTAAAAACAACATAATGGTCGGCGATGGTTTGGGTTGTACATTTTCATCTTCCCAGAGTTGTTTTACTTTTGTTCTAAACCCTCCAATGGGCGCTTTTAAATGTGTTATTTTAATAGTTGGTATGTAAATAATATCAGCACCTGATTTTCGTAATTGCATTCCAAAATCGGAGTCTTCTCCAAAACCAAACTCAAAGACAGTATCAAAAGCTACTTTATTAAAAAAAGATGTTTTAACGATACTAGTTCCCGAGCCAAATATATCTGTTTGATTTACATAAAAATAAGATTGTCTTTCATGAGGTTGTAAACACTGTAAGTTTAACACTTCAGCACCTAAATTTTCAATGATTTCAAAAGACTCTTCAATAAGATTAGATTCAAATCTTATATCATCATCAGAAAAAAAACACCAATCACTTTCAACATTACTCATTGCTAAATTTCTAGCATTACAAACACCTGTTTGATGTATAAAGGAAATTTTAATTTTAAATGGCCAACTCTGAGTCGTCAAGTAATCTAATTCTGAAACTGAATTTTCGTTTGAGTTTTGTTCTACGATAATCACATTTTTAGGAAGTACTGTTTGATTCTGTAAATCTTGTAAAACATTATACAATTGCTCTTTTCTTCCAATAGTTGGAATAATAACATCTAGGGTTTTGTTCTTTATTGGAAACTTTATTGATTTATATTTTAAAGGGTCTAAATACACTTTTTTCTTATTCCTTTTGGAGAACAACGCTCTTAAAAAAGGCAATAAAGGAAATCGTTTTTCAAAAAGCGCAAAACATAAAAGCAAATTAAACATCCAAACAGACTTATAATGTTGTTTAACAAACTTAAATAGCAAGAATTCTGAATATTCTTCATTACTATGTATTGCGTGGATTTGTTTTAAAAGTTTAGGATTTGAATAACAAAACAATCCCAAAGGCATATTATGTTTTGCTAAAGAAATTAAAAAATAATTTGCATTACTATCAAAAGGAACTGTATTTATAACACTATTAAGAATTTCAGCGAATATGCCTCCAACATCACTACTCATTAACCACGTAGGGTACTTTACATCTCTTGGTATATTTGTATAGGGCGTTTGTTCAACATAACCAATTTGATGTGCTATACAATAGTTTCCTGTTAGGGAATAAGAGGCCATGATACATTTATGATGAAAAATAGTGCTGATTTGGTTAAAATCAATAAGCGTTTTGTATTCTTTTTTAACCCATAAAAGCAATTCATCTGGATATTTTTTTGAAATGTTTTTTAAAACAGATACAATAGATTCATTGGAATTAAATGGTATAGAGGTATTATTCTTAACAGAATAAGACTCTTCAACAGTATGTCCATTATGAACTATTAAAATCATTTTAAAATGGTTTTAAAATATTCAATATTTATATTGGCATTCTTTTCTATATCGAACAAATTTTCTACTTTCTTTCTAGCTTCAGCCCCAATGCTTTTACACAAATTTTTATCATTAAAAAGACTTAAAATACGCTGTGCATACAAATCTATATTTTCAGGATGCACTAAATACCCATTTCGACCATCATCTATTAACTCTTGTGCCCAACCAATACTTGTATTAACCACAGGCTTTTGCAATGCCATGCTTTCTATGGTTACCATGCCTAAGGTTTCGGCAAAACTAGGAAACACACATACATGAGACTTTTTTATATGTTCCTTTACTTCTGAATACGGAATTTTACCCAAATAAGTAACATTTCGTTTAGCTGTATTACTAATAACAGATTCCATTAATTGATACGTTGATACACTACCTGTTTTAATATCTGTTGCATCACTTCCAATTAAAATTAATTGTGCTTCAGGATTTGATTCTACTACTTTGTTGAATATTTCCACAAGCTCAAAAACACCTTTTTTTCTGATAATAGTCCCTATATAGAGTATGGTATTTTTATTATAAATTAAAGGTGTTTTATTTTCAAAATGCTCCAATTGTAAACCATAATGAATGGTTTTTATTTTCTTTTTATCCAACCCAAATATTTTTTGAGTTTGGTCACCTGCATAGGTGGTTGGAGCTATATAAGCCGAAGCACTTTTTAACGCTAATTTTTCAAATACAAAATTTTTGAATTTTTGCTTTCGTCCTTCTAACTTACAGAAATAGGCATCACTACCATGAAATCTTATAACTAAGGGCACTTTAAACTTCATAAAAGCAGTGATCCCTGTCCAATCGGGCGCTTCTAATATATGGATCCCTTCGTTTTTAACAACATTGTTTATGTAGTAATTAAGTTGTTTTCTGTAATGGTACCAAGTAAATAATCGATATCTTTTTTTAGCAATTAAATGAATGGTAACCCCCTCATCTACAACAATATAATCTTCTTTTTGATGGTATACAAAAACGGTAACTTGTACCCCTTTTTTAACTAACGCAACAGCCAGATTTTTAATACTGGTACCAATACCAGCCGCATAATTTACTTTTGGATGTGGATATTCAGATGTGATAAAACCTATTTTCATTTTAATATAGAATCTATGACTTTCCAAATATTTTCTGAAGCCTTTGTTGGTGTTTTTCCTGCAACAATTTCAAACCATTTTAAGCCTTCTTCTACATTTGTTAATGTACCATCCAAAATCTGTTTTACTAAACCTTCTAAATCTTGTTTATCAGAACAAAAAACCGCTGCTTCTTGACTTGGCATGCTTCTAAAATGTACATAATTGTAATTCTGACCTATATTTCGAATACCTTTATTAAGTTGTGGTTGTTCATAATTATAATAAATACAGGGTTTATTATGAACTACAAAATCAAATACTGTAGAAGAACATACATTAGTTACAAACTCACAGTGTTCACAAACATTATAAAGCATTTTTAAATCTTCCTTTGCTGGTAAGACTTCATTCCACATGGTTCCCGATTGCTTCCAAATAGGGTTTAATACCTCAATGATATCTTTATTAGCTTCAATAACATTAACATACCTGTTTGTAAAATCTACTGGACACTTTCTATAAATAATTCCTAAATTATAACCTTTTGTGTTTAAATTTCTAACAGCATTAGCCAAATCTTCTAAATAATACTGGTCTAAGGGCGATGTGGTTTCATCATCACCAGAAAAACAAATATATTTTTTATTAACATTTAAACCATGCTCTGTAAAAAAATCTTCTTTTGTTTGCTTTAAACTAGTATCATAATGAGCTTCAAATTGAGGTGTACCCGTTACAAAAACCTGTTCTTCTTTTATAAACGGATAATATTGCAAAACCTGCTCCTTCATTAAATCACTCCAAACAACATAATAATCGGTTTCAACCACTTGCATGGCTTTAGGCATGTTATCCCATGAATACACAAAAACAACGGTTGGAATTCCTAAATCTTGTGCTGCTAATAATGCGCTTATAGATTGTGTGGCTCGTTGTGTGGTACAGAAAACAAGGTCTGGTTTATGTTCTTGCAATTGAGCTTTACAATAGTTGTATTTTGGGTTTCTTCGTTCTAAGGTATTGATTTTTTTTCTTAACCGCTCAATGCCTTTTTCTGAAGAATTAAAACCTATCAACCACTTAACATACAAACTCTTAAATGTATTTTTTAATCCTTTAAATGAAAACGGAAATTTATAGGTTGGATATACAGCATCATGAAATCTATCTCTTGACACATTAAGTTCGGCATGCTTTCTAGCTCTTGAATATAGTGATGTTAATGGATGAATTTGATGATTTTTAATTTTCAACTCATTAAACCCCAAATTATCTTTTAATGAAAAAACAGTATTGTTCCAATAGGTAATATCAAATCCCATGTTTTCGCCAATAGATTTAAAATCTGTAAAAGCAAAATTTCTTAAACCAACACCATCCGGAAAAAAAACAAATACTTTTTTCTTCATATAAATTTAAGCTTTAAAAGGGCAAACCTTCATTAAACCTTTACAAATTTCATCAATCTTTCTTTGTTTTGGAAGTGATTCTTTATTGTTAAAGATATTTTCTAAATCATTAAAATTCATCTTAGTACTGATAATATCTGATGTATACGGTGGGATTGAAACAGATTCAAAATAATCTTGATACTTAATATCATCTCCAAAAACATCATTTGAGAATTTTTGCCAAACAGCTGGAATTCCATAAGCATGCGCTACTATAATACCGTGTAATGATGATGAAACAATTTTCTCGCACTTCAAAAACTCATCAGTTGTTTTTTCAACATCATTGGTCATTAAATTAATTAATAAAATAGATGCATCACTTTTATAAAAGCCTTCAATTTTTTTAAAATCATTATAATGTGGAATGACACCAATTTTATAGTGTTTTTCTATTTCGGGATGGTAATAGGTTGGCAATAATAAGGCTGGATCACCATAAATTTCTGGAACTTCAAACCCTTGATTTAAAAGGAATTTCCTTGTTTGTGGCCCTCGCACCGCTAAAAATTTGGCTTTTTTAATGGGATAGTCTTTTGAAATAATGCCACTTCCCCAAACAATGCATTTAGAATTAACGTGAGATAAAACACTTCCAACCGTGACATAAATTGGGCTAAAAAAATCATAAAAAGAAAACTTCTTAGGCCATCCAAAAACAACTTTTTTACGTGATATTTTTTCAACCAAGTATTTCCCAAGAAGATCTCCATAATTTTCTTTAGACTTCCCTTGTATCTTAATTTCATTCCACCAAAATAGTCGTAAAGTGTTTTTCAACAGCATTTTATACTTTTTGATTTTTTAATTTTTGACGTTGCTCTTGTTCAATAGGTAGTATGTCTTCATTTTTATAGGATAAAGCCTTATGTACAGCATGTAAATCTCTTGACAACTTTCTTAACCCCATGGGCTCTAAAGAGGCCGCATGGTCGGTTCCTTTCCAAGTTCTATCTAATGTATAATGCCTTTCTATAACATTGGCACCTAATGTAAAAGCAGCAATATCCACAGCAATTCCCAAATGATGTCCTGAAAATCCAATATGTTTTACATCACTTTTATAGTTATCCATTAATAAGTTTATATCCAACAAACAAACATCTTCAAAAGGAACCGGATAACCCGATGTACAGTTATATAGAACCAAATCTTTATGTCTGTTATGTGATTTAAAAAAGTTTACCAACGTCTCGATTTCATCTTTGGTGGTCATTCCCGTTGACACATGAATCTCTCCAAAATAATTTTTACTTAGCCATTCTAGCATTTTAAAATTATTATTGCAAGCCGATGGTATTTTAATAAATTTTGGGTTTAATGAAGCAATCTCTTTTGCAGACGTTACATCCCAAACAGAAGACGCATAATCTATCCCAATGCCTTCACAATATGCTTTTAATTCAGCATGTTGATCCAATGAAAACTCCAAATACTCTCGATGTTCTCCATACGTATTTCCATAAGAATTAACAGGGTTAGGGTGTGGTTGATTATACTGCGCTTCGGTTAACAACTCTTTATTGTTTCGCTTTTGAAATTTTACCGCATCGGCATTACAAAATATTTTAGCCACTTTTATAAGTTCCTTGGCTATTTCCATATCGCCTTTGTGATTGCATCCTACTTCGGCAATAACATAGGGGGTTTTATAAACATTCATACTATTTTGAAGCAATTTAAAATCGTTTGTTATAATTTAAAATAAATTGGCAAGCTTCACTAATAGCACCTGCACCTGAGTTTTTAGAAAGCACAACATCTGCATGTCGTTTTACATCATCTGTTGCATTATTAGGTGATAAAGACCAGCCAACACTACATATATTGCTCAAATCATTCACATCGTCACCTAGATAAGCAACATTATTTATGGATATATGCTGTTCTAATATAATATGTTGCAATAGGGAATATTTGTCTTTCACACCTAAATACAGATGATTAATTTTTAATTTTTCCATGCGTTTAGCAACTAATTCAGATTGCTCACTTGTCATGACCATTACTTCAATATCAAACTGGCGTAAGATTTCAAGTCCCATGCCATCTCGCATATCAAAGCTTTTGGTATGCTCACCATCTTTGGTGTATGTTATTGTACCATCTGTAAAAACGCCATCCACATCTAAAACAACATGCGTTATTTTCTCAGATACTTTTAGTTTTTTTTGCCTTTCAATGAGTAAATTTTCTACCACTATCCAATCTGATTCAGAATCAATTTCATGTAATGAATCTTCTGGCATTTGTACCAGAGCAACATGACTTCCTATTCTGTTTTTATGTTTTTTTAAGGCTTCTTTAGTAATGGTATAAATAGCACCATTTTCTATTAACAAGCCTTCAAAATCTTGACGCCTAGGTCGCTCTAATGGATTATAATTTATTGCCTTTCCGTTTTTATCCCATAAAAACCGATGGGTATTGACTACGGTTAACGCAGAATCGTATTCAGTATTAAGCTTATCCAGGCATGAATTAATGTCATTTCTAGTAGTAAAAGGAGACGTAGCTTGTAGTAAACAAAAGACATCAAAATCATAATTGATAGATTCACAAAATTCTAACATGGCCGATTCTGTTGAAGCTGTATCAGTAGCGCTTTCATCACTTCGTAATAAAGCTTTAACTTTGGTAGTCCAATGATATTCTTTAGTTATAAAGTCAATAATATCAATGTCATCTGTGTATACATAAACTTCATCAAGACTTGAAAAAATAGCTTCTCCTAAAACCCATGTAAACAAGGGTCTCCCAACCATTTTACGTTTGTTTTTTTGAAAGATGCCTTTTGAGCCTTTGCGAAAAGGTATGAAGCCTATTTTTTTCATTAGTTTAAAAGAAATTAATTCATAGAATTGTTGCTAAAATACATTTTTTAGGTGGGAATTAGATTTGACACGATCATCAACTTCAACATACAAATCTTAAATATGTATATGTTTTATTCTTTCAACTATATTATTCAACATTTTTTCTCTTTCAGATTTAACAAATACATCACCTTTTTGACTTATTGAATTATAAACTTTTATACACTTATTCATTCTTTCAACAAATTCTTTATTAGTTATTTCATAAATAAATTTAAATAACTCTTCTGGGTTTTTAAAGTTTGAATAATCAACAAAACTATTTTCAGGAAAAAGTTCATAAACATTCGTATGCTTTCCATAATAAACTGGCAAGCAATAATTCTCAATACTATCCCAAATCTTTTCTGTTGTATAATTAAAAGTTGCTGTATTTTCAAAGCACAAATTAAAATTATAATTTGACATTAACTCCTTTTTACGATTTACCCAATCTCCCTCTCGAGAATCTTCTTTTGAGACTCCAATCGGCCAACCCTTACCATAAATGTCCAAAAAACCAAGATCATTCCCAAATAATGCTATTTTGGTTCTTAATGAGATCAAATCTATATTATTACCATCCTTAATTAAAGATTCAGATTTTATGCCTTTGTAATAAGACATTAAAGCGATAACTTTTTTCGTTTTTAGTTCAAAATCATTTGGTACTAAATCTAGTTTTTTATTAATTGAGCCAGCATGAAAAGTTAAATTAGAAACAAATACATCTTTTGTATAAACATTCATGACATGGCATTTCAATAACCCTAAAAATACTTTAATGGGTGATTTAAAATGCTTATCAAATCTAGACTCCAAAGTCCAAATCAAAAATTTTTGCCCAAAAAAGCTTCTCCAAAAAAAAGGTTTTAAGTGTTTAAAATTTTGTGAAATAATAATATCTGCATTTTTTACATTTTCAACTATCTCGATATTATTTTTATTTAAAAAACTTAAGTCCCCTTGAACAAAATTTTCAAAAGGAGTGTATTTAAAACTAGAGGCTTTGTAAAGTTTTATCATTTTAATTACAAATTGAATTATAAGCTTCTAACACTTGACTCTTTATTAATGTTCTTTCAAATTGTGGCTTTATGTCATTTTGATTAATTTTAAAAGCTTCTTCTAACAAATTTAAATCTGTAACTGCCTTTAAAACATGATTCTTAATCTCAGTAATATCATTACAATTGTCGATTAAAAACCCATTCAAATTATGCGTAATAACATCAGCCGAAGCTCCCCCAGGATTTGATTGAATAGGAAATGCCCCCATTGCAATTGCCTCTAACAAGGTGTTAGGCATTCCATCTGAATTACTATTGCCAATGTAAATTAAAGATTCACCCATTAGTTGCCAAACTTGCTGTTGATTTATTTTTCCCAATACTTGAAAATTATTCCAATATTTTAATGAAGATTGATTTACGTAATCAAATACTTCTTTATCCGCACCAAACACAACCAATTTATAATTCTCTAGTTGTTCATTAATTAATTCTATTGCTTTCAAAACTGTTATTGCTCTCCCTGAACGTTCTTGAAATCCTTTTATCAAAATAGTTTTGCGTTCCTTTAGTGGTTTTTTAAAGGTATCCATTATCATAAAATCATACCCGCCTCCACCTGGAAATACACCTAAAAATTTTCCTTTAAACCCATACTTTTTTGCAAGTTCAAAATCCCGTTGACAATCTGTAAATAAATAATTAATATGAGGCAAAACACTCGTTATGTCATTCAAATAGTTTGGAATATTTTGATAATAATACAAATCACTACCCCAAGAAGAATAAACCCATTTAATTGATTTATATTTTTTCATTACACCTAAAATTGGCGCACAAGAAACATAGAGAGCAAAACTATGCACTATGTCAGGTTCAATAGCTTGTATAGCTTTCTCAAATGTTTTAATAGTACTTTTTTCTATCAAAGGTTTTATAAAATTGTATAGAAATGGAAGCTTATTCTTAATAAAATATCGTCCTTTTAAATTTGGATAACGCTGTTTCCAATCCACTATCTGTTGTACCCATGATAATTTTGGATTATATCCAGTACCAAGGATGTTAAACCAATATATTTCGTGCCCCACATCTTTAAGCTGACTGGTCCAACGCGTAAAATGAATAGAATTCATCGAAACCATTAATATCTTCATAGTTTTATGACTAAATATATGGTTTGTTTATTTAAATCGTATTGAAATTGGTAAGCGCAATTTCTTAAATTATTAATGATACATTCCAAAAGCAAATTGTTTATAGAAGACATCTCTAAAAACGAAATAGTCTTTTTTTTCAGAAACCTTTTTGTGGTTTCTTTTATTGATTTATAATTTGGATCAAGCATTATAGTCATTTTAATTACTTTATCTTTTTCAACCAATAGCACATTACTAATAAATGACTTTACATCAGCTTCCTTATTGGTTAAATTAAAGTCAAAATTTGCATTTTTTAGGGCAACATAATCCGATTCTGTATAAATTCCCCAGTCAAAATTTAAATTGGCTTTGGTTTTTTTTGTCTGCCTTGTAAACTCTAAATATTGATGATTGATTTGTTCCAATTTAGGGTGAAATGGCATGGTATCGCTTGCTTTTCTATATTGTTTGGTATGCCATTGATGAAGCATTAATATATTTTCAGTATAAAAATTAACTTTATATCCAGCATTTTTCAATCTCACATGCACATCGGTATCTTCGCCACCCCAACCGTTATAAAATTCGTCATAACCATGAATCGATTTTAAAACCTCCGTATTGAACAACGTCATACCGGTAGCTTCTTCGTTCGATTTAAAGTTTATTAAATATTCATGAAAAGGAATATCCTTTTTTGATTCAGCTTCATTTAAAAATCCGACTTGAAAATAAATAGCTTCTTGATTCAGTTTTAAATTCTGCAATATTTCAACAAAATTTGGATGAAAAATCATATCCATATCACCAACAAAAAAAAATGGGGTTTTGCAATTTTTCAATACAATATTTATAGCCCTTGATTTACACCATAGTTGTTGTTCTGTATTACATCTAATTAACTTGACGAATGTATAAGCTTGCACCAATTCATTAATCTTTGCTTTGCTGCCATATTCAACCAAAACGACTTCAAACTCTTTATTCGTTTGATTTTTTAAAGATTCCAAACACCTTGTTACAAGGCTTATATCTCTATTGCGGAATGTAAGTATGATGGTTATCAATTATTTAAGGAAATTTTTTATTTGTTCATTATTCAACCCTTTTGTTTTAAAAATCCATTTTTTAAAAGCTTTTATTGTGAATAGTTTTTTAAATATTTTTTCTGAAATAAAGTAACTTGTTTCTTTTGAAGTCAACTTTTTTATAGAATCAAAATTGTCATATACCTTATGTTCGTCTTTTAAAGAATCATATAAATTAAGCATCCAAGGCTCTTTAGTATTACCTAAATGGTACGCAAAATTATCATAAGTAGCTAATCTATAGCCACCCATTTTTAATACGGGAATATCAGTATAGAGATATTCACTATCACCTCCAAGCATATATTTGCTATTCTTTTTTGGCATTTTATTAAATACTTCTTTCTTATATGTCCCCACAAAATGTGATGCTCCAACTACAGCTAAATCACCATTGTTGGATTTTAATGTAGCAATAACATCTTTGTATTTAACATCTAACCATGGCCAACCTATACTTTTAGCAAAACGAGTCATAGCTTCTTTATTTTTTACAGGGCGAAATTTAAGTTTATTTGAAAATAAATATCGCATCCATATATTACTCGTTAACCTAAGCTGTGTTCTAAAAACGGGGACAGGACAAACCACTCCTGCTTTTGGAAATGACTTAAAAATGTTCAAAACTTGGTCTTCCCAACAATTTAAAAAAAGAACATCCGCATCAGTAATAGTTATTAAGCGTTCTTCAGTAGTTTTCAATGCTTTTAAAATGGCATTTATTTTACCAATATTATCTTTTTCAACAATAAGTTCATCAATATAACCACCTTCAAATAGTGTTATTAATTTTGCATGAACATTAGCACAACTTCCACTATTTATTACAGAAATTTTTAATGGAGATAGTGATGTTTTTTTTATAGATAACAAACACATTTTAAAAATGTCAAAGGAATCATTGTAATAATCATTTTCATGAGGAATATACAAAGGAATTATTACCCGATGAGAACAAGGTTCTTTTTTTAAAAGCTTATCTTTTGATATATTTTTTCCTTTTCTCATTTTAAAAAGGGCAACTATTTAAAAGTTGTTTTTTTCTCAATTCTAAAATTATAGGATTAGGCAACAAAACTTTTTTGTTGTCGTTCAAAAGTTGTTTTAATTTTTCATAGCATAAATCACTTGGTTCTATACGATTCTCGCTTTTAAAATTAATATTCATTGACTCAAAATAATCATAAAACTTAATATTATCTCCAGAAAGTTTATTGGAAAATTTTACCCACAGTGATGGAATACCATATCCTTGTGGCACTATAACTCCATGTAATGATGAAGAAATAATTTGCTCACATTCTAGAATATGCCTCGTTGTTTTTTCAACAGAATTAGTAAGCAAATTTATAACTTTCGTGCGACTGTCATTTTTAAAAACCTCACAGACTTCTTTATAGTCAATGTAGTGAGGGATTACACCAATAGTGTATTTTTTTTTAACTAATGGTTTGTAAAAATTTGGTAACAAAATAGCTGGGTCACCATAAACTTCTGGACAATTATATCCCATTTCTAAAATACGTTGTCTTGTTTTAGGACCTCTAACTGCCAAAAACTTTGCATCTCTAATGTTATCATTTTTTTTTATAATACCACTTCCCCAAACTATTGAGTTTTTGTTTACTGAAGAAATAATGCTTCCAATACTCACATAATGCTTGAAAAAATATTTATGCAAACCTTTGTTGGGATGCTCAATGCAAATTACTTTTTGTCTAGATATTCTTTCCAATATATACTTTGATAGCAAATCACCATAATTTTCAAGACCACTTGCTCTTTTTTCGTGCCACCAATATAGTCTAATTGCCATTTTTAGAATTAAGATTTTTAAAGAAAAACACTTTATTGTCTTTTATTTTAGAATCACTCCATGACCACCACTCCAAATCCAATAACTCTTTTATTTGAGTGTCACTAAATCTATTTTTAATTTTTTTGGCGGGAATCCCAGCTACAATTGAATAAGGCTCTATAGATTTTGTTACCACACTTGCTGCACCAACAACTGCACCATGACCAATAGTTATATTAGGTAAAATAATCACATTATCTCCAATCCAAACGTCACTACCTATTTCAATAGAGATGTTTTGCTTTACTTGAGAAAATGGGGCTTCATTGAAATAATTTTTATAAAATGAATGTTGCACAGAAGCAAAATCAACATCATGATTATTTAAAATACATTTCACATCTTTTCCTATTGCACAATAGGATCCAATTTTAATTTTTTTACCCCCTCCTCTAATTTGAAAATTACCATTATTAAATGATTGCTTTCCCACTTCTATTTGATTATTAGAAATAAAAAGTATTGGCTTTTCATTAAAGAGAATACCTTTTAGCTTTTTGGCTAACCAATTTTTAATTTTCAACTTAATTCCCATAATCCATTAGAATAATTTACCAATCTTCCTTTAGGTATCCTGCCTGTTTTGTAAATATCATTTGCTACAATGTTAAAAGACATACATTGTTCAATAATCTCAATGGTATTTTCACCATCTGCCAAAGCAATGGTAACAAAATAGCTGTTGGGCATCAACTTTAAATCGTTAATAGTAACTTTAAGTGTAAAATCATTTTTTGAATTGAAAACGGCTTCTGTCATTTCATGCAACCTTAAAGCAGTAATTTTAACTCCACTTGTAGATGTTATTAATACACTCGCTTTAATTCGTTTTAAATTTACAGTATTTCTAATATTCATTTTGACAGTAAAATCTTCACCCATTAAAAAATTAGGAGAAACAATATCTTCACTGTTAACCATCTCAATACTTGAAATTTGGGTTGCTTTATTGTTTTTTACAAATTCAACTTTAGCAACTTTTTCATTGGAATTTCCATCCAAATAAAAGTCTACTGCCTCATTAGAATCACCTTCAAATACTATTTTTCCATATTCTAAAACCACCCCTCTAGTACACAAATTTTTTACCGCCGCCATATTATGGCTCACAAACAACACCGTTCTACCTTCACCCTTGCTAATATCCTGCATCTTTCCAATTGCCTTTTTTTGAAATTCGGCATCGCCAACTGCCAGCACCTCATCAATCACCAATATTTCTGGTTCTAAAAACGCAGCCACCGCAAAAGCTAAACGTACCGTCATTCCAGAAGAATACCTTTTTACAGGCGTATCAATATAACGTTCACAACCAGAAAAATCAATGATTTCATCAATTTTTGAAGCAATTTCTTTTTTGGTCATCCCTAAAATGGCTCCGTTTAAAAAAATGTTTTCCCTTCCTGTCATTTCGCCATGAAACCCTGTACCAACTTCTAACAGCGATGCAATACGTCCTTTTGTTTTTATTTCGCCAGTAGTCGGACTTGTTACTTTAGATAATATTTTGAGTAAGGTAGATTTTCCTGCGCCATTTTTTCCAATGATTCCTAGAACTTCACCACGTTTCACTTCAAAGTTAATATCCTGTAATGCCCAAACGTAATCGGAGATTCCTTTGGTGCTTCTGTCGTTTACATCTCCTATTTTTAAATAAGGATCTTCTTTATCACGTACTTTATACCACCATCGGTTTAAATCATGACTAATGGTGCCTGTGCCAACTAATCCCAATCGGTATTGTTTACTTATGTTTTCGGCTTTTAATATAATATCACTCATGGCTATAATGAAAAGTGAATAGTGAAACGTGAATAGTTGCTACTCATACCTAATGTTTTTTAATTATATAATTTCTAAATCCAAGGAGTAATTTTTTAACCTCAATCATCGAATCTTCTAAATCTTTATTCTTATCTGCAAACCTTAATCTAATAGAAATAAGATACTGTGTTTCTAATTCCGATATGGAACTAATAGCAATCATTAAAAACTGAATCAATTCTTTATTTCCTTTTCTTGCTGCTCCTTCGGCTATATTTGAAGGAATAGAAACTGCTGCTCTTCTCATTTGACTTGTTAAACCATATTTCTCGTTTTCAGGAAATGATTTAGTAAAATCATAAATAAGTTCAACCAAGTCCATACTCTTTTTCCAAACATCTAAATCCTTATGATCCATTTTTCGCTTTTCTAATATTTGCTAATTCCTTCTCACTATTCACCATTCACTACTCACTTC
>TARA_R110001592_G_scaffold123108_5_pt1 | contig 18143 bp, 10 predicted proteins | sample TARA_R110001592 | Tara Oceans TARA_R110001592 (sample SAMEA4398387) | marine metagenome | biome: Polar Biome; feature: [SRF] surface water layer (ENVO:00010504); material: water (ENVO:00002006), including particulate matter (ENVO:01000060) such as... | depth 5 m | reverse complement strand
ACCCCTCCATTATCCGAAGTAAAAACAACAATGGTATTTTTATCTAAATTTAAATCTTTTAAGGTTTTCATTACCGTTCCAATTGCCTCATCTACATGCTCAATTAAACCTGCATAAACAGGGTTATCTTGGTGTTTTCTAGCTGGTAAAACACGTTCCATTTCGAAACCATTTTCATGGATTCCCATTTTTTCTGCTTTGTCTCTATACTTTGTCCATTTTTCTTTAGTTGTTTGGATTCCTCCATGAACAGCATAAAAAGAAAGGTACGCAAGAAAGTGGCCATCCTTATTTTTTGTGATAAACTTACTGGTTTCTTGTGCCAATTTCATAGACAAGTTCAATCCTTTTTCTTCCGGTAAATTTGGTAAATATGGATTCTTATATGGAGAAAAATATCCTCCATTTGGACCTCCTGAATTGTATCCTCCAATATTAACATCAAAACCATGATCTGTAGGTAATGATCCTTGCTCTTTACCACCTAAATGCCATTTACCTGCAAAAAAAGTAGTGTATCCATTTTCTTTAAAAGCTTCTGCTAATGTAGTTGTACTCGTATCTAAATGATCACTATATTTTGGTGGTAACAACTTGGTGTAACGTTTACGCTCTTTCCAAGCTTGCCCAAAATTTCTTTGTCCTTCAAATTGAGTAATTCCGTGTCTTGCAGGATATTGCCCTGTTATTAAACTTGCTCTTGATGGACTACAAACTGTACATGCTGCATATCCGTCTGTAAAAACAGTACCTGCTTTTGCAATTTTATCAATATTAGGAGTTTCGTAATACTTACTTCCCATAATACTTAAATCTGCGTAGCCTAAATCATCTACTAAAATAAATAAGACGTTCGGTTTTTCTGGCATTGTTACTTCTGCCGTTTTAACTGTTTTAGAGTTAGAATTACATGCCATTAACAAACCTATTACTGATAATAAGATTGTTTTTTGAAATATAAAATTAGTATTAATGTATTTCATTTATTTAAATTTAAATTATTTGTTGTTTTTATTCAAAGATTATATCATGATTTCATATCTATTTGCAGACATGTGAAAATCCGTATTCATTTATTCTGCATACAACACAGTATCCCAATTATCTGTTCTAAATGGTAATGCTGGTAAACCTTGTTTATTGTAAAGCGTTCCATTGGCATTGTTTGCCCAAACATATCTTGCAGCAACCGGATTTTCTACTTGAGGTGAACTCAAAATAATAGTATTACTTTCTTGTTTTACTTGCGCTTTGTAAAAAGTTTTATTTTCGCCAGCAATATAAAATGATGGAATTCTCCCCATATTACCACCAACTGAATGCAATTTAGAACCTGGTGTTTCAAATTGAATGATTAAATTTTGTCCTTCAGTTTTATATGATTTTAAAAAAGGACCTGCATATACAACATCACTTTTTCCATACGTTTTGTGTAAAGCAACTAAACTTAGTCTGCGACCAACTTCTTTTTTTTCTGGCGGATGAATATCATAAATAGCACCAATATCTTGCGTGCCTGCAACACCTGTATTTGGCAATTTTAAGGCTTCTAATTGAGCTTCTACTATTTGTGGTACTGCAAATTTATCTGGATAATTGAAAGGTGCTATTTGCACAAAATAAAATGGAAAATCACCAATATTCCATTGTGCTCTCCAACTTGATATCATATTTGGAAAAAGTGTTTTGTATTCTTTCCAATTTCCAACATTTGATTCTCCTTGATACCAAATTGCTCCTTTTATTTTAAAATTGATTAAAGGCGAAATCATACCATTGTAGAGATTAGAAAATTTATTTTGCCCTCCGTTTTCTAAAATTGCTTTATCAACTCCTTCTATAGGAGTCCAAGGTTCTACTTTGGTTCCTCCCCATGCAGATTGGATTAAACCAACAGGCATTTTTAATTTTTCTGATAACTGTGCTCCATAAAAATAACCAACTGCCGAAAACTTTAAAACAGTATCAGGCGTACATTCAACCCATTCTCCAACACAATCATCTAACGGTGTAGTTGATTTTTTCTTTTGAACAAAAAACATACGGATGTTAGGATGATTAGCTTTTAGCGATTCTTCATAAAAATTTACAATTGGTTTTTGATTATTACGAAACCCCAATTGCCTTTCCATATTAGATTGCCCAGAACACAACCAAACCTCTCCGAATAAAATATTATTTATGGTTTGTTTTGTTGAACCACTTATTTCTAATTCACCCGTTTTTCCAGCTTCTGGTGTAGCAACAAATACTTGCCATTTTCCGTCTTTGTTTGTTGTTGTTTTTACTGATTCTGTCCAAGAAGGATTTACAGTAACACTTTGCTCTGGTGTGTCCCAACCCCAAATTTTTACGTCTGTAGCTTGTTGCAAAAGCATATTATCCGATAAAATTGAAGGTAATTTCGTTTGAGCAATCTGTGTTTTAAAACCAACAAACAGCGTAAAAAAAAATACAATTTTAATTAATAACTTTTTCATTTTAATAGTGCATTTTGTTTGATATAATTCTCATGTATTAATGGTTCCTAAAGATGATTTTACATTGGTCTAATCCACATACAATGTCCGCCACCTGGAGCCATTACAGCTTTTATAACATCTCCTTTTTTAACGTTCCCTTTTCTTACTTGGTACGCTTCTGAGTTGTTCATACCATGTGTCTCTTTTGTATCTTCATAATACGTAACGGTATAACTTTTACCTTCTACTAAAAAGTCTAAGTTGATATCTAAAGAAACTCCTTTTTTACTTGCTACAGAACCAATAAACCATTCTTCACTAAATCTTCTTGCCGTAGAAATATGATCGTCTATTTTACTACTTAAAACCCTACTTTCATCCCATTTCCCTACAGGTATTTTTTCGATAAACTCAAAAAGATCTGCTTTTTTAGCATACGCTTCTGGTGCATCCGGAAGACAAACCAATCCACTAAAAATAACCAATGTTCTTGCAGCTTCTGAAACTACTGTTGAGAAATAAGAATTTATTTTTTTTGGTCCTTTTAATCTATCACCTTTATTAATACCTACTAAATCGAAGTTTCCATTATTCATATCTAAAGGCCCTTGAATAGCATTAATTAAGGCCATTTTAATAAAAGTTTCTGGTGTAAACGCTTTTCTAGAATCTTGTTGTGCATGGCAATATTCTCTTGTAATAGCATTTGGAAATGTTCTTTCTATTCCTGTAAAAGGAACAGGTGAATCATGAAAATCTACTAATAAATGGTTTTTTGCACTTTGTTGAATTGCATCACTTGTAAAAGAAACATTATTCCCCATAAAGCCATATTTAATACCACTCATACCCAAAGAAGCAAAATGAGAAAACAACTCATCATCTCCATAATCGCCTTTATGTCTATCGTAATACAATATCAACTTAACGCCTTTTGTTTTTGCATATGTAGAAACCTTTTCAAGATCTAATTTATCAGTAATTTCAAAATTCCCTTTTGTTACTTTTGTATACCAATGTGCATCAATTAAAAAATACATAATATTTTTTTCTGCCGCAAAATCAATAAACCTAATATAACTTTCGGTATCTACTCCGTATACAAAACCATCTGCTGTTTTATAATCATGTACTCTCCAATCCCAAAGCGCTTTACCTGGTTTTATCCAAGAAGTATCTTCTATTTGATTTGGAGTTGCGAGGTTAAGCGGAACTGTATTGGTTACTAAATCTCCAATTTTTTCTTCAACTAAAATAACTCTCCAAGGCGTAGTTACTTTTGTCCCTTTTAATTTTGTTTTATTTATAGCAGCAAGTATATTTTTATCCTGATTAAACTTAAATTTTATAGTTCCAAATTCTGGAGCAATATATAAATCTGATTCTAATAATGATAAATAAGAATTATCAGAATTGGTAACTACCAAAGGGGTCATTAATCTGGGTTGCTTTTCAACTTTCGTTAAACTTTCAATTGAAATTGGCCCTAAAGGTGGATTTTCTCCATTTGGTGAATACAATTCATTAGTGTTCTTTAAATTATATTCGCAATAAAAAGTTGCTTCTTCTCCTTCTTTAAATCCTTCTAATTCATATCTAAAACCGACTCCTTTATTAAAAACACGCACGTATAATTTGGCTTTTACATCACCTAATAAAACATCTAAAACAAGCTCATTATACTGGTTTCTAATTTCACTAAACTGTCCCCAAACTGGTTTCCAAGTGTCATCTGATTTTTTAATTTCTGTGTTAATTAATTTAGCAGAAACATTTGACAATATTGAGATTACAGAAGTATCTACAATTAGTTTTTCTTGTCGATATAATTTATACACTAAATTGCCTTCTACTTCCTCTATTGTTATTTTAACGGAAGTATCTGGAGATTCAATTTGTTTCAATTTTTCTTCAGTAGCACACGCATTTGTAAAAAAAAGAAGTACTAGTAAAAATGAAAAGACAGTATTTTTTGGTTTTATTATATTCATAATAATTAGAATCTTTGTTTTATCTTTTAAATTGCTATTAATCAACAATAATTTTTATTTGCTCCCAACCTTCCATACCTTCATTTGTTTGGATAGTTCCTTCACTACTTCTTCCGTCTAAAATAATTTTCTTTAAAGCTGCTTTTAGTTCTGCTGCTTTTTTAGGATTGCTGGCAATTAAATTTTTAGTTTCACTTATATCATTTTTGATATTAAACAATTGCATTGCAGGTAAATCTAAATGCTGCTTTTTAATCTCTTGAGGTTTTGGGTAACTCCATCCGCCAGAACCTTGAGTTGCACACAATTTCCAGCCTCCTTGTTTTATAGAAAATGAACCATCTATAGAATGATAAATAACATATTCTCGAATTTCTTTTTCATTTTCACCTTCTAAAAGAGGCAACATACTGTAGCTATCTTCACCTTCTGTATCTTTAATTTTATAACCAGCAATATCTGCACAAGTAGCAAAAAAGTCTGTAGTGCTGATTGTTTTGTCTGTACTTATATTTTTTAAAGCATGGTTTGGCCACTCTACAATAAAAGGTACATGATGGCCTCCTTCATAAATATCTGCTTTCATACCTCTAAACACATAACTAGGATCGTGATTAAACTTCTCTAATTCCTTAAAATTTGCTTTTGGCGAACAGCCATTATCACTGGTAAAAACCAACAATGTATTTTCTGAAATCCCCATTGCTTTTAGTTTTTTTCTGATCTGACCAACCACATCATCTACTTGCATCACAAAATCGCCATACTTATTCGTCTTACTTTTACCTAAAAATTCATCCGAAGGTAAAATAGGTGTATGAGGCGCTGGTAAAGGAAGATATAAAAAGAAAGGATCATCTCCATTTGCATTGTCTCCTATATAATTAATGGCTCTATCTGTTAAATCTTGTAGCACAGTTTGATGTACAAAATCATCTGAAGTTGGGCCTTTTCTCCAAGTTCCTTTTGAATCTTTATTCTCTGTTATTTTTGTTGGTACCATTGTTGGCATGTCATTTTCTACATATACATAAGGTGGCATGTCTAGAGAACCACAAAAACCAAACGAATAATCGAAACCATGTGTAGATGGCCCGTTTTGAATAAGTTTTGTATAATCTACATCCTGAATTGTATGCAAATTATTGATCGTTTCTTTTTGCTCGCCATTAAAAGCCCAGTCCCAACCCATGTGCCATTTACCAATATAAGCAGTCTTATAGCCTTGGTTTTTTAGAACATCTGCAACTGTTGTTCTGTTTGGTGTAATTAATGATTTTGAATACCCACCTAAAACACCACTTTTTAAACGACTTCTCCAATTATAACGACCTGTTAAAATACCATATCTTGTTGGTGTACAAACAGCAGAAGATGTATGTGCATCTGTAAACATTACTCCATTAGACGCCATGTCATCTAAACTAATAGTTGGTATTTTACTTTCCGGATTAAAGCTTTTAACATCTCCATATCCTAAATCATCTGCAAGAATGTAAATGATATTCGGTTTTTTAGAAGCTACTTTTCCTTCTTTTGTTTTTACTTTAGAACTACTACAAGCAGAAAAAATTAGTAAAGAAATTACTAGTAAATGACAGCTATATTTATTCATTTTATATTTAATTTTAAAAAATTATTTTCTTTTTTTTAATGCTAATTCTCTTGTTTCTAAAGGGAATTCTGAGTTTTCTGTTCTTACATTTTTCAAAATCGAAAGCATTTCTTTTAGCTTATCTGGATTTTGTTTTGCAAGATTATTTTGTTCTCCAATATCATTTGAGAGATTGTACAATTCTGGTTGTTGTTCTAGCAACCAAACTAATTTCCAATCACCTTTTCTTATGGCTTGTATTGGACCTTGACGCTCATTAAACTCCCAATATAAATATTCATGTTTTTTCTGATTTTCTGTTTTGCCCATTAATTCTGATGCAAAAGAAATTCCGTTGATATCTTTATTATCTGGAGTAACACCTGCGATTTCACAAACTGTTGGTAAAAAATCCCAAAAAGCAGAAATGAGGTCACTTTTTGATGAAGGAGCAATTTTTTCTGGATATCTTACAATTAAAGGAACTCTAATTCCGCCTTCGTATAAATCGCGTTTGCCTCCTCTTAAATCTCCGTTACTGTTAAAAAACTTATCTTCTTTTTCAAATTCTGGACCATTATCACTAGAAAAGAAAACAATAGTATTATCATCAATTCCTAATTCTTTCAATTTATCAAATAATCTTCCAATATCTCTGTCCATACGAGAAACCATACCTGCATACGCTGTATTTCCTTCCGGATCATTTTTATAATGACCTTTCGTATTCATTTTACGTTTTGGCCATCCTAAATTTAAATATTGTTCTTTTGATTCTGCTGGAACTGTTATCTCTAAATGAGGAATTGTTAATGCCATGTATAAAAAAAACGGATTGTCTTTTTCCTTTTCCACATAACTAAGCGCTTCGTTTACAAATACATCATGTGTATATTTTCCTTGTTTTAACAAAGGTTTATTTCCTTTAAGCACATAAGGATCATTATTAAGATATAATGTATCTGCATAATAATGGTGCGCTTGCCCATGTTTTTTGTATCCTAAAAAATAATCAAACCCATGTTCTGAAGGAAAATTACTATTTGTGTTGCCTTCTGATAATCCCCATTTACCTAAAACAGCCGTTTTATAACCTACTTTTTTAAGTTCATTGGCAACTGTTTTTTCGTGTCTTTTTAAGTTTACAGGATTTCCACTATTTGTCCAAACAGGATTTCCTCTAACACTTGCATGTCCTTGATCATAACCAGTTAACAAACTTGCTCTTGAAGGCATACAAACTGTAGAACCTGCATAATGATTTGTAAAAACCATACCTTCTGCAGCCATTTTATCTAAATTTGGCGTTTTAATTTTAGTTTGACCATAAGGGCCAATATCTGCATAACCTAAATCGTCTGCTAGAATATAAATGATATTGGGTTTCGTATTTTTAGTGATACTCTTTTTTTGATTTACATTTTTTGTAAACTTACAAGAAGTTAGTAATAGTAAAATAAAAATAAATCTTATCGCTTTCATTAGAAATACATATTTAAAGAATTCATTATATAAAATAAGAAATGATTTTTAATTGTTTTATTTGGCTACTTACTAAAAAGAGTTTTTTACTTCAATAAAGATAAATACTCTTATAACATATTTTATATTTATTGCAACATTAGAGTTCCGTTTTGATAAAAAATGAAAACTCTTTTACTATTTATTTTACAAAATAACCCTATAACAAAACTATTAATTTTATTAACAACATGATTCTCATTTGAGGTATATAAATGTTGCATGCAATAAAAATAGTACAGATAACAATCACTTTATCAACCAGCCATTAATCGCCTAAATTATTTTGATTTAAAAACAGCTTATAAACAGTAAAAGTATCCTAATAAAAAAAACAGCATTTACTAATAAATGCTGTTTTATAAATTAAAAATATAGTTCTATTATTCTTTAATGACCTTATATGTTTTGGATGATAAATTCCCTTTTAACTTTATCATATAAATACCTTTTGAAAACTTGTTTAAGCTAACCTCAATTTCACTTATATTATTCTGAATTGTATCACTTAAAATTTTCTGTCCGTTTATATTATAAATTTCATATTGGTTAAATTTAGAAGCTGGTAAAGAAACCATAAACCTATCAGAAACTGGGTTTGGATAAATGTGGACTTTAATTATTTTATGATCCTTCACAGACAACTGTTCTTCTCCCTGAATAACTTGTACCTCTGCAAGTGTTAAAGCACCAGTAACATTTAGTTGAACTTTAACGATTCTTCCTTTTACGTTTCCGGCATTCATAGTAACTGAAGGATCTGGATAGCTTGTAAATGTTCTTAAAAAAACGGTTACACCACCATCATTAATAACAGATACCGTAAAATTTGACATTGCAGCTTTACAACATCCATCTGTTCTATTAAACACATTGATATCTCCAATTGTTTTATCAGCACCTAAACCTACTTGCCACCAAGGATTTTCCTCATTATTTGTAACAGTAACTGAACCACCTCCATAATTCCCATTAATATCACCATCAATAGCAAGAGAAGCCTCTTTGTTATAGGAAGGGTTTGTTGATGATTGTGTTGCGGTACCCGTACTCGCTAAATTAATTATAGGTTTTAAATACTGAGACATGTAATAATAATTGGTATTGGTTAACGCTCCAGTATTTAAAAATATATTATTCCCAGAATTATATACAACTAAGCCATCTACTTTATTTGCTATTGCTGCCTCTACTTTATTTACCGTACCGCTACCAGGATCATTATTTGCTTCAGAATCCCACATAGGCAAGTTTTCTGCATCTGCAAGCGCTCTAAAGTCATCCCATAACCCATCATTATGACCTAAATTATGAGATGTTGCCACCGTAATATAATCGGCTATACTCGTATTTTTAAACATATCTATAGCTGCTGGAAGCCCCCAAGTACAAGGCCCTACTAATGCTGCCCCATTTAAACCATGATTAGAAAGTCTTTGATAGATTTCATTAATTTGATTGATACTCCATGTACTATTAGTTGCTCTTCCATCTTCATTAAACGGATTAATCCATTTACAGTTTGGGTATTCATTTGAAAATTCTATTATTCTATTAACTAATTCATCCGTTGCCTCTTGCTTACCATTTACAGAAGTTGTATTTGAAAGTGAATGATTTGCAATTCTAATACCTCCTCCACCTTGTGCAGGGTTTGCAAAAATATTAAATCCTGCAGCTATTGCTTGTTCGTAAAAATACTTCATTATAGCAGGTTGAGGATTCACACTCACTCCAGTACTAGCATCTCTAGGGAAAATAGGAATTCGTATTCCATTAACCTTCATAGTCATAAAACCTTTCAGCAAATTATCTGCTTCTTCTTGTGTTGTGACTGCACCAGTAATGAATCGCTGTTTGGTATCGCCTAAAACATAATCCATATCATTCGTATAAATAGTTTGGCTAAATGCGTTACTATTTATTCCAAAAAGGATTAAAGTAAATACTATTTTAAAAATTATTTTAGTTCTCTTTTTAAACATATTTTCTGTGCCGATTTATAAACTATTTTCTAAAGAAACTAAATATTAATTAGCTCAGGTAAATTCACTATTAATTCTTAATAATCTTATATGATTTAGAAAAAGTATCGCTATTTAATTTTACAAAATAAATACCTTTTGAAAATCTACTTGTATTAATATTAATTTCACTTGAATTAGCTTCAACTTTATTGCTTAAAACTTTTTGTCCGTTAATATTATATATTGTAAATGAACTAAAATCAGCATTTGGAGACGTTATTTTTAAATTGTCCGAAAATGGATTTGGAGACATCATAACATCAATATTTTTATAATTTTTAGTAGCTAAGACTTCATCAGAACCAAAAACCTGTACCTCTGCAAGTGTTAATGCACTTGTAGCATGTAATTGAACTTTGACGATTCGTCCATGAATACCACCAGCATTAACAATAACTGAAGGATCTGGATATGTTGTAAATGTTTCTGATAAAACTTCTACACCACTATTATTAGTTACAGATATTGTGAAATTAGACATTGCAGCTTTACAACATCCATCAGTTCTATTAAATACTTTAATTTCATCGATTGTTTTATCAGCTCCTAAATCTACTTGCCACCAAGGATTTTCTTCATTATTTGTAACAGTAACAGAACCATCACCATAACTACCACTAATATCGTTATCAATTGCTAGTTCAGCCCCTTTGTTATATGAAGGATTTGTTGATGATTGAGTAGCTGCTCCTTTAAGAGCAAGATTAATTACAGGTACTAAATACAGTGCCATTGCTTTTTCTCCAGTAGCATTTACAGAACCAGTGGTTAAACTTACTGTATTCCAAGAATTGTATAAAACCAAACCATCTACTTTATTTTCAATTGCTTTTTCTAAACGTGTTCCTGTGCCTTTTAAATCATTATGATTCACCTCAGAATCCCAAACAGGAAATCCATCAGCCTTTGCCAAATTAATAAAAGTTGACCATTGATTATGATTAAAACCTAAATTATGGGTTGTTGCCACAGTTATATAATCTGCTATATTTGTGTTTTTTAACATATCTATACCTGCAGGAAGCCCCCAAGTACATGGCCCTATTAATTCTGCTCCGTTTAAACCATGAGCATAAAGTCTTTGATATATTTCATTAATTTGACTTACACTCCAAGTACTATTAGTTGCTCTTCCGTCTTCATTAAATGGGTTAATCCACTTACAGTCTGGATATTCATTTGAAAACTCTATGACTCTATTCACTAATTCATCCGTTGCAGCTTGAACACCTTTTACAGAAGAATCTGGTCCTTCATTTGCACCATTTCCATTAAGTCTATTATTAGCAACTCTATGACCACCACCACCTTGCGCTGGATTTGCGAAAATTGGAAACCCTTGCGCTACAGCTTTTGCATAAAAATAATCAAACATTGGTTTATTAGGATTCAAATCAACACCATCAACACCTCTCCCAAAAAGAGGAATACGAACACCATTTGCTCCCATATTTTTAAAACCTAATAGAAGATTATCCGCCTTCGCTTCTGTGGTAATTTTATTGGTGATAAAAGCTTGCTTTGTATCACCAAGTACATAATCCATGTCATTCACGTACTTTTGACTAAATGCACTTAAATTAAAGCAACAGATGATTAATAATAAAGCTATTTTTTTTACCATTATTTTGTAGTTTTTTGTTTTCATTATTTCAAGTTTTAAGTAAGCTTATTGCTATTAATTACAATATATAAATCATTTTTTATGTATCAAAAAATAATTCATTCTTTCAATTACAAAATAAACATTTTATATCCTTCTAAAATTCTCATTTAAGGAGTTCATTTGTTGCTTAAACAAATGTATAGCACTCAATTTAAAAGAACAACAAAATATCTAAGAAACAAAAAAAGCAGTATCTAATAAGGGTACGCTAAATTTTGGTTAATTACACTAAAATTAAAACAACTTATGATTAAGACAAGATACTTAGTTTTACTATCTAAAAAAGTATCATATGTCTTATATCTAAAATTCTATTTTAATAATATTTACCCCTTTTTTGAGTTTTATTCTCTTACGTTTCTTTATGAGTTTTCCATTAACCTCTATCTTTTTATATGTTTTATTCGAAAGTTTAAATTCTGCTTGTATCTTTTTTGGGAGTATCAATTCATATACTTCACTACCATCATCAAGTTTCTTAAATTTTGCTTTAATAGCTCCTTTAATAGTAGGAACCGTAATTTCTGAAGCATTTATGCCTTGCAATTGAGGTACTATTTCTGCCTTACCAAAACCAGGACTTACAGGTTGTATTCCCCACATATTTCTTGTAATGATGTTTGCTGGTGCAGTTCCCCAAGCATGATTCCAGTCTAAATTAGGCTTTACTGCTATATCCCAAGATTCTAAGGTCATTGTAGATCCAACTTTAATCATATTCCACCAAGCTCTTACATTTGTGTTGTCTACAATTAATTGCTTCGCATATTCAGCTTCATTATTTCTATACAAACCTTCCAATAAATATTGTGCTCCATAAACACTACACGCCATTCCTTTGCTTTTTACAAAATCTATAACAGACGCTAAATTTTCATCAGGAACTAATCCAAAGGCCAAAGGAAACATATTAGCATGCAAAGAAGAATGAGTTGAACCTTCACCATCAATATAAATACCTTTAGCACTATCAAAAAGTTTGGTGTTGATGATTTTCTTAATTTTATCTGCCTCCTTTTTATAAAATTTAGCATCTTTTCTATTTCCAACAGCCTTAGCTATCAAAGATATAAAATGTAAATTTTCATAGTAAAATGAATTTATGACCGTATTAATTTCTTTAAATTCATAACCATCTCGTTCAACTATAGGCCAATCAACAATATCTCTAATTCTTTGTTTACCATTTTTAAACCCTAGTTGATGCATCAACTCGTTGTTCAAATTTTTAGAATAGGTACTAATCAATCCATCTTCTCTAGCTAATTCAATTAAAGTCTTTGCCTTTAATTTGTCATAATATTTTTCAATAGATTTTGAATCTCCCGTGTACAAATAATCGTAATAAAACATTTTTGCTGTGTGCAAAATCCACTCAGTTGGCCAAGTAGGATGCTCAATAAAAAACTCATTTGTTCTCCTTGCCATAGAATATTTACTATCTACAGCATAATGACTTAATTGATTGATGTACGCATCTGCCTCATATGGAATGCGCTCTCTATCACCATCTACATAATACCCTGTAAAGGTTGTCGCTTTTATGGTGTGCTTACACAAATCCCAAATTTGATTTAAAATAGTGTCTGATGATTGAAAACTACTTGCATCGTCATCAAATGAATGATAAATAGCTTTCTGACGAATTTTAACCTCACTAATTGGAATTTTAAGATTCTCTATTTCACAATAACGAAAAGGCATAATTACACCAAAAGAATCTGGTAATTGAATTGCTTTTTTGTTCGTATTCCTTTTGTCTTTATGAAGAATAACAGTTGTTTGAATGCCCTTTTGAAAGCCAGGAACGATTGCTTTTTGATATCTAATGGTTCCTTTAGGATTTCGATTCAGCGTATTTTCTTTTGATAATTCTTCTGCTAAATGCACAACCAACGTATATCTTTTTGTGCCATGTCTGACTCTATGCTTAAAGTTCCAAAAAACGCTTTCCCGAAATCAATAAAATAATGATCCTCTTTTATTTTTACAACTTTTACTGGCTTGATTAGTTCTGTTTCAAAATTAAACTCAGTCAAGCTTTTATCCTGTGAAACAGTTAATTGAATACCACATATTATGAATAACATTGATAATACTAATTTTCTCATCTTTTATAAAATCTAAATAAACGTTTTTTTAATGTTTCTTAAACTTGTGCTGCATTTTGATGAAATTCTGTCAATTCGAGTGAATTTTACGAGTGAAATTTGTATCGAGAATACCAATTTTAAGTTATTAAATTATTCTCGATACAATTTTTCGTACCTCAAAATCACTTGAACTGACATTTTAGAATTGTAAAAAATCAAAATGCACAACTGGAGTCTTACATATAATTAATGGTAAGGCACTGTACCTGTAGAATCTATTGGATACCCCCATTTTTTCACATACGAAGCTCCTGTTAAAAACTCACCATCAAGACGATAGAGTTCCTTATCTAGTAATTTTTTCAAGTTTTTAGTAATTGGTTTATACCTAGCTTCATCAATAACGTTTTTTAATTGATAAGGATCTTTTTTATTATCAAAAAGCAACCATCCACCAGATAAATCTTGTGCATACGTATACCTTTTAGTTATAATTCCTCATTTTTTTATATAAAATAATATTTAAGGTTACCAAACCATCACCTATTAATATCTACTTAATAATAATTTTTTTAGTAAAATACCCTAAATCAGAATCTATTTTAACAAAATACAAACCACTAGAAAGTGTACTAACATCTACTTTTAAACTTGTTTTTGATACCTTTTTGACTAACTGACCTGATGTATTATAGATTGTTAATTTTAAATTACTTTCTTTTATTTCATCAGAAATCATTAAATTGAAAACTCCATCAGCTACTATTGTAGGATACACTAAAATTTTAGGAGCAATTGAATTATCATCCAAAGAAAGTGCAACTCCTTGCTCATAAGCTTCTTGTGTATATGCCACTGGTGATTCGTGATTTGCATAAAATTCTCCAACCGTATTTAATACTATAGGATTTCGAACAGACATCACTGTTTGCGCTGAAGTCTCTGATGGTTGCCAAGTAAAAATACAATAACGCTCTATAAAATCTGCATCATCCATCATTTCACAGTATGCCGTAATATTTGTTAATACCTCTGCTTCTGTTTTAGTTTTTTCGTTTGCTGCCCAAATATCTCCATAATTAAATTCAGTAACCCAAATAGGAACTTGGTACTCATCATAAAAATCTTTCAACCATGCCTTGAAATTAGAAGCCGTCATTATTTTATAATAGTGTACTGGTATAAAATCGATACGATAACCTGCAGCTTTTGCTTTCGTCATAAACTCGTCTAGCCAAGCTCTACCTTTTGTACCATCTGTTACAGCAGGTGCTCCTAAACGCAAACCAGATGCTTGTAACGTTGCATATCGTGCAATCGCAACATCAACGGACATATTAGCTTGTTTCTCTCCATCAGGTTCATTAAACGCTAGGTGATGTGTAGTATTCATTTGTTTACCAAGCCTTTCCATTGCACTAAGACTAGGAGTTCCTCCCCAATTCATCACAACATATTCATTGCCTTCAATATCAGTATCAGAATTACCCCAATCATAAAACCAAGATGTATTTAATGCTAATGTTACATCATTAGTACCACTTTTACCACTTGAGCCCTTTTTAAGCGTATCACGCCAAGGACCTACACGAATAAATGAAACCTTCTTAAACAAATCTGCTGTTAAATTTATTTGTAAATCTTCTTCTGAAGCTACATACACTTTACTAGCTCCAGTACCATTAATATTTTCTGCAAAAGTTACCATATAACCTTTAGCTAAAGTAAACGAGGCAACCCAATCATCATACGCACCTAAATCTCCATTATAATAACCAACATAAATTTCATGTTCTTCGCCTGTAAAATTATAAGAATTATAAACTTTTAGAACAGGATCATTTACCAACGACGCAGAAAAAACATCTTGTGCATTATTAAGCTCTACTATTGCATCATCAATTAAATTAGAAGCCGAATTACAATCAGAAAGTATGGTATTTGCATTATCAACTGCCAATTGAAAAGCATCAACAGCAGATTGTGGATATTGATTATATGTATCTCCTACAGTTGCCGAATTCAATAAATTTTCTGCAGTTGTTACGTTACTTGTTAAAAGTAAACGATTTTCTTCTCCGCTTAATAAAGAAATATTATCAAAATAGAATTGACCATTATTCGAATACATATAAATCAATTGAATATCAATTTTAGCAATATCTTCTGCTTCTTCTAAAAAAGGAATATCTGCTGCCATCAATTCTCCACTACTATAAAAACTCACTTTTTTTGAATCAAAATCAATTTGAGTAGAAATTGAATAATCAGTATTTGTAAGTAAACTTACTAATGGAGATCCATCTGTAAAATCATTAGGAACTCCGTTTGAAATTGAAGTTGCATATTTTATGGAAGCAGTTTGAACACCTACAGCAATACTAGATAAATATTTACCTGTAGATGATACTAAATGTATCTGACAATTTACTGAGTTTCGTGAAGTAGAAACATCAAAAGAAAAGGTAGCTTTACTAGAAACAGCATCAAAACTACGATAAGCAGCAGGTTTTGTTGTATTATGATCAAACTTTAATTTACCTGCAGCAACAGTAACTCTGCCAGAAGTATTATATTCTGTCCAACCAATAGATTGAGCAGTTCCATCTTCAAAAGTATCATCAACAGCACTACCACAACTAGTTGTTTGCGAAAAAGTATTCATCGCAAAAAGAAAAGCAATTATATATAAGAATTTTAGTTTCATTTCTTTGAATTTCAAATTTAATATTATTTTTTTCTTGATAGAAAAAGAACATTTATTGAATAATGATTTTTTTAGTGAAATCACCAAAATCAGAATTTATTTTAACAATATACACTCCACTAGAAAGTGATTTTACATCAATTTCTGTTTTTAATCCTGACACCTTTTTTACTATCTGACCAACAGTAGAATAAATAGCAAGATTTACATTACTACCTTTAAACTCATCAGAATATCTTAAATTAAAAACACCATTTGTTATTACATTTGGATACAATAAAACTTTAGATAAAGTTGAATTATCATCTATTGATAATAGAGTTCCTTGCTCATACACTTCTTGAATATATGAAGGAGCTGGTGAGTCTAAATCTCTATAGAATTGTCCTGTAATATTCAGTTGTCCATTTGTCATACCTCCAATACCAGAATCTGCTCCAAAGAAATAATACCAATTGTAACGCTCAACAAAATCAGTTTTTTCAAGAGCTTCTGTTAAACCTTTTATATTAGCATACCCTTGTTCTACTGTTAGATTTGCAGATCCCATATTTGGGTTTCCATAGTTATATTCTGTTACCCATATTGGAATATTATAGCGATCATGAAGCGCTTCAAAGCGCTCTATAAAGGTAGATTTTGAACGACGTACATAATCATGAGCTGGAATAAAATCGACACGATAACCACGTGCTACACAACCATCCATAAATTCTTTAATCCAAGCATCGTCATTAAACGAATCACTTGATGTACTATATTGTACATTCTCTACACCAGGAGCACCCAGTCTAAGACCAGAAGCCAACAGTTTAGGATACGCATCCAAAGCCTGTTCTACCGTTAAGTTTGATTGTGACGAGTTATCAGGTTCATTAAAAGCCATGTGATGATTAAAAGCCATATTCTTCCCAATTGCTTCCATCTTTTCTAGTGATGTTCTATCGTCTGATTTACTCCAAGACATTGGTACAAATTCCACTTCTATACTCTCATCAGTTGCTCCCAAGCCCCAGTTATAATACCATGTAGTATTATAGTTATCGTACGAAGTCCATTTTACATCTCCTAAACTTCCTTTTTTACCAACAGGATACCAAGGACTCACACGTATAAATGAAATTGTCTGCTGCAAATCTGCAGGTAAGTTAATTTCTAAATTATTATCCTGAGCAATATATACTTTACTAAAACCTAAACCATTAATGTCTTGCGCAAAAGTAGCCATGTATCCTTTTTCTAAAGTAAAAGAAACAGCCCAATCTTCATAAGCTCCTAAACCACCATTATAATAACCACAATAAACTTCGTTTTGATCACCTGTAAAGTTATAGCCATTGTACATTTTAAGAACAGGGTCATTTACGCTAGTAGTTGCAAAAAGATATTGTGCCGCTTGAAGGTCTGAAATAGCAGTATTCATATCATTAGAAGCTGCATCACAATTAGCAAGTACTGCATTTGCATTATCAAGAGCCAACTGAAAATTGTCTACAGCAGATTGTGGATATTGACCATACTTATCACCTACTACAGCAGCGCTCATAACCTTTTGTGAAGATTCAATAGCATTAGACAAAGAAACTCTAATTTCACTAGCTTCTACAACTGCAAGATTATCTAGTAAAGAAGTTCCTGAGTTACTATACATATAAAGTAGTTTTGCATCAACTTTAGCAAAATTATTGGTCGTTTCCAAAAATGGAATATTCTCTAATGTTAACACTCCATCATTATAAAAATCTACCGTCTGATTTGCAAAATCAATATACATTGACAGAGAATAATTCTTATTCTTAGCAAACTTAGCCGTTCCTATAACACCCGCAATATAAGTTCCAGGTATTATATTTACCATCTCAGTTGAGTATTTTACATCTGTAGTCCCTTTTCCTAAGGCAATACTAGCAATATATTTTCCATCAGAAGACACTAAATCTAGCTGAAAATTCATAGTAGTACGACTTCCTTCAACATCAAAAGAAACAGAGACATCATTAGATACTGGTGTAAAAGTTCTATAAGCAGAAGGCGTATCATCTTTAAGGTTAAACTTTAACTTACCATCAACAACAGTAACTT
>TARA_R110001592_G_scaffold138853_3_pt1 | contig 18159 bp, 11 predicted proteins | sample TARA_R110001592 | Tara Oceans TARA_R110001592 (sample SAMEA4398387) | marine metagenome | biome: Polar Biome; feature: [SRF] surface water layer (ENVO:00010504); material: water (ENVO:00002006), including particulate matter (ENVO:01000060) such as... | depth 5 m | reverse complement strand
GTAATGTTTAATCAAGAAGAATGGAGAATGATTTCTCAACTAATGGCGGTAAGAAACATTTTAGAAAAACCTAATTTAAACGACTGGGCCAGAACGTACTGGACCGGGGTTTACACAAAAATGATGGCAAACTAAGGGCTACTTTTTTTATTAGACTCAGCTATGTCGTAATGCGTTTTTGCAAGATGTTTCCATGTTCGTTTTTGTTTAGATTCTTGGGTGTCAACCTGCTTGATCTTGCCCCCTTTTTTTAAAAAAGCGGCTACCTGATCTTCTAACTCTTTGCTTTCTTCTGCTTTTGTTTTTTTCATGTACAACCCTGAGTATAAATAGTCCGTTTTCGACCGCAAGTGGACCGGGCTTGCTCCGAAGAGTGAGTTTACTCTTTGGTCTAAAATAAGCCCGTTACGACCCGCAGAGGGCGAAGCTGCGTATGAAGGGGTTATTAATTCCCTTGGTCTAAATGGAAGCTCCGATACAGGGTGTTGTCTGTACCGGAGCTTTGTCGGCGTTAAACTAGCGAGGTTTTGCCGATTTCGAGGGGGTCTCCAAAAGGGGACTTGGAGACCTATATTCTTTCAACCCTAAGCTACGCCGTCAAGTCTTCTTGCTTCTTCTTTTCTATCGTCTTTCCACTGCTCAAAAATCAGCCGAAGCTGCCCGGAAATGGTCCTCCCTTCCAAGTGAGCAATCTCTCGTATTTGCCTATAGACCTCTATAGGAACCAAAATACTTTTCCATCTTGTTGTATCCATATGCGTTATTCTAAGGTAATCTCATACCATTTGGCAAGAAAAAAGACAACTATTTTACTTCTTCCGCCTCGCCCCAACTGGGTCCAAGATCGATGTCGCACTTGTTAGGAACCCTAAGCGCAATGGCATTTTCCATAAGCTCTTTAATTTTTACCGCGTGATTTCTGTCCAACACGCTACAGCCTAATTCATCGTGGACCTGCACCAAGGGGGTTTCCCCACTCTCGTACATATCAACCATTGCTTGCTTGGTCATATCAGCCGCTGACGCTTGGATCAAGCGGTTTAACGCTTTGTAAGTATAAGCTCGTTTCAAAGAAGCCGTGGACCCGTACTGGGCCTCCGCTTCCTGTCTAGGCAACGCTTTGCGTAATTCAAACCCTCTGGGCTCCCAAAGCTCAAAACGGCACTTACGGCCCTTTAGGGAACGTATAGCCCCATCCCCGGAAGAGCTTTCAACTTTTAAACTTACGCCGTTCATTAATTCTTTCACAAAGGGAACTCGGGAGTGGTACTGCTTGGTCAACTCTTTCGCTTCCTCGGGCTCGATGTCGAGCTGCGCGGCAAGCTTGTTGACGCCCATTCCGTACATCATTGCTAAATTTATCACCTTGGCCTGCTTCCTTGGAATGTTAGCCATCTCTGACACCATCATGTGAAAATCCATGTCAGGATTATTTCGGTAGCCATCCAAGAATTCATCAACACCCTGAAGCGTGGTGCGTTTCCATTCGCCAAAGACGCTGGCGTAGTGAACCAAGATCCGTGGCTCCTGCTGCGAGAAGTCAATGGCCGCCCACTGCTCACCTTCCTCCGGAAGAAATAACGAGCGGATCATTGGTCCCAGCTCTGGATCTCTGGCCGGAATCTGCTGCAAGTTGGGGTTATTCATACTAATCCTACCGGACACGGTGCCTCCGTCATCAGACCGGATCTGATTGACGTGCCCGTGGATTCGACCATCAGGGCCAACGTGCTTCATAATTGAAGTAATAAAAGTCCCTTGAACCTTGTTCAGCTCCCGGGCCTTGACGACTAACTTGGGAAAGTCATGGGGATGTTCAGAAAGAAAGGACTTAGTAAAGGAGGGCGTACCCTTGTCTGTCTTGGGGTACTGCAGTCCTAACGTATCAAATGCTTTAGCGAGTGACGCCGCTGCCCAGATCTCAACGTTGAAACCCGCAAGACTTTTCACCCTTTTCAGGGTTTCCTTCTCGCGCTTGAGCAATTCTTGCTTGCTTCGTTCAGCGCGATCCATATCCACGCGAATACCGCGCCATGTCATGTCGATCAAGCACGGGGTCAACCGGCTTTCCAGATCGAACACGGTGGAAAGATCCTCCGACGCCAACCGAACTTTAAAAAATTTGTACAGATCCAGCGCCAACTTAGCGTCCTGCTCTGCGTAGGAACCAACAAACTGGGCGGGCAACTTCCAAAGTTCAGCCTTCGGATCAACTCCGAAATCTATCGCAGCCTCCGTAAGGGTCCGTTCAGACTTTGCTTCGCCCAGATAATCGAAAGCCAGTGCATTGAGAGAAAAACTAAATCGGTTCTCGTCCAGCAATGAACCCATGATCATGGTGTCTATGGTTGGCCCGTTCATCGTAATGCCCATCTGACGCAGCCAACCCGCGTCGTATTGGGCATTGTGCATAATCTTCGGGCAATCGGTAGCGAGCTGCTTTTTCAACCAGTTTGTAACAATGCGCTTATCCAGATTCCCGCCGCCCAAATGAGCGATAGGCAGGTAGCCCATCCAGCCTTCGACTGCGACGGCTATGCCGACAACCTCGCCGTTTCCTGTGGGCCAGCCCGGGCCTTGGGTTTTAAGATCCGGGTCCCGTGTCTCCAAGTCCACTGCAATTTCTTTTGCCCCGGTCAAGTCAGGTAGCGGATCAGGTGGAACCCACTCCGAAGGCGGGGTAAATAAAGGGAACTGTAGTCTACTTATCGTGTTCATTCTCATACTCCATTAAGATTTCGACGTAGTGCTGGACTTTTTTTAAGTCCTCGATTCCCCCTTTCTCACGCCAGCGCGTGATGTATTTAACAATATTGCCTTCAACGAAGGGCAATTTGTTTGCCAGAATGTATTCAATCGGTTGAATCTTCTGGTTCTTATAATGTTCGCCTGCAATCTGTTCTTCTAACGATTTCATAGCGGGTAACTCCTGTAAAATCTTTCGGGCGATACCGTGAATAAATTCTCTCTGGTTCGCGTGACGGCCACGTAGAAAACGCGGTGCAATGAATCCGGGTTGGTTTCCAAAGTCTGTTCTGCTGCCACGGTTAGATCGGTAAACAACACGACGTTATCGGCTTCGCCGCCTTTTGCCCCGTGAATCGTGGACAATTTGATACGAGGCGCAATATTTAAATCTTCGCCACGGCGTATCAAAGCATTCACATAGGCCCGGTCAACATCTGGAAGCTTATCCAGTGCCGTTTCCCAGTCCATGTCAAGCGTCGCCAGTAAACCAAATTCATTTTTTAAACGCGCAAAAGTAAACAGCTCATCATCTTCAGCCACTATTCGTTTCTTTCCCCGCTCAACGCGCACCCCGTTCCCGGTCATGTAAGCGTACAGTGTTTTAGCTGACGTCAGATTGATCGGTTCGTTCTTCTGTAGCTTTTGCCACGCATCCAAAGCAGTTCGGATTTTTAAAGTTAGGCTAGGTGATCCGCCGTGTTCAAAAAAATAACCCTGCTGTTTTAAAAAGTTCCTAACCGGGTTCATAAAGTAACGCGCCTGCGCCAAAATCAACCACGAACCTTCTTCAAAGGTTAAATGTTCCACGCTGGGAACAGATTCCAACCGTCCCAAATCTTTTCTAGGCAAGTAAGTCTTGGGGAATCGGCGGATTATTCGTTTAGAAATTCGCTCAGCTAAAGTGTGGATATTTGCTGGGATACGATAACTTTGCTCCAGAACCTCAGAGCCGCCCGGTAAATTAATAAAATGTTCAACGTCCGCCCCAGCCCACTCATAAATCGCTTGATCATCATCGCCCGCGCAATACATCCTTTCTGATTTGTCATCAATTACATGAGCAATTTTCCACTGTAAAGGCGATAAATCTTGAGCTTCATCTAGCATGGCAATCTTAAAGTGTGGGCAAACGTCGGGCCCCATTTCAGAAAACAACTCAAGCATGTCCGTATAATCGTACAACCCGTGAATCTTTTTGTATTTTTCAAGGGCCCTAGCCACATAGTCTACCTCACGCCACGTGTGTTCCACGTTAGATTGATTGTAAAGCTGCTGCAGCGGCATCATCTTCAACCGCGCCAATGTAATAAGACGCAATACTTCTGATTCTTTTCTTAACGCACTGGACAAGTTTTCATCAACTTCGTGTCGATGAGCTGCCGAAGACACCAGCTCAAAGCCAATCCGGGATTCAATCTCTCGATAATGTTCCGATTGCATGAGCTGCTCTGACTTCAAACCGGTCAGGTGGAAAGCCAGACTGTGCATGGTCCTGAAGTACGGTAGATCAGAACGTAAATCGAGCCCAAACCGCGCACAGGCTCTTTCCTTGGCTTCGTTAGCAGCCTTACGGGTAAATGCAAAAAAAGCCATCTGCTGGGGAGGCACCCCGGATGACAAAGACTTATCCACAATGTCCAATAACGTTGTGGTTTTGCCCGTCCCCGGGGGACCAAATATCCGCATCAAAACGGAACTTCCTCGTCGTTAGTGAACTGTGGAGTCTTAACAGATGTTTCGCTCATGTCGAAAGCTGGAATAGACCAAACACGAATCTTTTTTCCCTGCACTCTTAACTGCTTGGCTTCCCCGTTTAGATCACGAAGCCTCTGAGCCAACTGATGGGATTTATAAACTTTAAAATTAGCTTTAACCAAATGAGCTTCAAGGTCTTTGAGTCGGAAGTAAGTAATCCCCTCTTCCTCGTCAGTCCAAGGCCGCTTCAACAGAATGTCTTCCTTGTCCTCTGCCCGCTGCATACCCGTCGTAAACTCCTCCAAATGGTCTACAAACTGACCCGTAATGCTGACGTCCTCTGAAACCTCCACAATAGAGCCTTCGGTATCTGTCATGTCACTGAGCAGCCCGTTAATTCTTTGCTCCCAGACAGCCTTCTGGGCCGTTCTAGGTAAGAAATTTAACTGCTCAACGCAAGCCTTCTGAAACGCAGCCTGATTCATCAGGTCATCGGTTGCCAGCTCTAGCGGCTGACCGTTCACATCCAAAAACCAAACGGGTGGAACCGAGTTGTACTTACGCAGGTTAGCAATCTGAATGCCGCTTACTGCCGCATCAATGCCAAACTTACGTGTCCGACACAACTCCGGGTTACAATACGCATTGATCGGGGCGTCTTTACACTTATAAACGTAATCTTTCTTCTGAAGTTGCTTTGCTACAATGTTTACTTCGTTTAGCGGAAGCGGCGGATCAACGTACTGCATATTGTAATTTAGGATTTCCCCCTCCCATGAATCCGGGTACGCCTTGCGTAAGTAAACCCCAATATTAAACAGGCCGTTGTTCCGTGCGCCTTCCCCTATTTTCTCTCGACAAAGGATCTGCAAACAAGGTGGCCCGTCAGGCACGGGCAAACTCTCGTCTTCATCCACTGTCAGAGCCAGCATCTGCTCATGCGTCTGCACGTGCGTGTCTACCAACTCAAAAAATTCATCTAACGTAGCTGCCGTCGCATCGTCATTAAATGCGTACCGAAGGCCGCCCTCCGCATCGTAATACGGAGTATTTAAAAAGTTACCCACATCGCCACGATCTAGGTTCAATGTAATCTGTTTCGGAAATATCTCGCTGCCGCCGTAGCCCAGCGCAGCGCAAAGGTGTGTAAGCACTTCCTGCATGTCTTTGGCAGGCACCCAATCATCTGTAAATAAAAAGACGTGAGCGCCGCCGGATTTTGACCGACAAATCACCAAGGGCAGCTTTAACTGTCTGATTTTATTAATTAAAGCTTTGTGATCAAAATTGTATTGGTCAATGTCGATGCAACCCCATTTACAAGAGTTGTCTTCATTAATTGGAATGACACCGATAGATTGACCGTTGCCAGAGAGATGCCCCTGCCACAGTTCTTCGGTTCTGGGTTCCCTAACTACCGTCGCTTTGCCAGTAGACTTCCCATTGCTTTGTTTTCTTTCAACGCGATAAGTGCCGTAAGCCTGCTCTAACCCGTCGAAAATCCTTGAAAATCGTATATAATCCATGATGCCTCGCTAACAAACGCGGTGATCGGGAGAGCGCCGACCCTCCCGTAACGACTTCACCGGAGCCGATAGGCTCCTTAAAAAGGAGCGTCATCCTCGTCATCCGCCCCGTCTTGGACGTGTTTAACTACCACATCTCCAGCGGAAATGGATTCAGAGAAAGCCTTTGCTGCACGGTAAATACCGGCGTCAGCGACTTCGCTATCACGGGTAATATCCCAACCGTGCCATGATCCCTTGTCGTTCTTCTCTTGAAGAGTCTTCAAGGTGTAAACAAAAGAAAATCTTGGTGGCTGAAATGCCTCACCGTCTTTGTTGTGCATCATCTGTGACGCTACCATTGAATTCCAACGCCTACTCTTCTTGAGCTGGGTTGACTTCATTGGTATCAGAGCCGTGTTGTATGTGCCGTCAGGCTCAACAATAACCACGTAATGCTGGTGCGTTTCCTCAATGTAGGAACCATCCCCGCCTTTGACATAGTCTTTGTTGTCGTCTGGATTACGCTCGGTAACCGGACGAGTATCTGACGGTGAAAACATGTTTATTGGCGCACCCGCGCCTTGACCACGGGGAGACCACTCAATAAACCGACGCTGATACGCGCAAGGTATAACCTGTACGCCTTCCTTGCCAGCATAAATAGCCCCAGTAACGGTGTTGTAAATGTCCCCAGCCTTGGCATCGATCTCACCAGACTGTAAGCCCGGGTCCATCGCAGACAAAACCTTTAGAAATGGCAGTGCCAGATCTTCTTGGTCCATTTGCATTCCAGCGCCCGCGTCCGCTTCAAACATGGACACGTCCATTGTCGCAACGGCAGTTTTTGCTTTCTCTCCAACTTCTTTTTTATCTTCGCTCATTTAATTCCCCTTTATTGTGGCCCGCTGGCCAGTCCATACTCCAAAAAGATCTGCATCGATCTCTTCTCCTTTTTCCAACCGCTCCTTCACCCACGCCAATAGCGTCTGTGCATGAACGGAAGTCTTCTGTGCTGGCGTGTAACCAAGCCCTTTCGTTTCAGATATAAACGCACTGGCCTCATTATCTTCGCCTTTCCCAAAATCTACCGAAACAGTATTTTTAATTATGTCTCCATGCCCGTGCCCACGTAACCAATCGAAAGCCTTACTCTGGTTTTCTTTTTTGATGTGTGCGCCATAGGTATTTTTGACAGAAACCTCTGAGCCGTTAGCTAGACGAAAGCTAGACAGATTCATTTCAGCCATCGCAGATGGTAGATCTTCGTCTGTAAGCTTCAACAAAGCTTGCTTTTCTTCTTTGAGGTTTTGTTCCAACGTTGTTATAGCTTTTTGTTTTTGTTGGACTTTTTCGGCAATAGAGCTAACGTCTTGTAACTCTGCATTGTCAGGAAGGTCAGAAGGGGAAAAAGAATCGTTTTCCATTTCTGATAGTAGATCACTCACTAAGCTTCTCCTTGTTCGTGGTTCGTGTTTAAAGTGACTGTTTGGGTCACTAGCTTTAGGTATAATAATCTTATATAATCCCAGATGTCAAGCGAGGATTACACATGAGTTATAAATTTAAAACGGAACCGTATGAACACCAGCAGGAGGTTTTTGACGCCTCTTGGAAAAAACAAAATTATGCTTTATTCCTAGAGATGGGAACTGGCAAAACGAAAGTAACGATAGACTCTATGGGGGCATTGTTCAAGGAAAACTTGTTAAATGCCGCGTTAGTCATTGCTCCGAAGGGCGTGTACGGAAACTGGGTGACCAAGGAGATCCCATTACATCTACCGGATGACATAGAAAGAGAAGTAGTTTTGTGGCAACCCAACCTAACCAAGAAGTTTAAAGAAGAGTTGAGTAGCGTAGCTTACGGCGGAAACGAAGATGTTTTGCGGATTTTAGTTATGAACGTAGAAGCCTTGTCTACGCCAAAAGGTTCTCAAGTAGCTACTAAGTTTTTAAAAATTAACCCAAACAGCATGTGCGTTGTAGATGAAAGCACTACGATAAAGAACAGGAAAGCTGCTAGAACGAAAAACGTTATTAAAGCTGCACAATATGCCCGGTATCGTCGTATCTTGACAGGAAGCCCGATTACCAAGAACCCAATGGACTTATACTCTCAATGTGAGTTTTTGGACGATCAGTTGTTAGGGTTCAAATCTTTTTATGCTTTTCAAGGTCGGTACGCTGTAATTCAAACAAGAACAATGGGCAATCGTAGTTTCCAGCACATTGTTGGGTATAGACGATTAGAGGAGCTTCACGAAAAGTTGGATGAGTTTTCCCATCGAATTTTAAAAGAAGACTGTTTGGACTTACCGGAGAAAATTTACACCAGTCGCGCTGTACCGTTTACCCCGGAACAAAAGAAAGCGTATGAGCAAATGTCTGAATATGCGGTAGCGTTACTAAACAAAGGCGAGTTATCCACAACCGCAAACGTATTAACGCAAATTATGCGTTTACAAGAGATCTGTTGTGGTCATTTACGAACAGATGACGGGGAAATACAAGCTTTGCCTCACAACCGTTTGAATGAAATGCACAACACTATAGATGAAATGATTGGAAAGGTTATCATCTGGGCTTCCTTTGTGTATGACATTAAAGCCATAGAGAAGTCTTTGGCGGACGCTTATGGCCCCGGGTCCGTGGTTACTTTTTATGGCGAAACCTCACAGGATGACCGAGACGAGATTGTTAGCTTGTTCCAAGAGCCGGACAGTGAGCTGCGGTTCTTTGTCGCTAACCCGCGTACAGGAGGTTATGGCCTAACACTGACAGCGGCGACTAACGTAATTTATTACAACAACAGCTATGACTTGGAGATCCGTCTTCAATCAGAAGACCGGGCTCATCGTATTGGGCAGGGGGATCACGTGTTGTATGTGGATTTAATTAGCCCCGGTAGTGTGGATGAGAAAATATTGAAGGCTCTGAAGAACAAAATCAGTATTGCGGGTCAAGTATTAGGGGAAGAAACCAAAGACTGGCTTCTTTAAGGCATTAAACTTCCAATCCCGCCTTGTTGTCTAATGACATCGGAAGCCGTATCAAACGGGAACATCTGGGCATACTGTTGACGTTGACTTGCCATTTGAGGCCCGGGAGCCGGGGGCGGAGGCGTAGCCTGCATTCCTTGTGGGATACTAAGCTCTGCCATTGGTGCAGGAGCCGGGGGCACTGGGGATGAAACAGGAATCCCGCTGTTATTTCTAAAAAAGTTTTTGGAAGGAGTTTCTTGCCCTTCAAAACGGCGCTCTGTTTGCGCTCCTAAATTATCATCAGCTAAACGACTAGGTGCCGCAGCTATCAAAGCTTTTGACCCTAGTAAAGTATTCGCTACATAATTATAAACGCCAGAAAGATCTTTAGCACTGGCTTGTTTGTCCGCGCCGCGCCTTAAATAAGCAGCTAATGCTGAAGCCCTTCCCGGGGAAGCCACGTCCACTAAGATATCTTGAAGAGCGGTCTTTGGAAAATTTACAAAAACATTTCTAATTAATTGTGCGCCCGCTCCGGTTTCTTGAATAGAGGGGACCATTCCGGCTCTAGCACTAAGAGCTGAAATACCTCTTGCTCCGGCATATCGAAGAAAGAAATCTTTTAAAGCTGGCGTATCCTGTACGTTTATAAAGTCATCTATGCCCGAGTCAAACGCGCCTTGAAGTAACCTACCGCGATCTAAAATATCTTTTAAATTGTCAACTTGCTCTGCTTGAAAAACACCTTCTTTTTGCAAAACATCCATCATTGACGGAGACGTTTTACCAAATTTTGTCATGGAAGGATCTTGCCCCGTATCAAACAAAACGTTATACATCTTGGTAAAATTAATGCCGTTTCCATTTGCATTAGTAGCTTTTCGTTCTGCAAACTCCATTAAAGCAGAAAATAAGCCTCGCTCCATCTCAGGGCGTATTTCTTCTGGAGCGTATTCTTTAATTTCTTTAGCTAATCTGGTTAAAGCCGCCACAGGATCATCCTGACTTGCAATATCTCCTATCACTATGCTGACGTTTTCAAGTCGAGGAGGTTCACCGTCTTTAGGTAAAGCGCGGCGTCTATTTAAAAAGTTAGCTAAACCAACTTGAGCCATGTCGTTTTTGTAACGCTCAGTGCCTTCTGCCAAAGCAGACTGCAATGCAACATTAGCTGTATCTAATTCGTTCAAATCGCTCTTTAAAGATTCCATTCCGGGAAGCTCTAATACTGCGTCATATTTTCTTTTAAAAGCCGCTAATCCACTTTTTTTAATTACCGGAATTTGAGCAGGTGTACCGTCAGGTAAAACCTGCGTTTCCATTTCAGTAAACTCAGTCATTTTATTGCGTAAAAACGCATCCATGTGACCGTTGAGTGAGTGAACGCGGTTATCCGAATCTCCGTATACAAACCTCATGGCTTCCTGCAACTCCCGGGCCTGCCTAGCTACCTTGCTTGAATTTCCTGTAAAAACTTTATCTAAAGCTTCTTCTACAGGAATCATGGCGGCTAAGTCTCGATCCATGCGGGTCAGGTCCCCAGCAATGGTTTGTCTAAACGCTTTGTTCATAGCGTGTGAATAAGCATAAGCGTCTTTTAATATTTTTTGATCAGGAGTTAGTTCTATGCCCGCAATCAACTCTTCTATGTCAATATCAATATCGCCGTATTCATCAACGTATTGTTGCAAAGCTACCTCTTCGGGAATCTCGCCTACAATTCGATTAAGAAGAACAACGTCTGCTCCGCGATTCATTTCGCTGAACACAGCGGGGTCAAAAGGTTCGTTACCGGCCTTTGCCTGTCGGTAAAACGCCCCACTTCTATTTTTAAACTTAATTACTTCCCCTAATTGGATTTCACCAAACCCTTCTTGTAGCAGCTCTTCTTTTTGAAACCGTAATCGATCAAGGTCGGCTCTGCCTATAGGGTTGTCCATCCTCGGATCGTTTTCGTATAACCGTATTTGAGAGTCAATTTCATCCAGTTTTTTAAGGTCATTAAGCCCCATGTCGTTTAAAGCACTCATTAAAACGGGAGGAAGTTTTTCGCCTTTTAATAAATATTTTTCTTTAACAAGTAAATACGCATTAAGCAAAGGCTTTGTATCTACCATCGTTAGTTTATTTACCGCATCGTATTTTTGCCTAGAAATTGCTTTAGCAGCGTCATGGGCTTCTATGATGGCCTCCTTAACTAAAGAAGATTGGTCCATTGCTATGTCTGTAGTAGATTGGCCTTTTTTAAGATTAGGAATCTTGTCTGCTGCACTAACCGCCAAAGCTAACTTTCCGTCAATCAACGCAGTAAACTGAGCATCTAAAGCGTTTTCTTTAAGTTGTGCCGCGTATTGCAATAACCGGGGGTCACCAGTTTCTTCTAAAGTTTCAATAAGTTGTGCCGTTCTTTGTGCGCCTTGCCGGGCAGCTTGTCGTTGTGCGGAATCCAAGTATCTATTTTGATCTGCCAAAGTTCTTTCTGCTATGAGTACAAGAGGGTTATTACTCAGTTGACCGGCTGTTAACATTTCAGCGGCTTCCGGGTCAGCCTCAATTAACGCCTCTAAAGTTTCCGCAAAAGCTTTAGGATCTTCTCCAGCATCTTCAAACGCTTGGGCTAAATAAGCAGCGGCTTTTTCCTGTCGTTTAGTTTGAATGGCCTTCTTAATGCCAAACCCTTCTGTAGCAGCTTTTACCAAACCCCCTTCTTCTCTTACAGACTCAAGCGCCGCTTTACCCGCTCCGGCAGCTGCGCCAACACCCCCAGTTACTATTTTTGCAGGGGTAGGAAGAAAGGAAGAAGCTATGCCACCCGTTATAATAATATCTTCTCTGCCGGGATAAACGTATTCTAAAACACCTTCTGTTACAGCGGGAACAACCGTAGCTAAAAGTTCTGCTGTTGCATAAGCACCAACGCCCGGGGCTCGCGCTCCGCGACCTAAACCTTCTAATAATTTTTCAGAGGTTTGTGTTGCTTTTAACTTGAAAGGCTCTTTCTCTAAAGTTTTTCTTTCTTTTCTACTTAGCCCTTCAAACTGTCTCTCTTTGTTTAAAATTTTATTTCGACGTTCTTGATGCGCTTGCAACATTCGGCGCGATCCAAGATTTACTTCATCTGGAATACTTTTCACCACTTGCTTTCCCGGGAGTATCCAAGACAAAACCGAACCAAGCGTGTCGCCTACTCGGGCCGCTACTCGTTCAGAAGGCAACAATTGACGTTCTGTAAACAAAAAGTCTTCAACCATATCACCAGAGTCAAACAACCCTGTAGCTATCCCCGCTGCAGTGCCCGCCGCTAGTTTGGGGAGTGGCCCGCCGGGCGTGATCGTAGCAGCACCAGCAAAGGCCGCAGATGCAGGAGCTTCTCGGGCTACCGCTCGACCAATACCTTCTCCAAAACTTCTTAACAAGTCAGGACGTAAATCGTCTGTTTCACGACCCACCAACCGAGATATAATCATTTCATCTGTAAACTGAGCCCTACGGGCTCCTTCATAATTGAAGTCTGCTTTTTCAGACAGTTTTTCTGCAATAGCTCTAACGGCTTGAGGCTCATCTAGCCCTTTGTCACGTAAGTATTCATAAGCTCCGCTTAAATTAAAATCAATGGGCTCTTTAGCAGCTCCACGGGCGCGTTCTAACTCTTTCCGTTCTTCTTCGGTTAACGAAGCTATTTGCGAAGCTTTGCTAAATGGAAATGCAATAGCCATTAGTTAAAAAACTGATCCAAGTTTTCTTTAAGTTCAGTGTCCGGGGACAACTTGTTTTCATATGCCCGAATAATGTTTTCATATTCAGAGCGAATGCCTTTCATATGGGTTAAATCTATATTAGCTTTAGTTTCTTCTTTACGACTAAGGTTAGCGGTTTTTATACCAAGCTCTTGTTGGCGTATTCCAAAATCAACTACTCGTTGTGCTGTTTTAAAATATTCTAACGCAGGTCGATCTTCTAAAAACAACGTGCCGCCCGGTACTTGCAACTCTTTAACCATGTTCTGAAGCTGAACGTTGTCTTTTCCGGGGATAGAACCCAGCATAGCCACTGTAGCTAACGTGGCCAAAGCATTTACTTGGGACACGGCTTGATTTACTTGAGGCGTAAACTCCACATCCGCATCAACTAATAAGTTTGAAATGCCCTCGCCAAGTTTAGCTGCTTGCCGCAAAACGCCAGAGCGGGTTCCTGTGGCTTGAGTAATGTCAGATGTATCCCCCGTAATGATGGGCTCGTATTGGAAGTATTCTTCCAAGGGTACGCGCTTAGTTGGTCCCGGAAGCATGGTCCCTGAAAGAGGCTCTAAATACTCTGGGGCTTCTACTTCACCGCCAACTTGAAATTGACGATCTAATAACTTCATAAACCCTAATGGAACGGCTACTCCAGCCTCTTGTCGTTGACGAACCGCTGCAGCTAAATCAGCTGGAATCAACGGAAGTACAGATTCTTTCGTAACAGGGTCTATTCGAGGGTTCAAAAACTGGCCTATAGCCATGTCCATCCCTCTGACATATTTCCCCGCCCCGTAATCTTGTATGTTACGTGGATTAACAATAATATTTAACAGATCGCCAGAGCTTTCTATGGGACGGTCCCCCATGTTTTGATACAAGCCCATCATATCCATGAACTGTTTACTCTTAGCCATTTCAGAACGCAACATCATTTCTTGTTGTTGCAAATGCGTTGTAGCTCGTACTTTAAACGGCTCAAGATTAATATTCATACCAAGCATTTGATTTTCAAGCTCTTGCCTACGCTGACCAAGGTCTTGTAGATATTGAGCTTGATCTTCAGGGACCCCTGCCGGACGGAAGAAACTGGCCCACCAGCTATCATTAGTCAAAGTTTCTGGGCCTAACGCTTGCTTGTACGCAAATTCTTCTGCAGCTAGGTCTAAGTAATCTTCTTTAAGGTCTAAAGAAGCTTCAAATTGATCTTCGCTTAAATCTCGATCTCTACCTTTTTCTAGGGACAAAAAGGATTGTTGATCGTCTTGCATGAACTTTCTAAATTCTTGAGCGTTTACTTGGCGGTTTAAATCTACTTTTCCTTGCAATTCAATTAAGCCGCCTCGCCTGCCAAATTCGTCTTCTTGCATTGTCATAGCGTTATTGTGAAGAACGCCTATTTCAGAAACACGAATATCGTGACCTAAATTCATTTGACCGCGTTTAATAAAGTTTAATTGACTATTAATCTTTTTGGCTTCTTCAAAATCCTGCGTAGACAACGCACTTTGTAAATCTTTATTAAGTCGAGCAAAATCTCGCCTATATTGATTTGCTTTTTCTGCCGCTAACTCTTCAAAAGCTTGGCGATCATCCTGCATGGCTAAGTTAAAGTCTTGGGTGCCTAGTCGTTCAGACGTTTGAAACAGCTGCGTCTTCGTCATTCTTTCCAAAGCCGCGTTTATATTGCGTTCTTGGCCCGCTACGTTAAAAATATTACCTAAAAGAGCAGATTGGTTTTCTGTTCTAGCCGCCGCTTGTCGAGTCGCTTCGTTTTCAGAAGACTGCATAGCCGCTAAACGAAGAGCCCTTTCACCTTTTCTTTGGTCAGAAAGACGTTCGGATTGCCGTTGAGCAAGAGGCGTTAATGCAGAGCCCACCTGAGACAAGAAAGGTCTGCCCGCAATATTCTTTCCAGTAGAAGGGTCAATTCCCGACGCTAAGGCAAACCCAGCCTGCGCTAGATCAAAACCCCTTTGTCTTTCATCATCATCATCGCCATACAGGTCTTTATACAAAGCTAAACGTTCTGGAAACAAATCTTGTATTTGTTGTGTGTCTATAGGTTGACCCGCTTTATCTAAAAGCCCCGGGGCAATTTGATTTATTAATTGTAATTGTGCGGGAAGCAATGGGCCGGATGAAGCATTAGCTCCTCCCCCGTCCACGAATTTCTGGACTCCCCCACCCGCTGCGAACTTTTTTATAACCGGGCCTCCTGCAGCCATCATTTCCTGTGGCATAGGAGGCGGAGGTCCCATCATTTGTTGAGGCATCGGGGGCGCGGGTTCAGGTTGACCCTGCATTAACAGTTCGCCAACTCCTTGACCTACTGGGTTAGGTTGCCCTTCTGGGCCCATCATATCCACATCTTGAGAAAGAGCTTGCATTAATTGACCAATACCGCTGTCCATTGCGCCTTCTTCTGTTAGCAAAATAGTCGGTTGTACCATTGCAAGTACAGAATCCGGGGTTTGAGAGGCATCTTCATCACCAACAAAGCCCGCTAGTTCCATACGCCTTCCCTGCATAGGAACTTGATTTCCGCGCATGGCGTTGATTACTTGTTCAAAGTTCTGAGCGGCGTCAATGCCTTCCATTGTACCCGCCAAATAGTCTAGACCGGCTTGTTCTCCGCCTTCTGCAGCTCGCTGCTCAACAGAGTTAATTTGGCTTTCCATGTCAGGAGAAACAGCGCCTTGAGGCGGCATTTGTGGAGGAGGAGCCATTGGCATTTGTGGAGGAGGAGCCATTGGCATTTCTGCTGGGCCCCCCATTTGCCTAAATAATACTCTATTTAATGTATTCATACGGGCGACCCTCCTCCAAACATTCCCGACCTGCCTAAGCCCATGACTCCCATACCTAACCCAGCTACTTGTTGTGCAAATCCGGGGCTAGGTTGAGTGGAAGATTGCATCATTCCTTGAGAGCTAGGTAGTGCTTTAGTTAAGTCAGCCAAGAACCCTATTTGTTGGAACGGATTTTGGTAAGCCGATTGTTCTGCAGCAAACTGATTATTAAGCACGTTTTGAGCTTGTTGCTGTTGCATTCCACCATAACCCATTAACGCTTGAATGTCCGCTGCTCGCATTCCTTGAGCTTGGCCACCAAGACCGGCTTCAGCCTGACCTAATCGGCCCAGTCCAAGACCTAATTGACCCGTGGCGGATGCTAGGCTACCTATGCCCTGTGCCGCCTGACCTCTGGCTTGAGCCAGTCTAGCCATTTGATCCACGTCTCCTTGCGCTAACTGACCGTATTGAAGTCCCAACTGACCGCCTCTCATAGCCATGTCAGATAAAGCTTGTTGACCGGCAAGACCCATTTGGCCCCCCATTTGAGCCAACTGACCTCGAAGACCTGCGCCTTGCTGGCGTCGTTGTTGCGATTGCTCATACGCTTGCTGCGCCTGTTGGGCGGCTTGCTGGTAACCTTGTGTTCTAAGTTGAGCGCCGGTCCGTGCTTGCTGTTGCAGTGTATTGCGGCCAATTTCCGCTTCCTGTATTCCTGTCCTAGACCCGCCAAAAGCACCGGCTCGTACACCTTGCGCTCGGGCCCCTACCTTTTGTTGTTCTCCCAAACGGGCCAACTCCGCTTGCTCTGCGTCAATTACCTGTTGGGTATAGGGGTTCATGTAATTTTGAATAGTGCTTGGGTCGAATTGACCTCCAGTTCCGCCTAAACTTTGCGCGGCACCGTAAATATTTTGTTGCGTAGCCCCCATAATACCGGGGATACCAGCACCGGCTCGATTTAAACCTTGTAAAGCTTCCATTCGAGTCTGGTAAGGCATTCCTCTAGTTCGATCTGCTAAACCGCCTGCACGTTGTAACCCGGCAATTGAAGCCCCTTGTTGAGCGATTGCCTCACTCATAGCAGGCATGGCACCGCTTCCAATAGCAGATTTAGCCGCTTGTAAAGACCCTAACGCCCCTTGCAGATAAGGTTCATAACCGCCAATACCCGACCGAAGCATGTCGCCAGCCGCTTGTGTTTCGCTGGCAAGTCCAGCAATACCTCGACTTGGGGGTAAAATGCCAGCTTCTTGTAATTTTTTAACGTAATCCAGACCGGATTGATATACCCCGGTCTTATACGCTTCTATTTCAGGAGCTTCTCTAACTATCTGACTAGTGGTTGTAGTGTCAGCCATTAAGCGGCTCCCTCAAAATTTCGCATTAAATTATACATGTTGTTCATTCCTGCTTGACGGCTACCATTTCCTGCGCCACGAACGGCTTCAGCGGTCATTACAAACTCGCCATCAGACAGCATGGCTGGCACGTCGTCCGAGGTCTCTGTCCCGGGACCATAAATTGCGCCAATCCTTGGCGGGAATTGCATAGAATCTATACTGCCGCCAGCCGCTCTACCGTATGTTGGTAGATTAAAATCAACAGTGTACTGTCCCGGGTTATCTCTCATTAAATCAAACCCAGTTTGACCAAAAGGTCCGCCGGACAGATCTACTTCAATTTCATCTGGTTCGTTGATTTTTCCAATAAGCATTCCAGCGCCCATAAGAGGCGCATATCGCCTTAACATGTTGGGAGCAAGTTCTGATGCTTTGGCTCGTACAATACTTAATTGATCTGAAGTCAAAGATTCCAAAGGTTTGCCAAAAATAGACTTGGCTACTTGAGTAAGACTTGGCGTTTGAGGAAGAAACGCTTGTTTAAGACTGGATAAGATCCCTTTATCGTCCCCGGGAGTAAACGCATCACGAATACTTTCCCCGAACCTTCTGGTATCTATGTCAGTTACGCCGCCTGTAGCAGCAACCGAAGATTCTCTACCCGTAGGTTGAGTCATTTCTGAATAATTCGCTTGAGTCGCTTGAGGTTGAGTCATTTCTGAATAATTCGCTTGGTCCGTTGCCAAAGCTTGATCGATTGGAACAGAAGGCTGGTCTGTTAAAACTGGATTAACCGAAGGACGAGCTTTAATTGAATCAAGATCTGCTTGAGTTACTTGCGTCATGCCTTTTGGTAATTCTTCAAAAAACGTTTCGACTCGGGGTGCTTGTACAGTGGTGCTATCAACAAAACGAGTAGCACCGGGTCCAGCACCTACTTCACGCGGCGGTCCAGAAAAAACATCCTGTTCTGTTGCTTTAAACGGTACTTCAACTTCCGGGATTTGAATTTCAGGGGTTAAGTTTGTGTCAATTTCAGGAGTAAGTTTACCTAGTCTAACGGCCTCTGCTTGTTCAGCAGCCAAAGCGCGGTCCGCCATTCGTCCTCTAACTCCGCTAGGCAAACCTTCGGTAAGACCTCCTCTAAACCCAGCACCAAAACCTTCCCCGGAACGAGCCCCACTAATACCGCCTTGTATGCCTTTAAACAGACCTGCTGCCGCTCCGCCTAATGCAGCGGATTTAAGGGCATCTCCAAAGCTTCCGCCTTGCGTCAACGTGATGATGCCACTACCTAGTGCTGCCGAACCGATTAAACCAAGCGTTCCCCCGCTTATAGCGTTTAGCATAACG
>TARA_R110001592_G_scaffold586_5_pt1 | contig 18161 bp, 33 predicted proteins | sample TARA_R110001592 | Tara Oceans TARA_R110001592 (sample SAMEA4398387) | marine metagenome | biome: Polar Biome; feature: [SRF] surface water layer (ENVO:00010504); material: water (ENVO:00002006), including particulate matter (ENVO:01000060) such as... | depth 5 m | reverse complement strand
AGTGAGGTTTCTTTAGTATCAGATGTAGCTAATGAATTAAAAAATGATTTACGCACAGATTTACGCAGAGTTGAATCTATTATTGAAGATGTAGAACAAAATCAAAAACAAGATTCTCGTGAAAATCAAACTGACATCAAGAATGCAATCAAAGACATCAAAGAAGAAATGATTGAACTAGAAGAAAAAGTTGCTAATACAATTCAAAAAACTTTAGCTAATCCTTTAGCTAATATGAAATAACTACACTAACCAAGTTTTTATATCTTCACCTAAAACCTCTGTAGCAATATCAATTTTATTTCGTAAAGATTTTACAATTATTTCATCTACAGTGTTTTCTGCAATTAAATCTATATAAGTTACTTTATGATTTTGACCAATACGGTGAGCTCTATCTTCAGATTGTAATCTAATTTCTAGATCGTAGTTGTTGCTGTAATACACCACAGTATGACTAGCAGTGAGAGTGAGACCATAACCTCCGGTCTTAGGATTAGCAACCAGGTAAGTAAGAGAATTTTCTTTATCTTGAAAGTCAGATACAATTTGATCCCTTTTATCCATAGGCGTGTCACCAAAGAAACTAGCCACACTTTCTTTTCCATATTTTTTCTCCAATGCCTTGGTAATTGTTTGTATGTCGTATCTATAATTAGCCCAAATAATGATTTTTCCATCTGCCTCCTCTAGAACCTGTAAAAGTTCTTTTAATCTATTACTTTTTATTTCGTTGATTGTGCCATCGTCTGTTGTGACATGACCACATGTAATTTGATGCAATCTCATCATTTGTGTTAATGCTGAAAAAGCTGTCATTGTTTTGTCTTCTAATTCTGCAACTGCAAATTGTTTCATTTCGTTGTATGCTTTTTGTTGTTCAGAAGTTAATTCGACATTTCTTTTTAAATATATCTTTTCTGGTAAATCTAAACATTCTTCTTTTAAAATACGAGTAGAAAAACAATCTAACTTTTTATTTAATTCATCTAGTCTTACATATTTAATTATATGATGATAACTATGTGAGCCACCTGCACCATTTCTATGAGACATTAATGCATAGCGAGATTTGAATGCCCAAAAAGAACTAAATCCTAATAGCTCAGGATCTAAAAATTGACATTGTGTAAATAAATCCAAAGGACTTTTTGTTACAGGTGAACCTGTAAGTATTCTACGATACTTAGCATGCATACCTAATTTAACAGCACTTTTAGTTCTTGATGCTGTAGGTGATTTTATAGTGGTAGACTCATCTATTGTCATAAGAGCATTATAACTTTTTAGAAATTCATAACAGGCCGTATAACCTTTTACTGTACTTAGTGCTTCTATATTAACTAAAAATATTGTTAGTTTTTCAGAAAATACTTTTAATGATTCTAAAGATTCTTTTTCTGCTTTAGTAGGGGTAGGATTCCAACACACTATATTATGATCAATACGATCTGGTAAATGTTTAGGTAGTTCTTGTCTCATCCAATTTCGATACACACCTTTGGGTGCAATAATTAAAGCTGCATTTATTTTACCTTCTTCATATAACATTGCCATGTTATCTATCAACACTTTAGATTTACCTGTACCCATTTCCATAAAAAATGCATACGAAATTCTTTCCCAAGATTTTTTTAATGTATCGTTTTGGTGTAAAAAAGGTTTAGTTTTAAATTTATATTCTGTCATTTCTATATTCTCCAATTTCTCCCATAAATATAATCCTTGCAAAAATAAAAATCAAGTGCTAAGTTTTAAAAAGAAAAAAAAGAATGACAGTATTTGTAATCCAAGAAATGCCCTATAAAGATGTGCTTAGTGCTGCAGAGTATGGTGAGTTAAAATCTATTATAGAACCTGGATATCAACTGTTATTAAGTCCCAATCCAATTACAGATAAAATAGTTAATGCCTTAAAAGACTTTAATGATGAGGATTATTTATTATTAATAGGTGATCCATCAATAATAGGTATTGCAACTGCTGTAGCAAGTGATATAAATATGGGACGCTTTAAGGTTTTAAAGTGGGATAGGAGAAGAGAGAAATATTTTCCTATTAGTATTAACACAAGGAGAAATGAGAATGACACAGAAAACGGGAATAGACTTTGAACTTGATGCTATTGATGGCACAGATGACAAATCACTAAAAGCTCTTGCAGATAAATGCAAAGCTCTTGAAAATGTAGAGGGCCTTGTAGAAAGAACTGAAGATGCTCTTAAAGTATATAAAGAGCAGGCTAGAATATTATCTGAAGAAGACATACCAAACTTTTTAGCTGAAAAAGGTTTACAAAGTATTACTTTAGATAATGGTACTGAGGTTAAAATATTTGAAGATATTAAACCTGGAGTCCTTGTTAAGAATAAAGAGTTTGTATATAATTGGTTAAGAGACCAGGGACATGGTGACTTAATTAAAAATAATGTTGCAGTAACATTTGGTATGGGTGAAGATACTGAAGCAGCAAAATTAAAAATTGCAATACAAAATTTAGGTATGGCGTGTACAGAAAAAGAGGATGTACACTACCAAACTATGAAAGCATTTGTCTCGGAGCAACACCGTAAAGGGTTGTCGCTTCCTGATGAATTTGGTGTGCACGTGGCCAACAAAACAAAACTCGTGCAGAAAAAGACAATTAAATAATCGTTGAAAGGAAAAACGAATGAGTGAAACTAAAAGCAACACAGTTGCTAAAAAAGAAGAAAGCTTACCTGTAGCTATATTTGAACAGGATGCTGGTGGAGGTCTAAGTGGACTTACACAAGATGATCTAGCAACACCTAGATTAAAAGTTCTCATGAATGGATCTAAAGAACTTGAGGAAAATGAAAACCTCAAGCCTGGACAGATCTTTAACACTGTAACAAATGAAGCTTACGATGGCAAAGAAGGTATAGTAGTAATACCTTGTGAGTATCAAAGACAATTTGTTGAATGGGAAGAAAGAGGTACGGGTAGTGGTGCACCTGTTAATATCTTTGACGCTAATAGCGATATCTTACAAAAGACAAAGCGTAGCGCAAAAAATAAGGATGAGTTAGAAAATGGTAATTACATTGAAACAAATGCAAACCATTTTGTGTTATTAATAGATCCAAAAACAAAAGCTGCAACACCTGCACTTGTTACTATGAAAAGCACACAACTGAAAAAGAGCCGTAAATGGAACTCTATGATGTTGCAACTAAGGATTCAAGGTTCTAAAGGAGCTTTTAATCCTCCTAGATATAGCCACACATACAAGCTAACTGTATCAAAAGAAAAGAACGATCAAGGTTCTTGGTATGGTTGGAATGTTGAGTTAATAGGCCCTGTATCTGATCAGGACACTTACAACACAGCAAAGGAGTTTGCTGAGAGTGTCAACTCAGGATCGGTACAAGCGAAACCAGAGATGGAGAGCGACTCGGCAGACAGTGGTACGAAAACACCGTTTTAAATTTTATGAAGGGGGCTCCGGCCCCCTTTTTTATGGGGCTAAAAAATAAATGGAAATATATAATCTTGCTACATTTAAAAATATCTTTAGAGGTTTAGACAGGGCTTATGGTCAATATAGAGCTGGAGAACAAAAAGAAAATGGGAAGCAAGGTGGTAAAGCCTACATAGTTAAAGGCCAAGTTACTGACCAGATGTGGTTAGATCACTTGGAAGGTAAACATCCTAGTTTAGGTATTGTACCTATCATGGATGATTCTAATTGTTATTGGGGATGTATTGATGTTGATATGTACCCTCTTAATCTTAAAGAAATCGTAGAAAAAATTGCATCAAAGGCTTTGCCTTTAATTGTATGTCGCTCTAAGTCAGGGGGAGCCCACATATTTATATTTACAACAGAACCTGTATCAGCAAAACTTATGAGAGATAAGTTGTCAGATATTTCTGCTTTCCTAGGCTTTGCTAACTGTGAAATATTTCCTAAACAAATAGAGATTAGAGCTGATCGTGGAGACACAGGTAACTTTTTAAACTTACCTTATTTTGGTGGTAGTGATCCTGAGATTACACAAAGATTTGCAATAAAATTAGATGGAACTCCTTACACCTTACTTGAATTTTTTGAGTTACACAGTAAGACTGCTTTAAATACTGATCAGTTAAAAAAATTATCAACAACACAAAAAGCTAAGTCAACAGGTTTTGATGGTCCACCTTGTCTAGAACACCTGATGAATGAAAAGATTCCAGAGGGTGGCAGAGACAATACTTTGTATCAATATGCAGTTTATGCTAAAAAGAAATGGCCTGAAGTATGGGCTGATAAGGTAGATGAGTTTAATCATACTTTTATGGATCCTCCAATGCCTTCTAAACAAGTTTTAAAAACAATTGGTCAACATGAAAAAAAAGATTATCAATTTAAATGTAAGGACCAACCTATGTGTTCTGTTTGTAATGCATCTTTATGTAAGTCTAGGCAATATGGTATAGGTAATGATTACGATCATGTTGTAACAGATTTAACTAAGTATGAGTCAGACGATTCTGTATGGTTTTTAAATGTAGATGGTAGAAGACTCTGTATTAGCACTGATGAATTTTTTGATCAGGCTAAGTTTAGAAAATCCTGTATGAATAGTTTAAATGTTTTACCTAATAGACTAGCAGCTAAAGATTGGGATATTCGTATACAAAGTTTATTGGCTGTAGTAGAAGTTATAGAAATGCCTGAGGAAGTAACTAAGGTAGGTAGGTTTGATAGTCATCTAGATTCTTTCTTATCTGATCAAGGTGAAGCCATGTCTATTGACGAGATACTTATTGATAAAGCATGGACTCCTCAAGATGAAGAAATTACATATTTTAGATTGTCCTCACTTGAAAATTATTTAAATAAGAAAAGATTTGCTAACTTTAGTTCTACACAAATGTGTGCTCGTATTAGAGAATTAGATGGAAGTTCTACAAAGAAAAAAATTAGAGGTAAGCTATATCACTTGTGGTTTATACCTAATAAATTTAAAGATATAGATAAAACAGATCTACCTATTCCTGATTTATCAGAAAAGACACCTTTTTAATGAATAAAAAGATTATTTTAGGACCTCCTGGTACAGGTAAAACAGAATATTTATTAAGAAGAATAGAGGAAGAATTAGCAGGAGGCACAGACCCTAAGAAGATAGGTTATTTTGCTTACACAGTTAAAGCTGCTAACGAAGCACGGACCAGGGCTATGCAAAGATTTGATTATCTTGATAAAAAAGATTTTATGTATTTTAGAACATTACACAGTTTAGCTTTTAGACAATTAGAATTAAATAAAAATGATATAATGAAAGATGAACATTACAGAGAGTTATCTAAACTTTTAGGTATAAAATTAAGTAATACAAATCGTAAAATGGACACCTATGGTTTCCAATTACAAGATGATGTATTTGCTAAGATTATAGATATGGCTAGAGTTCGTAATATAAAAGTAGAACAACAGTTTCAAGAAACAGGTCACTTAGAAGGTGGGTGGATGAAGTTAAAATATATCTATGATGGTATAACTGAATATAAAAAAATAAGAAAGTTATATGACTTTACTGATATGATTATTGAATTTAATAATCGTGATGATGATACAATTATTCCAGGGTTTGATGTTTTTATTATAGATGAGGCACAGGATTTATTACCTATACAATGGAAAATGGTTAATAAGATTATGGAAAAATCAAAAAGAATTTATATAGCAGGAGATGATGATCAATCTATTTTTAAATGGGCAGGAGCTAATCCTCAAGATTTAATTAATTTACAAGGAGATAGATTTATTTTAGACAGTTCACATAGGGTTCCAAGAAACATACATGAAGTTGCTACAAAATTAATTAACAGAGTAGAAAATAGAATACCTAAAATTTGGAAACCTAAAGATACTGATCCAGGTGCTGTTCATTTTCATTCTATACGAAACGCTGTTTATGCAAAAATGGATAAAGGTCAGTGGCTTGTTATGACAAGAGATAATTATACTTTAGAACAAATAGCTGAAGATATAAAAAGTAAAGGATTTTATTATTCTCATTATGGTGTGCCTTCTGTTAGTACTAAAAAAATGTTTGCTATAAATGCTTGGACACAATTAACGAAAAAAAAATCTATTACTTACGAACAAGTAGTATCTATCTATCATTATTTATCTGTTAAAAAGGGCGTAAAATATGGATTTAAGTCACTACCTAATGCAAATATTGAGTCGTTGTATGATCATCAAGAGTTAGTTGACAAATATGGTTTACTTATTCCAAGTCATAAAATTTGGCATCAAGCTTTAGATCGTATTCCTATTAAAGAAATTTCCTATATAATAGCATTGCTACGCAGAGGAGAAAACTTGAATCAAGAACCACGAATCAATTTGTCTACAATCCACGGAGCTAAAGGTGGAGAAGCTGACAATGTTATGTTAATGACAGACTTACCTAAAAAAGCAGATGAATCTTATTTTAGTAATCCTGATGATGAGAGAAGAGTATTTTATGTAGGTATGACTAGGGCTAAAAAAGAATTACATTTAGTTCGTTCACAAACAGATAGAGAATTTACGGAAGCATTTCATTGAATAAAAAATCAGCAAAAGGTGTTGCAGGTGAGTTATTAGTTATGATTAAATATATTAAAAAAGGTTTTTATGTATCTAGATCTTCTGATCCTTTATGTCCTTTTGATTTGGTTGTAGTAGATAAATATGGAGTATGCAGGCTTATAGATGTTAAAAGTATTTCTATTAGGAAAACAGGGAAACAAAAAGGTACAAAAATTAACAGGCATGCAAATGCTACACAGAAAAAAATGAAAGTGAGTATAGAATATGTCGACACAAAGACCGTTATTTGAACCACCGAAAGAGTGGATAGCTCCACAATTCTTGCCTGATTTATCAGAAGCTAAAGAAATTGCTATTGACTTAGAAACTAATGATCCAGGTATCAAGAACACCGGGCCAGGGTGGGCAACAAACAGAGGTTATGTGGCAGGTATTGCTATTGCTGTTGATGGTTGGAAAGGATATTTTCCAATTAGACATGAAGGTGGTGGTAACTTTGATGAAGAAATTCTTAGACAACAATTATCAAAACTTCTGGTAAATGATGCTGATAAAATATTTCATAATGCAAGTTATGATTTAGGTTGGCTTAAACGTTGGGGTGTAGAAGTAAAAGGTAGATGTATCGATACAATGATAGCTGCGGCTGTTATTGATGAGAATAGAATGCCAGGTCAGTACAACTTAAATGCGGTTGCACGTGATTATATACAAGAAAAGAAAGATGAATCTTTATTGTATGAAGCTGCACGAGCCTGGCAAATAGACGCTAAAGCTGAAATGTATAAGTTACCTTATCAATATGTAGGTCCTTATGCTGAACAAGATGCGGCTATGACTTTGAGACTCTGGAATGCATTAAAAATACAAATAAAAAAGCAAGAGTTATCAAGCATTTTTGAGCTAGAAACAGAACTTTTGCCTGTTCTTGTGGAAATGAAGTGGAGAGGTGTTCGTATAGATTTAGAAAAAGCAAACAATCTTAAAATACAAATTAAAAAAGAAGAAGAAATTATACTACACCAACTAAAAAAAGAAGTAGGATTCGATGTAGAAGTTTTTGCACCTACATCTGTAGCTAAAGCCTTTGATAAAAAGGGTATTAAGTATAACAAAAGTCCAACAGGATTACCAAGCTTTGATAAAAATTTTTTAGCATCTTTAAATGATCCATTTTCTTCTAAGATAGTAGAAGCACGAGAGTTATTTAAAGCTCGTTCTACTTTTATAGATTCTTTACTTAAACACGAACACAATGGTCGAATCCATGGTGAGATTAATCAATTAAAATCTGATCAAGGGGGTACAATTACAGGACGTTTAAGTATGTCTAATCCTAACTTACAACAGATACCTGCTCGTAATCAAAAAATAGGTCCTATGATTAGATCTTTATTTATTCCAGAAGAAGGATGTCGTTGGGGTAGTTTTGATTATTCACAGCAAGAACCAAGACTTGTTGCACACTTTGCAGCTCTTACACAAGGTGGACTAGATGGTGCTGACGAATTTGTTGATGCTTATAATAATGATCCTGATACAGATTTTCATCAGATTGCAGGTAAGATGGCAGGGATAGAGAGAAAAGTTGCAAAGACCATGAATCTCGGATTAATTTATGGTATGGGTCAAAAGAAATTAGGAAGTGAATTAGGTTTAGGTGAAGATGATACAAAAGAATTGTTTGAAAAATATCATGCACGTGTACCGTTTGTAAAACAATTAATGGGTCTTGCTAGTAAGACAGCAAATGATAATGGCCAAGTAAGAACTATCTTAGGTCGCTTATGTCATTTTGATTTGTGGGAACCTACAAAGTGGGGAGTACACAAAGCATTACCAAGAGATGAGGCTATGCGTAAGTATGGTTCAAATTTAAAAAGAGCTTTTATATATAAAGCATTAAATAAATTAATTCAGGGTAGTGCTGCTGATCAAACTAAGAAGGCTATGATTGAAGTTTATAAAGCAGGTATTGTACCTCATATCCAAGTTCACGATGAATTAAATGTTTCAATAGTTGATGATGCAATGCGTGATAAAATAAAATATATTATGGAAAATTGTGTTGAATTAGAAGTACCAAGCAGGGTAGATCCTAAGGAAGGTAAATCATGGGGGACAATAAAAAAGTAGAAGAAGATATTATAGAGTGTCCTGTGTGTGAAAAACATACACTACCAAGACATGTAGAAGGCACTTCTAATTATTATACTTGTACTTCTTGTAATACTTTATTGAGAATAGAAAAAGAAATAACTTTTGAGGGGGATATAGACTTTGATCCTACTTACCATTGACTAATCCCATGAATTATAGTATAAAATGGGTTAATGCATGAATATATTTTTGGTTCTAGGTATTCTATTATTACTATGGAAACCAATATTTTTTTTCATGGTTTTATTAACAATATTATTTTAGGAGTAGAATGACAGATATAACAAAATATAAATCAGTTGCTGTAAAACTTTCTATATGGGAGTTATTACGAAAACTTGGTGTTACAGACTTTAGATCTGTAGGCAAAGTTATTGAATACTTATGTATAGAAGAGTGTAAAAGAAAAAAAATAGACGTATGATTTTATGCCCAGAGTGTTTACACTTAGAACACAAGGGTATGACATGTATGGATTGTGGTTGTTTTAATTTAGAAAGGGACGAAATGAAGAAAGAATATCAAATGAACGTAGATACAGCGATAGAGAGTGTTTTAGAATATATAGAAAAAGACACAACAAATATTAATTTTAAAGAATCTATAGAATTTTTAAAAGAATATAAAGAGATAGGTAAAAAACCTGTTGATAAAGTTTATGATACAATAAAAATTGAAAAGTATGATGTGGTTGTTAGACAGACACACAGATATACTTATAGAGTTTTGCATGAGTCTGCTGAAGCAGCTATTGAAGAAGTGCAAGAAAAAATTAAGAGTAGGGATTGGACTGCATTATTGCAGCATCCTCCTGGATCTCCTTCTTATCAACCGATCCCTCCTCTTAATTACGTAATTGAGACTCTTTCTGTAAAGGAAGATATTCTCAGAGAGAATCCTTCATCTCAAAATGAAGGCATCTGACACCTAGATTAGTTCCTTACCCTCATAAGATAGGAAGTGGTGTGACAGCTCGGAGAGACGGCATATAGAAAGGTATACAATGGAAGAAAAAATAAACTATAATTTATATAGTCCGTTTGGTGCACAAGTTATGAAGTCTTCAGTGCCTCAACGTATTATTGATCAAGTTAATCTTAAAGCAGATACTATATTAAAAGATCAAAAGAAAATTAAGGAACATGATTATAGTGTAAACTTAGCAGGCAATGTAAAAAATGAAATTGCTTTATCTTTAAATGAAGCACAGGGCCTAGATCTTATGGTCAATAAACTTGCTACAGAATATATTATGAAAACTATTCCAGGTCAGTTTGATCCTGAAAAAACTAACATGACATTTAGTTCATGGGTTGTAAATCAACAAGCAGGAGACTTTAATCCTATTCACATACATGATGCACAATTAAGTGGTGTATTATTTTTACGTTTACCTCCAGAGTATCAAGAGGAATATAGAAGAGAGGATCATCATCCAACTGTAGGTTGTTTAGAATTTGTAGGAGGTGTTGCTAATACTTTTGCAAGACATTCTTATTTAGTAAAGCCAGAGATAGGAGATTTATATTTGTTTCCTAGTTGGTTGTCTCATCAAGTTTACCCTTTTAGAAGTAAAGGAGAGCGAAGGTCTATGTCATTTAATATACACTTACGGGCCAAGGCTCCCGGAACAGATGTAGGTAAAGGTATAGATGTATGAACTCTATTATAATTAGTGTTTTATTGGGGGTTGTTGTACTACAATTATTTGTAGTCATAGTTTGTTTATGGGCTATAGGAACAAGACAGTACGAAATGTATAAAGATAAATATAAATAGGAATGGAGTATACATTATGATAATTGAAACTAAAGATGGATTAAAAGAAAGAATAGAAGAACTAGAAAAGCAATTACGAGACCAGAAAGAGCTAAATGAATTTCATAGAAAACTTAATGGTGATCTAAACGCTGAACTAGAGGCTAATAAAAAGAAACTTTGTAAATGCGATTAACTTATCAAGATGGGGTGTTCTATTGTAGCTTTACAGATGATGAGTATGACAGGATGGAAAAACACAAACCCTTAGTCTTGGACAACGGGTCAATCAAAGTTCTTCATGATGATATGACAGATGTGTTGACTTCAGTTTTTAAAGAGTCTATGCAAAAAATTGCAGAGCTGCAGTCTCAAAAAAACACAAGTAAAAAATAATTTCTAGTCTATATTCTGGTCATGATGAATCTCACAACCAGTGCTAAGAACCACTTCCTAAACTTCTTTAGCGGGTTTTTTAAAAATAATACTAATGATGATCTTAAAAATTATTGTAGATCAGAGTATGGTACAGATTGGCAATGGGCTTACAATGAGTATTTAACTTATAATGAATTTCCAAAAATATTTAAAAAAAGAAATATAGTATGAGAAAACCTATATGGGCAGGACACTTGAGGTTCTTTAGTTCAAGTTTAAATAAAGTTTATTCCAGGTAGCTCAAACGCATCAATACAACTTAATTCTATTTCTACAGCTCTACCTTTTGTATAGTTTAGCAAATTTTGTTCTACGGCATTGGCATATCGTACGCACTCTTCGTAGCTATCGAATCCTGATTCTCCCGATACTCTAATACAATCGTCTGTAGCTACGCAAAAAAATCCTACTAAGAAGAATTTAATAATCATTAGTGTGTTCTCTTTGTAATGAGATATGTTAAATATTCTTTAAGATTACTTCTGGTTAATAATTCTGTTGTAAAGTTTGCGTAAGCGTTGACTAAGACTTCTTCGTCTTTGTCTTTATCTAGATTGTATTGATAATAACATAGGTGAAATAACTCATGTATTAGTAAATTAAAAGTAGTTTCGTTTTCCATGGCCATAATATTTTCGTCTAGTACGATGGTAAGTGGTGGTTTGGAATGAAAGGAACCCTGTTGTTCACTTACCTCGTACGATAGATCGTGGCTCACGAGCCTTAAAAAGACTTTAAATGGACCTATAATTACATATTCGGGTAATTTAGGTGTCTTCACTATGTTTTTCTTGTTGCTCTTCCGTAGCCTTTTGTTGCTATCTTAGAACCTACTGCTCCACCTTTATTAAAATTATACATTTTTCTACCTAATGTAGTTTTTCTGTCAGGTGTAGCTTTTTTATCAGTTAAAGGTAACTTGTCAGTTCTCTTTTGTGGGCCTTTAACTTTACGAAATATTTCAGAATCTACTGTTTTTCCACCGGCTTTTTTAGATTTAGTTTGAGTCTTTTTACCTGCTTTTGCAGATTTAGTTAAGGTGTTTGATTTTCTTAAAGAGGTAACATTTGGAGCAGCTTTCTTAACTGCTTCTTTACCAAATTTTTTAATAGCCATTTGAATGCCTTTTTTGGCTCCTTCTCTTGAGACTAAAAGCCCTATTCCTGCAATTATTGCTAATGGTCCTGGCATGTTATTTTCCCCTACGGTACATTTCCAACTTAGTAAGTGGCATTACTTTATTAATAACTCGTCCACCTGGTTTACGTGTAGTCTTTAATTTAGGTTTTTTAACTTTTAAAGGTGGTTTTTTAATACCTGGTTTTAGTTTAGTTTTTAATTTAGGGTTTGGAACTTTTAAAGGTGGTTTATTACCTGGTTTAAGCCTTGATGATTTTAGAGCTTTTTGAGCAGTTTCTTTCATTTTTTTTATTTTTTTCGCTTTTGCTAGTTCTTTTGCTCTGAGGTATGTTATGTCGATCATGTTGTTCTCCTTGTTAACTTTTCTGTTGCCTTTCAGTTGTTTAGGCATTTGTAGTCTAGAAATAGGCATTATTTTTTCTTTTTTTTGACTTTTCTATTTCCATCTTTATCTTTAACAACGTAATATCCTTTATCTTTTAATTTTTTACGTCTTTCAAGCATTGACTTTTCACGTTCTCCTATTTTACCACTATTAATGTTAGTTGATACAACAACCCTTTCTAGAACTTTTTTATTTTTAGTTCCTATTCCTCCAGGTGCATTTGATTTGCTTTTAGTTGACTTTCCACCAGGTGCATTTTTTTTAACTACTTTTACCATGTTATTTCTTTTTCATTCCTTTTGATGGTTTTGATGGGTCCATTCCTTTTCTTGATTTGGATCCTACATTTGGTTTTAATTTAATTATTTTATCAAGGTTTTTCATTGCTCGACTAATATCATCAATATTTAATCTACCTGATGGTTTTAGTTCCTTAGCTACTTTAAAAGCTTTTGCAAGCACTCCTGCTGTTAATCCTGCAGCTCCTCCCATTGATGGTATACCTTTTCTTTTTAATGTTGTACTACCTGTCATGGCTTTCATTTTCCCTGGGGACATTTTTTTATTTGGCATATTATCTTTTACTCCTGTATTTAAGTTTAATTGTTTTACCAATCATTCCACCGGTTTCTTTAGATTTTTTCATTTTAGATGGTTTTGGTAGATTACCTCCACTTAACATTTTTCTTCTTTCCACAAAATCTTTAGTAACATTTTTTAGACCTAGTTTTTTTGAAATATTATCTCCAGGTGTTTTTTTAGAAAAAGGTTTTAAGGTTTTTTCAACTGCGTTAGCAGCTTTAATACCCATGGCACTTTTAACCATTTTTTTTATTGTACTGATTGACATATTAGTTCCTTTACTTAATTATTAATTCCAAGAAGATAATATACTACGAAATTCTTCTAGCATAGCTTTTTTTACCTTGACACGATGATTTTTCTTTGAAGTTGATGTTGCACGGGGCTTGGGTCTTGGACCAGGGGCAAATAAGGGTTTTTTGGGGTATTTTTTATACATATAGTTGTTCAGAAATTAATTTGTTTTTTATTTTATGTTTTTATTCCTAAAACGAGGTAACTCAGGTAACTTTTAAAGTAACTCATTGTATTAACTGTCTTTTATCGGTTACTTATCGGTTACTTATCTATTTAACACTAGGTAACTCAGGTAACTCTATCAAATCTACTATCATGCCTTGTTAATTAATTATATGATTTAATTATATATATTTATATATTATAAACATCTATATGGAAAAAAGAATATTGAAATATGGGATTGAAGAAATGTCTGAGAATCTCAAGAACAGAATAATGATAACAGCACAAGAATTGTTAAAACATGACAAGAGCAAAGAAGGAGAGTTCTTTGAACTTGAATACAAGGGACCACAATTTACTGTTGATTTATTTAATACAATACTAAGTAAAGTTACAGAAGAGTTTTATGTGGATATTGAAGAAGAAAACCACACAACTATAAGTAATGTTATGACACACTTAGAAATGACTGAAGGAAGTCAATTTATTAAAGAATTAGAGGAAAAATTAACTAATGGCGAACGTGAACAAGTTGACACCAAAACAGATTAAGTTTGCAACTTTAATTGTTACTAAGGGTGATCGTATGACAGCTGCGGAATGTGCAAAGGAAGCAGGATATTCTGAACTATCTGCAAAACAACAAGCATCTAATTTACAAAACCCTAAGATGTTTCCTCTTGTAGTAGATGAAATAGATAAACTTAGAAAAGAATGGCAGGATAAATACAAAGTTAATTATTCTAGACATGTTAAGAGATTAGATGATTTGTCCAGAGGTGCTGAAGAAAATGGTAATTGGGCGGCAGCCGTTGCAGCAGAAAAATCTAGAGGTCAAGCCGCAGGATTATATATTGATAGAAAAGAAATATTAACAGGATCTATTGATCAATTATCTAAAGTTGAAGTTGAGGAAAAACTAAAAGAAATACAAAAACAATTTAGTATTAATTCTGAATTAATAGAAGATGCTGAAATTACTAAAGAAAAATAGAATTTGACTTATCCCATGTCATAGGATAATGTGGGAACCATGCCAAGACCATATATAACAATAGGTTTATCAAAACCTGAGTTTGAGAGGATTTGTGATTCTCTCGACATAACATACTTTGGTAGAAAGAATGCAGATGAGAATCCTTTATGGCATCTCTTTTTTTCAAAGTTTAAGGACAAGTTATTACAAAGGATTAAAGACAAACCCTTGGTTAGGGTTCCTAACGCAGAAACTAGATTTAGAAAGATGAGGTTTTCACAATGAGCAAAGAAATAATAAGCTTAGATCAAAATAATGACGGTGCTATAAATCCAGGCACTGATTTATTTGAACAACCTATATGGGAAATTACCCTAGTAGGAGATTATGCTTCCAAGTATGAAAAAGAAGAAAGAACTTTAGGTAAAGCTAAAATGGAAGAATATATATCCAAATCATTTAATAAAACTGTTCACCGATTTAAACGTTGGAAAGTAAAAACAACGACAGGTGAAACATTTGTATATGTGATTGTATTTTCAGATAGAACTCATGAAATGGTGTCCACTAAAGAAATGATGGATATTGTTTACAAAGGACATTCTGTTAGAAACAAAGAAGAGTTTAAATATATAGATACAGAACTTGCAGCTAAAGGTGGACACAGTCCTATCTTTATACCTACAGATGTATAAGCATTTAGATCTATTTTCAGGAATTGGTGGTTTTAGTTTAGGACTAGAAGCAACAGGAGAATTTGAAACAGTAGCTTTTTGTGATTATGAAAAGTTTCCGCAACAAGTTCTTAAAAAACATTGGCCAAGTGTGCCAATTTATAATGATGTAAAGGAATTAAATGAAGAAGGACTTAGAACAGATGGAATTAATAAAATCGACATTATCACAGGAGGATATCCTTGCCAACCTTTCTCCGTTGCAGGTAAGCAAAAAGGTGAGCAAGATCCGAGACACGTCTGGCCTGAAATGTTTAGACTTATCAAAGAACTCAAACCGACTTGGGTTATTGGAGAAAACGTTAGTGGCCACATTAAACTCGGTCTCGACACCGTGCTCGAGAACTTGGAGAGTGAAGGCTACTCCACAAGGACGTTTAGTATTTCAGCTTCTAGCATCGGTGCCAACCACAAAAGAGAAAGAGTCTGGATTATCGCAAACAAAAATGTGGAGGACTCCCGATCACGTAGCAGGGGGTTCCAATCTACCAGGGATCAAGAAGGCATTAGATCAGGGACATTTAAAGAGACCAAGTGGTCATCAGATACAGATACGACTTCAAGACCAAGTGAAGGAACCGAGACTATGGCCGACACCGAGAGCATCAGCAGCCATGAACGAAAATTTAAACTCAACACAAAAAAGAGTAAAGAAGAGAGGTTTTCTAGGAGCAAAATTAGAGGAGAAAGTGTCAATGTGGCCGACACCGAGAGCATCTTTAGGAATGAACATGAGATTAACACAGGGAATGGCAAATCTCCATCGCAAGAAATATTTGGAAACAGAGATGGCATATCAAATGGGAGCTCCTGGTGGGAAGTTGAACCCAACGTGGGTAGAGTGGCTGATGGGCTACCCGACACAATGGACAGACTTAAAGCAATAGGAAACAGTCTTGTACCACAAATACCTTACTACATAGCATTATCAATATTGGAGGCAGATAGAAATGGATAAACTAAAAGCATCACGATTGACTAAATTAAGCAGAGTTAAAAATAATGTAAAAGACAATAGATTTGGTTTCTATGAAATGTGGGAAAAACACCACTACAATTTGTTGAAAGGAAAAGATAATCCTTTGTTGACAAAGTCCTATATATATCCTAAATTAGTGGGATAGAAATAAGGAGAAAGAAATGACAAAACAACAAAATAAAAAAGAAGCAATAGAAAGATTAAAAGAAGTTATAAAAAAAGGTGATACTCTGTTCACTCAATTACAACATGTATCACAAAGCGGTATGATGCGTCATATTAAAGTAAGACAATTAAAAAATGATAGGCCACTAGATTGGACATATTTAGTATCTAATGCTTTAGATTGGAAAGTATCTGATAAAACCAGGGGAATTAGAGTTGGTGGTTGTGGAATGGATATGGGTTTTCATTTAATCTATACCCTATCAAGAGAGCTCTTCAATGATGGCTATGCCATTAAACAAGAATGGCTATAGTAGAAACTTGTTAAGTTACTTAGGAATTATACTTTTTGTTCTAATAGCATTTTATATTAGGTTTGAAAAAATCCGTACGGCTATGGTTTGGTCTATAACAATAGCCGTACTTCTTCATTTACAATATTGATAGATTGACTACAATGTCTAGTCAATGGTTGCTAAACCTGAGACTAGATTTTGGAAGAAATTAAAAGATTGCACGCCACGAGTACATTGGACTCGTGTGGAATCATTTAGTAGTCCAGGAGTTCCTGACCTACATGGCGTTTTTACAGATGATAAAGGAAGATCTCACAGTTTTTGGGTCGAATTAAAATGTACAAAGCTGAAAAAAATACACCTAACGCCCAAGCAAATATCGTGGAATTACAGCTATAACAAAGCAGGTGGAAACAATTTTATCATGGCAGAGGCCCTTGGAGGGAGGGGGCTCTACATATATTCTGGATCCGTTGTCCGTGAGCTGTCGGTACAAGGCCTGGACCTTTCTCCATCGCTGATTATCCAAACACCTTGGACAGAGGATAGTATACTAAGAATCATAGCTGCCGGATCCAGGTAGCTCGGGCGTTCTCCATTGTCCTTGAAACAAACCATTACTAGGTAATATTATATATAAAAGCTGCAAGTTCACCCACACGCTGGGCTGTCCCCAGTGCAGGATTCGTTTTCCATCGCCCGTGAAACAAACCATTACTAGGTAGTATTATATATATAAGCCACCAGCCCAGGATGCAGCTACGGGAGAAAAAGAGTTTGACAAGTTTCCAATTATCCTATAATAATAGGATATGAATACAGAATGTAATAGCACGACTGCACTCGTCTTTATTGATGATGGAACTTACTTAATTAACCCTCTAGGTGTGGCGTTAAGGTTGATCTGTATTCAAAAGTTCGCTGAGGTATTTGTAGACCTATCCACATTACCAATTAGGTAAGAGGTACATCAATTAATCTTTGTTGCAAGTGGAGTATGCACAAAGTTCCTCAGCTACTTCTCCATCGTCCGTTAAACAAACAGATTACTAGATAACCTATATATATTTAAGGGGGCTCAGCGTTCCAGGAGTTTCTTGACAGCTTTGTTATTATCCTATATTAATAGGATAAGGGAGAAAGCAAATGAAAAAACGAATTATTAATAGTGCAAGTTATTCAATTATACAACCTTACGGAAACATTGGGGTAGATAGTGGTCAACTATTAATTATAGATCCGTGTTATCTAGAAGAATTTATGGAGATGTATTCCTATGATGATATTTGTAATATCGAAGGAAGCATGAAATATAAAATGGGGCATGAGGGTATTGCTTGTAAGCTCGGTGGATTTGGTGGTGACGGAAAGTTTGAAATTGATAGTATAACTAATCAAGGGAAGTATTCTCCTCTATATTCAAAATTTATTATAAACTTGCACGAATAGATCCACAGGGTTTTGTGCGTTTCCCCTCATCTGAAACGCACACATATCTCCATCGCCAACGAAACAAACCATTACTAGATAACC
>TARA_R110001592_G_scaffold35495_4_pt1 | contig 18165 bp, 20 predicted proteins | sample TARA_R110001592 | Tara Oceans TARA_R110001592 (sample SAMEA4398387) | marine metagenome | biome: Polar Biome; feature: [SRF] surface water layer (ENVO:00010504); material: water (ENVO:00002006), including particulate matter (ENVO:01000060) such as... | depth 5 m | reverse complement strand
TTTCAGTGCGTGATTGGTCGTGAGGCCAAAGCTCAATGCCTGGCGCAATTCGGCAGACTGCCGGACGCACTGGTTGCTTGTGTCGGTGGAGGCTCCAATGCCATTGGTCTGTTCCATCCGTTCCTCGAAGACGAGGGTGTAGCGATGTACGGCGTGGAAGCGGCGGGTCTGGGACTTGATAGCGGCCAACACGCAGCGCCTTTGGCGGCCGGTCGGCCTGGTGTGTTACACGGCAACAGAACCTATCTGATGGAAGACGAGGGTGGACAGATTATCGAGACCCATTCAGTCTCTGCCGGCCTGGACTATCCCGGCGTTGGTCCTGAGCACAGCTGGCTCAAGGATGTCGGTCGTGTTAACTACGTCAGTGCTACTGATGAAGAGGCGTTGAAAGCCTTTCGTGATCTGACTCGCATCGAGGGCATCATGCCTGCGCTGGAGTCAGCGCATGCTGTCGCCTATGCTATGAAGTTAGCTGCAACCATGCGCACAGACCAGACAATCGTAATCAATCTTTCCGGTCGTGGCGACAAGGATATTCATACTGTAGCCGACATAGACGGCATCAGTATCTAGTAAAAGAGCATGTAATGAGTCGAATACAGCAATGTTTTGAACAGCTGCACAGCGCCGGCCGAAAAGCGCTCATTCCCTACGTTACCGCTGGGGATCCAGAGCCGGGTATGACCGTCCCATTGATGCATGATCTGGTCGAGGCGGGTGCCGACATAATTGAATTAGGTGTGCCGTTCTCTGACCCTATGGCCGATGGGCCCATTATTCAGCTGGCGATGGAACGCGCGCTTGTCCATCATGTGCGGCTGGTGGATGTGCTGGAGATGGTGAGCGTATTCCGCCAGACTAATCAAGTGACACCTGTCGTTCTCATGGGATACCTCAATCCAGTAGAGCGCATGGGCTATGACGTTTTTGCTGATGCGGCAAAAACTGCAGGTGTTGATGGTGTGCTCACAGTGGACCTGCCCCCGGAGGAGGCTGATGATGTAGTCGACCTGTTTCAGAGCCGGGGCTTGGATACAATTTATTTGCTGTCGCCGACTACGACGCTGGCCCGTGCTGCGAAAATCTGCAAGCGCGCCAGCGGTTATGTCTATTATGTTTCACTCAAGGGTGTGACTGGATCCAGTGCGTTGGACGTCAATGCAGTGGCAAACAAGCTTGAAGACCTGCGTACCATTACCACACTACCCATTGGCGTCGGTTTCGGTATCCGCGATGGTGCTACTGCTGCAGCTGTTGCTTCGGTTGCCGATGGCGTCGTGGTAGGCTCGGTGCTGGTCAGTCAGATTGCTGCTCATGCCCAGCAACCCGAACAGGCGCGTCAGGCGGTCTGTAACGTGATTCGCGAGATGCGCTCAGCGATGGATGCATGAGCAAGCACAAATCGATTGGTTAAGTAGACAACGAAAAAGGATTGGTAATGAGCAACTGGCTGGTGGACAAACTGATTCCCTCTATTGTGCGTTCCGAAGCACAAAAAAGCAGTGTGCCCGAGGGGCTTTGGCGCAAATGCCCATCCTGTGACGCAGTGCTTTATCGTCCGGAATTGGAAAAGAATCTGGATGTGTGTCCGAAGTGCTCACATCATTTGCGGATCAATGCGCGCCGGCGTCTGGATATTTTTCTCGATAGCTACGGGCGCAGTGAAATTGCTACCGAACTGGAGCCAGTTGATCGCTTGAAGTTCCGTGATAGCAAGAAGTACAAGGACAGGCTGACTGCTGCCCAGAAAGATACCGGTGAGAAAGACGCCTTGGTGGTGATGCAGGGGACGCTCAAGGGCAATCCGGTAGTTGCCAGTGCATTCGAGTTCAATTTTATGGGTGGCTCGATGGGCAGCGTTGTCGGTGCGCGATTTGTCCGCGGTGCTGAAATCGCCCTTCGAGATAGAATTCCCTATATTTGTTTTTCCGCTTCGGGCGGTGCCCGGATGCAGGAAGCGTTGTTTTCGTTGATGCAGATGGCCAAGACCAGTGCTGCGCTGGCTAAGATGAAGGAGGAGGGCATTCCATTCATCTCCGTCATGACGGATCCGGTTTATGGCGGTGTTTCCGCGAGCTTGGCCATGCTTGGCGACCTCAATGTCGCGGAGCCCAATGCACTTATCGGCTTTGCTGGCCCTCGCGTTATTGAACAGACGGTTCGCGAGAAACTTCCGCCTGGCTTTCAGCGCAGCGAGTTTCTACTGTCCCATGGCGCCTTGGATATGATTGTGCCCCGCGGAGAATTGCGTGATCGGCTGGCCAGTATTCTCACGATTCTCACCAATCAGCCGCCGCCGGTTTCTCAGGTCGAATTGGATGAGACCGAAGTCGGTCAGGCGTGATGCCAGCTGCTGATCTGGCGGGCTGGCTGGCTCGTCTGGAAAAGCTACATCCCACTGATATAGAGATGGGGCTGGATCGGGTCGCTGAAGTGGCGCGTCGTCTAGGCATCTGCCAGCCCACGGCCAAGGTATTCACCGTCACTGGCACTAATGGTAAAGGCTCGACCTGTGCAGCTCTAGCCAGCCTGCTTCGTCAGGCCGGGCTGAAAACCGGTTTGTATACCTCACCTCACCTTGTGGCATACAACGAGCGTGTGAGTATCGACGGCCAGTTAGCAACCGATCGTCAGTTGTGTGAAGCTTTTGTCGAGATCGATCTCGCACGGGCAGAAATTTCTCTTACCTATTTCGAGTTTGGCACGCTTGCAGCAATGCTGTTGTTCAAACGGGCAGGGATGGATGCCTGGGTGTTGGAAGTAGGCCTTGGCGGGCGTCTGGATGCTGTCAATATCATTGATCCTGACGTGGCGGTGGTGACCAGCATCGACCTAGACCATCAGGAATACCTGGGCGATACACGCGATGCGGTGGGCTTTGAGAAAGCGGGTATATTGCGCCAAGGTAAGTCGCTGATCTGTAGCGAAATCGATTTGCCGCCGAGCTTTATCGCCGCTGTTGCTCGTCTAAAAGTACCCATGCGCCAGCGCGGTAGTCATTATGGATGGGAGGCGACTTCAGCAGGGTGGGTGCTCTGGGGTATTGATAGTAAAGCCCTTTCACGTCGAATAGAGGGTCTGGCTCCTGCCCAGCTCCCGCGGGATAATCTGGCCAGTGCGGTGCAGGCATTCTGGGCGGCAGGTCTGGATCTGCCAGACCCGTTAATTGCCAAGTCGCTGAGTGACGCCCACGTGGTGGGCCGGCTGGAAAAGCGGACTATCAGCTGGCATGGCCAGCCTCGCCGGTTATTGCTCGACGTCGGCCATAACCCCCATGCTGCAGCTTTTCTTCGGGACCAGTTGCTCACTAGCAAGCTGAACCGCCATGCTGTGTTCGGACTGCTTGCGGACAAGAATCTTGCCGGCGTCGTAAAGCCGCTTTTAGGTGTGTTTGACAGTTGGGCTGTAGCGCCGCTACCCAGTTCCCGAGCCCGCCCTAATATCGAATTGGTGACTCATTTAACGGCATCCGGCGAGCGAGTAGAGGCGTACGGCTCCATAGCCGCAGCGCTGGAACAGACATTGGACAATACCCCGACCAGTACGGAAATAGTTATTTTCGGGTCGTTTTTTTGTGTCTCAGCCGCCATACTTTGGCTCGATCAACAAACATGGGAAGTGAGCAATGGATGACAAGTTGAAGCAGCGCATAATTGGTGCGCTTGTGCTGGTCGTAGCAGCAGTCGTGTTTCTGCCTATGCTCCTTTCTGGTCAGGACGAAACGGTAAAAGTTGAGATCGAAGTACCGCAAGCTCCGGTTATGGACCAAACCGAGATCGAAGCTGCAGCACCGATAGAGCTGCCAGCACCCGAACCCGTAGCCGAGATCCCTGCCCCCGAGATGCTACCTGAGGCCCCTGCAGTGTCCACACCCGCTGAAACTCCAGTGGTTTCCGCCCCTCCCGCGGTCGAAAAAAAGCCAGTGCCGATGCAGAGTGGTAATTGGGTCGTCCAGTTGGGTAGCTTCTCTAGCGCTGCCAATGCTGAGGCATTGCGCGACACGTTGGTTGGACAGGGTTATAACGCCTATTCGCTGTCCGCCAAGGTCGATGGCAGCGACATTACTCGGGTATTTGTCGGTCCCCTGCTTGATCGTGCTGAAACCAACAAGCTGCGCGACGAGCTAGCCAGCCGACATGGCATGAAGGGTCTGGTTACCGCCTATGATGCTGGCACGCAAAGGAGATAGCTGTTCCGGACCGGACCGGTGCTCTGATAGAATACTGTCCTGTTCATTTTTGGGTGCTGCACAGTGACGCTAGGCTGGATCGATTGGGCCATTATTGCCATTATTGCCATATCGGCACTGATCAGTCTGGCTAGAGGTTTCGTCAAGGAAGCATTGTCCTTACTGACATGGGTTGTCGCTGGGCTGGTTGCCTGGTTGTTTGGCGGTGCGTTGGCAGGTCATCTCTCCTCCTTCATAGAGACCCCTTCGATAAGGGTCATCGTTGCTTGCAGTGTTCTTTTCATTCTGACCCTGTTGCTGGGCGGTCTAATCAATTATCTGATCGGTCAGCTGGTTCGAGTAACAGGGCTGAGCGGTACGGATCGTTTTCTCGGCATGATCTTTGGCGCTGCACGAGGTGCATTGTTGATTGTCGTCGCGGTGGGTCTGCTCAGTCTCGCCCCCGTCGAGGGCGATGTGTGGTGGCGGCAGTCTGAGCTGATCCCTCATTTTCTCCTGGTGGCCGATTGGTCCAAGAATATGATTCTCGGGTTTTTTGGTCGCTGATTTATTGCGCTTATCCGTGGTGAGCGTCGTACGCATACGAGGTATTTAGGCATGTGTGGCATTGTTGGCATTGTGGGCAAGTCGAACGTCAATCAGGCGCTCTATGACGCTCTGACTGTCCTGCAGCATCGTGGCCAGGACGCCGCCGGCATCGTAACCTGTGATCGGGGCCGGCTTCATTTGCGCAAGGATAATGGTCTGGTGCGTGATGTTTTCCATCAGCGGCACATGCAGCGGCTGCTAGGGAACATGGGTATCGGACATGTGCGCTATCCAACAGCGGGCTCTTCCAGCTCAGCAGAAGCTCAGCCGTTTTACGTGAACTCACCCTACGGCATCACGCTGACGCACAACGGTAATCTGACGAATGTCGAGCAGTTGTCCCATGAGATATATGAATCCGATCTTCGCCATGTGAATACCAATTCCGATTCGGAAGTCCTGCTCAATGTGTTCGCGCACGAGCTGGCCCGTGGAGGAAAATTACAGCCTGGCAAGGAGGACATATTTAACGCGGTGCGTGCGGTTCATGCACGATGCACCGGAGGATACGCAGCGATCGCAATGATCACCGGCTACGGTGTAGTGGGCTTCCGTGACCCTCACGCCATTCGCCCAATCGTATTTGGCAAACGTGAAACCGAGCTTGGCGTCGAGTACATGATTGCCTCCGAGAGCGTATCGCTTGACGTCTTGGGCTTCGATCTGATCAGGGATCTGGAACCTGGCGAGGCGGTCTACATCACAGACAAGGGTGAACTGCATACCTCTCAATGTGCCGAGAATCCGAGCTATTCTCCGTGCATTTTCGAGCATGTCTATCTTGCCCGGCCTGACTCGATGATCGATAACGTGCTGGTTTACAAGGCTCGATTGCGCATGGGGGAAAAGCTGGCAGAGAAAATTCTGCGAGAAAAGCCGGATCATGGTATCGACGTTGTGATTCCCATTCCTGATACCAGCCGAACGTCCGCACTTGAGCTTGCCAATCACTTGGGCGTCAAGTTTCGTGAAGGGTTTGTCAAGAACCGTTACATCGGGCGGACGTTCATCATGCCCGGTCAGGCTGCACGCAAGAAATCAGTGCGCCAGAAACTGAATGCAATCGAACTTGAGTTCCGCGGCAAGAACGTATTGCTGGTCGACGATTCTATTGTTCGCGGTACGACCTGCAAGCAGATTATCCAGATGGCACGCGAAGCTGGTGCTGCCAAGGTGTATTTCTGCTCGGCTGCGCCTGCAGTGCGTTATCCGAATGTGTATGGTATCGATATGCCTACCGCGCATGAGCTCATCGCGCACGGCCGCACCACCGATGAGGTCGCCGAGCTGATTGGGGCCGATTGGCTGATCTACCAGGACCTGGCAGATCTTATTGATGCGGTGAGCGAAGGTAATCCGAAACTAACCCGCTTCGACTGCTCAGTATTTGACGGGGACTATGTTACAGGCGATGTCAACGAAGCTTACCTGGGTAAGATCGAACAGGCACGAAACGATGCGGCAATGAGTACGGGTGATATGGGTAGTGCCGGTATCGAATTACACAATAATTGATCTGACAAGAACTGAATGAACAAGTGAGCCCGAAATGACTGAAGAATGGGAACCCGGTCGTCTTGACAGTGATCTGGAAGGTGCCGGTTTCGATACGCTCGCCGTCCGTGCGGGCCAGCGTCGAAGCCCCGAGGCCGAGCATGGCGAGGCCCTGTTTTTGACCTCCAGCTATGTCTTTCGCAGCGCAGCTGATGCCGCTGCCTGCTTTGCCGGAGAGGCAAAGGGGAATGTGTATTCGCGCTACATGAATCCGACTGTACGCACCTTCGAAGAGCGCATGGCCGCCCTTGAGGGCGCTGAACAGGCAGTCGCGACGGCGTCTGGCATGGCAGCGATCATGGCAATGGTGATGAGTCTCTGCTCGGCTGGTGATCATGTGCTGGTATCGCGCAGTGTCTTCGGCGCGACGGTCAGTCTGTTCGATAAGTACTTCAAACGCTTTGGTCTCGAATATGACTATGTTGAACTGACAGACCTCAACGCCTGGAGCGCGGCTTGCAAGCCCAATACGCGTCTGTTCTTCGTCGAGTCCCCCTCCAATCCACTTGCTCAAGTAGTGGATATTGGGGGGCTTTCTATTGTCGCAAAGAAGCATGGCGCTTTGCTTGCCGTGGATAACTGCTTTTGTACGCCGGCGCTGCAGAAGCCTATCGAGCTGGGCGCGGATCTTATTATTCATTCGGCAACCAAATACATAGACGGTCAGGGCCGCTGCTTGGGCGGACTGGTCGCCGGTCGACGGGAACATATGCAGGAGGTGGTAGGTTTTCTGCGCACCGCCGGTCCTACCTTGAGCCCGTTTAACGCCTGGGTATTCCTCAAGGGGCTGGAGACGCTGCGTCTGCGTATGCAGGCCCACTGCATAAGTGCTCAAACCCTGGCCGAGTGGTTAGAAGCGCAGCCGGAAGTCGAACACGTTTACTACGCGGGACTGCCAAGTCATCCCCAGCATGAACTCGCCAAGGCACAGCAGAAGGCGTTTGGCGCAGTTGTGAGTTTCGAGGTGCGGGGTGATCGCGCTGCGGCCTGGCGTTTTATTGATGCGACCCGGCTGATGTCTATTACCGCAAACCTGGGTGATAGCAAAACGACAATTACGCACCCGGCGACAACGACGCATGGTCGTCTGAGCGCCGAAACTCGAGCCGGCGCTGGTATCAAGGATAATCTTATCCGTTTGGCTATTGGGCTGGAGGAGATCGATGACCTGCGAGCAGATCTCCAGCGTGGTTTATCAGCGCTCTGAAATTTTTTTTGCGAAACACTCCACACTAATACACAAAACGTATATGCATTGAGTTGATGTTGTCTTAAGTTGATTGGGCCGCAGGGAAGCGGGCCAGGCCTGCCAAGTAGTACCCGGCAGTGCGGCGCCACAATCACAAGGAGAGTATCAATGAAAAAAATCATTCTGGCGTTATGCCTTTCTTTCTCGACTTTGCTAGCCCTACCTGTCATGGCGCAATCAGCAGACACGCCCATGGTGAGTGTAAACGTCAACGAGGCAAGTGCGGCGGAGATGGCTGAAGTGCTACAGGGTGTGGGTGAAGCAAAGGCCCAGGCTATCGTCGATTATCGCGACGAGAATGGCGCCTTCAGTTCTGCAGATGAGCTAGCACAGGTCAAGGGCATTGGGCCCGCTACAGTCCAGAATAATCAAGCCCGTATCGCTCTGGAGTAATCCGTACCGACCGGGTTCGCCGCAGATGCCGGCGGACTCAGGTCTTCAAGCGACTCAGAAAGTCGCTGAGTTGATTCGCTAAGCAACATCTGCTCGATTGCTTTCTCCGTTTCGTCCCAAATCTGCACGATGCTTTGTGTGATGACTTCTGCGGCCTGCCTCTTCTCTTTGTTCGACTGACGCCGGTGAATTTTACTGTTTTGTACCGCTTCGGATGCGCTGCGCCCGATCGATCGATTGATCGGTTATACTGCGCGCCTGAAAAAGGAATATGTGCAGATGACTCTTTCGCCCGAACCCTTGATGATCGACCAGGATACTGAGCTGGCCCTCTGGTGCATGCAATGGCTGGAACGACCCTATGTCGCGGTGGATACTGAGTTCGAACGAACGGAGACCTTTTTTCCGATCGCCGGTTTGATCCAGATATGTGATGGGGAGCGGGCGTTTCTGATCGATCCGCTGGCGATCACCGACTGGTCACCCCTGGTTGAGGTGTTGCGCAGCTCTAATGTCGTCAAGGTTCTGCACTCCTGTAGTGAGGATATTGAAGTTTTCTTCAAGTTGTGTGGCGCCGCACCAGCGCCATTGTTTGACACCCAGTTGGCTGCTGCGTATCTGGATATGGGTTTCTCCATGGGATACTCACGTTTGGTAAAGGTTTTGCTGGATATTGATCTGTCAAAGGAAGAGACGCGCTCTAATTGGTTGCAGCGACCGCTAAGCGCAGCGCAGGTATCCTATGCGGCTGCTGACGCTGTTTATCTTGCCGAGATTTATCAGGTCATCGTCCCACGAATCGAAGCAGCAGGGCTGAGCTCGTGGTTGTTTGAAGATACCGCCGATCAGGTAGCCGCCGCCCAGCGTGTTCAGGAGCCGGACACTGCGTACATCAACATTAAACAAGCGTGGCGTCTCAAACCTGGCGAGTTGGCGGTTCTCAAGATATTGACAAGTTGGCGCGAGCGGGAAGCCCGTGAGCGCGATCAGGCGCGTAACCGGATGTTGCGGGAGCGCACTTTGTGTCCCTTGGCTCAGCGTCAGCCGGATAATCTCCAGGCGTTGTCACGGATTGAAGACATGCACCCGCGCACTGTGCGGCATCATGGCAACGAGATACTGGAGTTGATTCGTCAAGGCCAGCAGGTTCCTTCCAGTGAATGGCCTGAGCGGTTGCCTGAACCTCTCCCGGTAGATGCCAATCATTTGCTCAAGGCATTACGCAAGGTAGGTCAGCGACAGGCCGAGCGACTTGGCATCGCCCCAGAGATTGTGCTGCGCAAGAAGAGTATCGAAGCATTGGTACGCACAGGTTATCCGGGCGGTCCTTACTCATTGCCCGCCGAATTGACTGGCTGGCGACGGGAGTTGATGGGTGAAGAGTTGTTAGTCATTGCAAATGCCAAGGGCGCCAATATATGAAAGTGATGTGTTCTATCTATCGCAGCAAACGTAAGCAGGGCATGTACCTGTATGTGCCGCGCAAACAAGATCTGGCCGAACTACCCGAATCGCTGATGCAACTGTTCGGTAAACCGGAGCTGGCCATGGATCTGGTATTGAGCGCTGACCGCAAGCTGGCACGCGAAGACATTCATACTGTCCTGGCAAATCTGGCGTCCCAGTCATACCACCTGCAGATGCCCCCGAAAGAGGAAGACTATCTGGTACATCTGCCTGATGAGTTGATGTATCGCAACGACCCTCTCTGAGGTAGGCGTGATAGAAGCTATTTGTCAGGGTACGATTTGCGGGGGCTGGTACGTAATGGATCGAGCAAATAACTCAAGCCATTATGATCGATCTCTTGCATAAGCTGCAGTAGTCGACCAACTTCACCTGCTGGAAAGCCCTCGCGTGCAAACCAGTTCAGGTAGTGGCCTGGTATGTCAGCCAATATCCTTCCCTTGTATTTGCCGAATGGCATTTCCCGGGTAACCAGCAATTGTAAGTCTTGTGGTGTCATTATTTCTGCCCCGTTACAAGATCAAAGTTTCTTCGTGCTCGCCCGGCAAGCCAGCGGTTCCAAACTCGGGTAAGCTGAGCTTCCAAACATAGCAAAGAGGAGCCAGCATGATAGTAAAAGCGTTGCGAACAGGTCTGGGCAATCTGATTATTTTTCTCGACTTCATCACCCGTCCACGAAAAATGAAACGTCCGGCAGAGCAGCAGGCAGCCGTTGAGGAAGCTGCGGCGGGCCTGGCTCTTTACCAGTTTCGAGCATGCCCATTTTGCGTCAGGACTCGTCGTACTCTGCACAAATTGAATGTACCGGTAGAGTTGAAAGACGCCAAAAACAACGTGCAAGATCGTCAGGCCTTGCTTGAACAGGGCGGCAAGATAAAAGTGCCTTGTCTGCGGATCGAGGATGCCGGAAAAGTGACTTGGCTGTATGAGTCAAAGGTTATCGGCGCTTACTTGGAAGACCGCTTTTCAGCAGCCTGAACCGGGCTGTAATGTTTCTACGAGCTAACCTCAAACGCCCCTATAAATACAGCCGCTGGTGCAGGTTTCCCGAATAGTTATTTGGCAGAGCTCTGGTAAAAGAGGCTCGAGTTCCTGCCAGATCCATTTCGCCAGGACTTCACTGGTCGGATTTTCCAGCCCGGGGATGTCATTTAGATAATGGTGATCGAGACGATCATAAATGGGCTTGAAAATCGCCTTGAGTTCACTGAAGTCCCTGATCCAGCCAGTGCGCGCGTCAGGCTCACCCTTGATGTGGATAGCCACTTGAAAGGAATGTCCATGCAGGCGCCCGCATTTGTGCCCATCCGGTACATGGGGTAAGCGATGTGCAGACTCGAACGTGAACTCCTTGAATATTTCCACTCTTGCTACCTTCCTGCGCTTGGCGAAAGGTGCCGATTCTACCCTATTAACGACGCTGGTGTTGGTGCATTGGCATCACCATTCACGCTGCATGTTGCGGGTAGATATCTGCTCGTTCAATGTCCAGTAGTCGTATAAAACGCCCAGCAGGAAAAGCCCTCCGGTGAAAAAGTAGAGGATGGCGGTGATCCATTTACCCATGTAAAGGCGGTGCAGGCCAAATATTCCCAGAAATGTCAGCAACACCCATGTCAGATTGAAATTGACCGGACCGCTGCGAAATCGGCGGTCTGCACTTCGATCCATCGACGGTATCAAAAATAAATCGACGATCCAGCCAATCAGGAAGAATCCGAGGGTAAAGAACCAGAGGGTACCGGTAATCGGTTTGCCATAATAAAAGCGGTGGGCGCCCATGAATCCAAAAATCCATAAAAGATAACCGATTGCCTTGCTATGCGTGTCTGAATAGGCCATCGGGCCAACCTCTGATCAAGTTGTGGACTGTGCGATACTGTAAAGAAGATAGACCTTAAATGATTTGCGGGGCATCTGCATGACGACTGTGGAAAATGTGAACTGGTTCAAGAAAGCCCAGAGTCGGGTAGCGCGTCTGGGAAGTCAAACTGTGCGTGTGGGCGTGACGGGTCTGAGCGGTGCGGGCAAGACAACCTTCATTACCAGTGTGATCAACCAGCTTGAGAATCATCATCGGGATTTGTTGGCCCGGCGTATCCCATTTGATCGACTCATATCGGTGCGCTGGCAACGGGTAAGCGTGGCCCAGCCATTTCCCTATCTCGAGGCGCTTGATGCGCTTTCGGCGGTTCCCGCGCAGTGGCCTTCATCCACAACCGATCTCGCTCGGGTAGTGATTGATCTGCAGTTTCGTCCCGAGGGCCTGCTGCGAAAGATACAAGGGGTTCGGGAGGTTCGCATTGAACTGCTTGATTATCCGGGGGAGTGGTTACTTGACCTGCCTTTGTTGGGACTTGATTACGGCCAATGGTGTGCGCAGATGGCAGCTCTGGTCGATAGTGAGCCCCGCCGTTCTATTGCAGCAGATCTGCGTTTAAGGCTGGCTGCCATTGATCCGGCCGCACCTTGTGATCCGGCCGAGTTGCGCCAGCTGACGGCCGAATGGACCGCTTTTATACTGCGGTGTCGGACCGATGCAGAGCTTTCGCGCAATCAGCCGGGACGCTTCATGTTGCCCGGTAGTGGAATTGCCGCTGATATGCTGTTGTTCGTGCCGTTATTATCCGCCAACCAGCACAGCGGTGGACCTGCAGGAAGCTGGTGGTCGCAATGCGAGCAGCGCTTCAATTATTACCGCGACTTCGTGGTCAAAGGCTTTTATGACGAGCATTTCAGTCAGCTTGACCGACAGATTCTGCTCGTTGATATGCTCGCTCCGATGCAGGCGGGTCAGGCAGCCTTGAAGGATCTCAAGCAGGCTCTGGAGGATGTGATGGGCAGCTTCCGCTATGGACGCAATTCACTGCTGCAGCGCCTCTTCAGTCCTCGTATCAGTCGCATGGCTATTTGCGCCACCAAGGTCGATCAGGTCGCGCCTGGCGAGCAACGGTCACTGCAGCAGTGTCTTGAGGATCTGGTCACTGACAGCCTGTCCGAAGTGCGCCATGGTGGCGTGCAGGTGCAGGGCTTTCCAGTGTCTGCAGTCCGGGCTGCCGATCAACAGGGGGAGACCATGGTCGGGGGGCTGGTGGGACAGACTGCTTTTGTCCGCTATCAACCGGTTTCTGTCCCCCGGCACCTGCCGTTGGATCTCAAGCTTGTGGGTCCGAAGCTGCTGCATCTTCGGCCTCCGGCAAATCTGCATCGCAATGAGCCATTCCCGCATTTTCGGATGGATGATCTGGTGGGCTGGATTTTGGAAGGCAAGCTGCTATGAGTACTGATCGCACATCCCTGAAGGACGGTCCGCGTATTCTCGAGAGCTGGGAGCCAGAGTCGCAGAGCAGTTATTCGGACGCCATAGTGGTCGAAGAAATTGAGCAACCTATCCGTAAATCAGAGGCTGTAACACCCATGCCAGCCGGCTTGGCCAATGCGCCGGCATTGAGTCTCTGGCCTCGTCGCATGGGTTATCTGTTGTTAACGGTGGCATTGGGTGGCGCAGCACTGGAGTGGGGGCAATGGTCCATTGCTGCCTGGGCATGGAGCCCGCTCGTGGGCGTCATGACCGGTGGGTTGGGCTTGTTGATGGCAGGGACTGGTCTACTCAGTTGGCGCGCATTGCGCAATCAGCGTCTGCGGCTCACGGCGTTGGAGCAGCTACGCCGGGAAATGCGCGCCGCCTTGCGTAACCCGGGCGAGCGTCTGGCTCTGGATTGGCTGAAAAGGTTGCAGCAACTTCATGCAGATACACCGCTAGCTGAACGGATGGACAGTGCCTGTGCCGGTCTGGATCAGTCCTACACCGCAGAGGAAGTCAGCCGCCGACTCAATGTCCAATTCTATCAGCCTTTGGACGTGCTTGCCCGCAGGCTGATCCGCAATGAAGCCGTGGGTACGGGCATGCTGGTAGCGACGAGTCCCTGGGTATCCGTCGATCTGATGCTGGTAATCTGGCGCAATATTCGAATGATGCAGCGAGTCGCTACCTGCTATGGTTTGCCCATCGGTCAGCTTGGACGTTGGCGTTTGGCGCGTCATGTATTGCGTAACATCGCTTTGGCGGGTGGTAGTGAGATGGCCATTGGCGCTCTGAGCGACAGCTTTCTGTCCGGTTTGATGGAAAAGCTCGCTGCGCGGGTAGGGCAGGGGATAGGTATTAGTCTCTATAGTTCGCGTCTGGGTCATTTTACTCTGGACCTTTGCCGTGCTGTGCCGCTGCCTGACAAGAGCGGGCTGGCGGAAGACAACCGCGGTATTATTCAAGGGATCAAGGATCGGTTGGGACGCGCATCGGATGACAGTTTATAAATCACGCCGGCGGTGGTTGTTTGAGCGCTGGCTGAAACAACGCAGTGCTGATCTTGCTAGTCGTTGGCAGGCAGTAAAAGTGCAGCTATTGCCTGCAGATTGGCAGGCTCGCTGCGTGCGCTTACAGAATGTGCCTGAGGGTAATGTTGGCAAATGGCAGCCACGAGCGGGCTCCAGCAGTGCCGAGCTCTCTTTGTTGATTGCTTCAGTGCCTTTCCCTCAGCGTCAGTGGCTGGCTAGCTTGCTGGATTCACCAGCCGCTGGTGCGTTTGCTTTGGTCGAGTCCGTCGAGCGATTGCAGCTTGATTGGCTCAGTCATCTCGATCCGGTGCATAGCCACCGTGAGTATGCTCGGCAACTTGCCGTTCTTGCGGTTCAGCTGGATTTGTCTGTCGCCGCGGAGGCCGCTTATCTGGAAAACGAGCAACGCATTTTTGCGGCTGTTGACGAACTGTTGTTCGCTTCTCTGCCCTTGCGTCTGCGTGCCGGACTGCTTAATCGATATGCCCCGGGCGCGGGTCATTACATAGCCTGGTGGCAACAACACTTGATGGCGCGAGCAGGCGTGCAAGGTTATGAACTTGAGGGGCTTGGCCTTGATGATTGGCCAGAAATGCCGGCAGGCTGGCTGGCACTTGGTTGGTTGTGCGGTTTACGCATGTTTGCGGCAGGCGATATCGAGGGGGCGTTGTCAACGGTTTCGCCATAGCTATGTATTCGTTCCAGCTATGTGCAGCTGGCATGCTTTTCCGGATGCTCGGCATGTCCTAAGATGGCTCCTTCGCTGAACACAGGATCGAATAAATGACATTTGCAGAACTCCTCTCCGCGCTGGCTGAGTCGTCCAAACAAGAGGTCACCATTCCTTCTGGTTGGGCACAGGGACGCGCTTCGTACGGCGGGCTGGTTGCGGCTCTGGTCTATCAGGGTATGCGCGCCAAAGTAATGGAGGATCGCCCCGTACGCTCACTTGCCATCACTTTTGTTGGGCCGGTTGCACCTGGTGAACCCATGCAGGTCGAAGCGCAGGTTTTGCGTGAAGGCAAAGCGGTAACGCAAATGCTCGGGATGGCGCGACAAAATGGACAGGTCATGTGTATTGTGCAAGGCAGTTTTGGGGCGTCCCGCGAATCGGTAGTCTCGCTTGCTAGCGAGCCCGCACCCCAGGTCAAAGCCGCTGAAGACTGCATGGAGATGCCTTATGTAGAAGGACTAAATCCTGTTTTTTTGCAGCATTTTGCAGTGCGTTGGGCGTTGGGAGATCTCCCTTTCAGCAACAGCAAAAAACGTGAGATGGGTGGATGGATGCGCTTTCGTGAAGATGAGGGCAGTATTCACGAGGGGCATATACTCGGCTTGGTAGATGTTTGGCCTCCGGCTGTGTTGCCGCATCTGAAGCACCGCGCGCCTGCTAGCTCGCTAACCTGGACAATTGAGTTTGTGCAGCCGCAGCCGGCATTACCTAATACTGATTGGCTGCTCTACCGTGCCAATATCGATCATGCGCGTGACGGTTATGGCCACGCGTCAGCTATGGTCTGGCGAGAGGACGGCACTCTGGTTGCGATAAGCAGGCAGACAGTCACCGTATTTGGCTAGATAAAGCGTCCTTGCCAGGTCTTAGACAGGGCTGGCGGCCAACATGCAGTTAAAAACGCTTGCTTAGAGACTCGAACGCGAGACGCAATGGCGTTTTCTTCAGACTCCAGGCCGCGATCAATAATCCATTGTTATACTCAGGGACGCACGGCGATTAACGTGGCGCGCATTGGCGCTGGGTATCCCTCTATGGTTAATTGTGAGTTCGATGGGTCGAGAAAATCCGTCAACGACTGAAATTGCATCCATTCGGTGCTGCGTTGCTCTTCGATTGACGTTCTGTTGATGTCCACGCATCGGATATCCCTGAAACCGCTGCGACGCAGCAGGCGCTCCAGCATGGCCACTGAAGGCAAGAACCAAACATTACGCATCTGCGCATAACGATCTTCTGGGAGCAGACAGGCGTTTATGTCACCCTCTATGACCAGTGTCTCCAGAACCAGTTCGCCGCCTGGGCGCAAGCAGGCCTTGAGCTGCAGCAAATGATCGATTGGAGATCGCCGGTGATAAAGCACGCCCATGGAGAAAACGGTATCGAAGCCGCCAGTGGGCTCAGGTAATTCTTCCAGTGTGAACGGCAGCTGCCACACTGGAGAGTCGGGGATATACTTTTTGATCGCTGTGAACTGGTTATAAAACAATAGATTAGGATCAATACCTACCACCGTTTGCGCACCTTCGCCCCATATACGCCACATGTGGTAGCCATTGCCGCAACCCACGTCGAGCACCGTTCGACCTGTCAGATCAACATGCGAGGAGATCCTTTGCCATTTCCAGTCAGATCGCCACTCGCAGTCGATCGTTGTTCCAAATACCTCGAACGGACCTTTGCGCCAGGGCTGCAGGTCTCGCAGAGCCTGCTCGATCAGGGTGTGTTCACAGGGTTCAATATCTTCTGATAGACCTACACGTAAAGCCGTTGTTGTATCGATTGATGAAGGCTGGGCTTTTGGCAGGCGTTCAATGGCCTCTTGCCAGCGTTGTAAATCGCCATGATTGACTCCGTCAAGGCGCTTGGTCAGCGCTGAAGGCAGATCATCGAGCCAATGTGCCAGAGGTGTCGCGGCCAGGTGTTGGTAAAGCGGTGTGTAATCGATCACTTGTACGCCATCATTGAGCAGAAATTGAGTGACTGGAACCAGATATGACTGTGATCAAAGCCTGCGCTGGTGAGCCGGTCGCGATGAGTCTCGAGGGTGTCGGGCAACATGACTTTCTCAATGGCGCTGCGCTTTTGCGCAATCTCAAGTTCACTGTATCCATTTGCCCGTTTGAATACGTGATGCATGGCTTCCATCGTTGACTGGGTATGCGCATCGGCAAAAGCGAGTTTCTCCGACAGGATAAGCAAGCCGCCAGGTAACAGTGCACCATAGATCCTTTTTAGCAGCGCTAGCCGAAGCGCTGGAGCAACGAATTGCAAGGTAAAATTCAGCACTAAGACAGAGCAAGGCTGCAAAGCAAGTTGGGTTATATCTGCCTGCACAACGTCGGCGGGAGTCAGTTCCTCGACCATCGAATTCTGTGCCTGCAGATATTCCTTGCAGCGCTCGATCATGGGCGCAGAGTTGTCGATCGCGAGAATGTGACACCCCGGTGCTCGAACATGCCTACGCATAGACTGGGTCGCGGCGCCAAGTGAGCAGCCGAGATCGTATATAACACTGTCGGGCTTGGCATATTGGCCCGCAATCAGTCCGATCGTTTCGATTATGGTTGGATAACCCGGCACTGAACGTTTTATCATGTCAGGAAACACCCGAACCACTTCATGGTTGAACGCAAAGTCACTGATTTGCGCCAGAGGCGCTGCAAAAAGGGTGTCTGAATCGGTCATTGCCTGTTTCCAACCTAGCTTGAATAAAGGCATATTACCGTAACTTGCAGTGCTTGACAGGATGTCAGCGCTGCTGCTTCACTGGTTCAGATGCTGGCATCTGGCCATTTCGCATTGGCTGATGTGTGTCCGCCTAGTGTGGAGCGTGTCATACTAATGGCATTCAAGTTTTTATGTGTTCAAAGTGTATATTTCTTTGACTTTTTACGCGGATTTTCTGTTCGTTTAGCTTTCGATGGATGGCATACTGCCGAGTATTGGGCGGCAGCACACAAGTTATTGACGCTCTCCCCAAAGGGAATGCGATGGATAGCGCAAGTGGATGAGTCGGCGCCACTTACACAGGACAAGAGGAAAGGGTATGGCAGTCAGACGCCAAGTGATTGTGGGAGTAGCCTCTCTGGCCGCTCTCTATGTAGGTGTAAGTAACGCGTTAGGGCTCGGGGAAATGCGGCTGGACTCTTCGCTCAATCAGCCCCTGAGTGCCACGATTCAACTTCAGGATGCGTCAGGGCTTGCCGCTTCAGACATTATAGTCTCCTTGGCCCAGCCGGACGCATTCGAGAAGGCCGGTATTGACCGTCCGTTTTTTCTGACTGATTTGCGTTTTATACCGATATTTAAAAATGATCGCCTGTTCATTCGCGTGGAGTCCACTCTTCCGGTGCGCGAGCCCTATCTGAACTTTCTTGTAGAGCTACGCCGCCCGGGTGGTAGCATACTGCGCGAATATACGGTGCTGCTGGATCCGCCGCTGTATGAACCGCAGCGCGGCACTTTCGCCGCTCCGGCGGCTGCACTGACACAGCCACGCGCAAGTCGGCCCGATGCTGCACCTTCAATACCCCGGCAAGCTAACCAGACAGTAGCTGCTGCATCGACCTCAAGCCGAACGCAACTTCAGTCTTTACCTGATTTTCAGCCCCAAGAAGGTGCCGAACAATACACTACCCAGGCTGGCGATAA
>TARA_R110001592_G_scaffold100324_3_pt1 | contig 18194 bp, 36 predicted proteins | sample TARA_R110001592 | Tara Oceans TARA_R110001592 (sample SAMEA4398387) | marine metagenome | biome: Polar Biome; feature: [SRF] surface water layer (ENVO:00010504); material: water (ENVO:00002006), including particulate matter (ENVO:01000060) such as... | depth 5 m | reverse complement strand
AAGGTGTCATGGTCCAGCAATGTATACTGGACCTCCTCGGAGCCGGACGGCTCGACGTTCCAAGAATGCGAAACGGCAGGCTATGAGGCGTTCTACTTCCAGGATCAGATCTCAGCAATCGAGTGGACGAAATTCCTCGAAGCGTGGGATAGTACGATGGATATTGACGAACCGCGATTCGTCTGCACGTTCTGAAACATTACTGGAGATAGTATCATGGGACATCGACGCAAGCGTAGTAAGGGATCGACCCTAAACCCTGTCAAGGGTGCTAGGGTAATTAATAAGGGGGGCGGGGGCGGGGAGGCGAAGCGGGGGCGATCGCTGGAACAGGCTCAGACTCGGGCCGCAGGCATGAAAGAGGCAAGGCATCTCCTATCAGGAGATGTAGTAGAGAATGCTAGGAAGAAATTCCTAGCACTGCGTAAGAAACAGACGGTATCAGGCAAGAAAAGAAACCTAACAATCATAGGGAATGCAGTAGCATGAACCCAATAGAATGGATCGGTCTCGCTATATGCCTGATCATGGTACTCTCCCTGATCAGTTCACGATATGATGAAGGAAACAACGAATGAAAAAGCCAATGCTGTATGATCTGGAAACAACTCGCGGCGGGCGTTGGAACGAAGTACGGATCGTAAGTACGGATCGTAAGGGCGCCCACGGGGCTGCTATCTTCCGTTGGATGAACTGCGAAACGTCATGTGATGAAGGCATAAACATGCAATGGTATGGGTATGCTGGTCATGGACGTTATGATTGGTATGAAGGTGAGTCGGATTGGAATATGACCCATGAGGCATTCGATGCCCGATGGGAAATCATGCAGGATGCGTTGGATGAGCAGGAGCATGGTGCTACTGCTACGGAACTTAGGGAAGCGGTGGCCGAAGCGGTACACCCGAAGGAGGAAGCATGAAGGATTATACAGTACAGTTGAGCATGAACATCACGAGTCATGATATGGCCCATAAGGCTAACCGAGCCAGGAAAGTACTTGGAAAGCGTCAGGTTCGGGTGGTTGTTAGTATGACTAGGGCAGAACGGAATCGGCTAGGTAATAACGATCAACAATTAAAGATGATGGATAAGGCTGAAGAGTTCGTGAAGTATATGGATACGACGGATCGTATCTTCGTCCTCGCTGGTGAATGGCACCAAGAGGGTAAGTTCTCAACAACAGTTATGGAGATGCTATGAGTTATGCCAAAGGTGATCGGATGTTTGGTCTTATCGTGGAACTGCTGTCTCTCGGTCATACCGTGACGGTAGAGAGTACCAACCATGAGTTTAGTGTGGCTGGAGACTCAAGGGATCTTGAGGGTGTATCATCTGCTGTATACAATAACATGCAGGTTACTATCCGATCCCATGAATTCCTCATGATTGAGGATGAGGGATGGGTTTCATGGGAATTGCAGACGGGTAAGGTAGGCAGTAGTGATATGAGCGATCGTATCATGAAGGCTGTGAAGAGAGCAGCAGCATGACTAACTTTCAACTCGTAGGGTATATCTGTAAGCAGTTGTTTTATGGTGTGGTATGTGGTAGTATTGCGGCATCCTTCCTTGTGGCAGGCAGCCTACTTTTTATTCACTGGAGCAAGTAATGGATATTACGATCAACACGAAGCGGTTCACGAGAGAATCTGGATTCGCCGGTGCTACGAATAATGACCTGATCCGCATCGCGGCACAAGCATTGGACTATGCTTGCGAGATTGATACGGTCGATGGTCAGGTCCGCCGGGATATCCCGGTAGCATACTGTGTCTATCAGGCATGGCATCGTACTGAGATCGTTCGGGCTAGCCAGGAGAAGATGATGGCTAACGTGATTGAACGTATTCGAGATGACGTGGATTCATTCGAGGTATACGACGATTCCTTCACGTTTGGCTATGCTGGTATGACGTTTCGCATCATGACCGAAGATGTGTATCAGGCACAGGTCGATAGTGCGGTAGAGAACATGCTTGATGAGGCTCAATACGAATTGGATAGCATGAAGGATAAGCATCTCTCGTATATCAGTAACTATGTTACGATTGATGAGGCTCAGTTCAAGCGTGATATTGAGTACGATAGCGAATCGCTTGTGTCCTACTATGATGGACAGGTTCATGAGATGAGTTGTAATGAGTATGGGGATGGTGATGGCAACGTAGTCACTCGCCGAGAAACGCTTTACATGATTCGAGAGGATTGATAATGCCGAAGAATACTAAACGATTGACTAAAGAATCTCACAACAATGCGTTGAAGGTAGTGAATAGCCTGTACATCAAGGCTATCGCTGATGGTAATGATAGCATGGTTTCACAATGGGGTGCGGAACGTAATCGCATCCTCTCGGTACTTACTACTTGGAAGGATAATAACAATGATGAATCTTGATAATGTGATCGATGTGTACTCCCCCATTCCTCAGTACCCTGCTGGCGAGGTCAGTGTGGAGATCCCGGTTTATGGACGAACTGTCTATAAGGGAGACGTGGAGGAGTATCCTATCCTTCGATGGGAGACGGCATACTGTGCCGATCTCTGCATGCCTAGCCTAGCCTCCCAATGGAGAGTAGAGTGGATGCAGAGAACCAACCGAGCCAAGCGTAGGGGAGTATATCTCAATGCTCCTCGAACGAGGGCGCCGGAATCATTCATCAAGACGGGCCGCTGGCCTAAGGATATTGAACGACCTACTAAGGGAGGTAACTGATATGAAAAAGGTTAAGATTAACTGGAGCGTGATTGAAGGTATCATTGTATGGGGAACGGTTGCGATTATTGGTGGGGTTGTACTAGGCGGGTGTAACACTGTCAAGGGTATGGCTAAGGATCTTTACTCTGTCACTGAAGGGATTCAAGATGAGATGGGCAATGATTATCAAGGCGATGATATTCGTCACAATGATTGGAACTGATGTCAACGGTCACACTCACACAAATAGCCGGACCCTTGTTCGTGCTATTCACCTTGTTGAAACTGGCGGCAGAACTGGTCCTATTATGGGTGACAATGGTGCTGCTATGGGACCTCTTCAAATTCATAGGGCGTGCTGGATTGACGCTAACATCAGCGGCAAGTATGAGGACGTGGCCGATCTCTCGTACGCCAAGCGTGTCTTTGCCGCTTACATGGCAAGGTATGCAACCGAGCGTAGGCTGGGTCGGCCAGTGACGGATGAGGATCGTGCTAGGATCTGGAACGGTGGTCCTAATGGTTATAAGAAGAAGGCAACTCTGCCTTATTGGAACAAAGTAAAAAAGGAGTTATCATGATGTATCCTAAAAACGAATCGCAGACTTATGAATTCAAGATGGACGGTACGAGTTTTAAGGTGGAGTGCCGTGAAGGCAACCATACCATCTCTACCATGAATGATTACAACGGCATGAAAGAAATCGATGAGTCTCACTTGGATTACTGGATCGGTGTGGTTTATTCCTATGAGATGTCAGATAATCTAGGAGGCAACGCCTACACTAACATGGACTACACCGCTATGGCCTATGCCTGTCGGTTTCTTCAGGTCTGTCCTGAGTTTAGTGAGTTGGAGCGTATGATTGGTTATAGTTCCACTTACGGAACTACTCCTGATAGCGTGCAGAAGGTAATCCAAAGAGCGCGTGCTTGGAAGAGCCTTCAAGACCATCGTCAACATCTTAATCCCTTGGCTGAAGGAGCCGATTGAATCCGTCGGTCAATTGACTACTAGATCCTACATTTAGTAACAAAGGAAATACACAATGACTAATCAAATCACAATTAGGGTCCCCTACAGCGAGATCACCTGGGGTTCATGCTACGCAGTAGTGGAACTCAAGGAAGGCGAGACCGCTGAGCAGTACCTGGCTAAGGTCAAAGACGGCACAGCGGACCTCCTCATGGATGCTACGGACGAAGACTGGGTCACTGACGACAGCGACTCAACATCCTTTGACACCGACGAAGCGGAGATCTATCATGGCGATTGACCCACGCATCACCCCTGCCTACCGCAAGTGGATCGCAGACAGAACCATGTGGGGCGTAGGTGGTCTGACTTGGGACATAGCCACGGGCGGCTGGGTTCCTGTCAACTTCGATAAGAAGGGTAGACCTATCATCAGTGCTTTCGTCCAGGCCACGTACTCCGAGGATTCCGGCTTCTGGACCGCTGACTACGCCTGCGCTCTTGCCATTGGGGAAGCCCACGGCGAAGACTGGGACGAGTCAGATCTGCCTATCGAATTCTACGACGAATGCCTCTGTGCTGCTCTCGAATACTTCGACGCTCAGCACGAGAAAACCACTATCATGCTCGACCAATGGGATGTCCCAGAAGGAAACACACAATGATGAAATCTAAGTACACCATCTACGCTGAATACGTTAACAAAAACGCGAGAGACTTTATGGCCTCGTTCTTCCTCACTTATGACCACACCCTCACTAAGGGACTCGGTTACTTCGACGGCATCCAAGAAAAGTCTATGCGAATAGATATCATCATGGACGACGAACTCTATGAAGACCGACAGCGTCTTATGGACGACCTAAAGGAATTCAACAGGCAGTTCTGCCTTCGTTACAACCAAAAGTGTATCTTCGTAACACGCTCCAAGGTTGAGATCATCAAATTCTGACCGCCCTATCTTAAACACCAAAGGAATAACCATGGAAATCAACACCACGCTAACGTTCAATTCTCATGTCCTCTTCGATGGCATCGAATCCCACATCGAGGAATTCATCTTAGACCTAGACTACTGCAACGCCACCGAGGTGGACAACGTAGTAGGCCACGCTATGAAGGATAGCATCTCTGAAATCGCTGATGATATCGGGGATCTTGAAACGACTAACAGAGGTCAACAGTCTATGCTCAACGATCACGATGAGCGCCTTGGCACGATCGAAAATAGCCTGCTTGATATCCGCGCTGAGGACGCAGACACCCTACGAGGTGTAGCACAGGACGTTATTGATGGCAACGGTTTCATCGACGCCGACGAACTGAGCGACCAACTCGGGAACTATCTCGAAGAGGACGACCTAAGTTGGCGAGTCGAGGACATCATCGGAGACCAAGACCTCTTGGCTGACTACGAAATCCGAGAACTGATCGACGAAAAGATTAATGATAAGGTCGAAGACAACGGCATGGAAGCCCTTCGCGGCGATCTCGCTATTGCAATCGACATGCTAGAGCGACAACGAAGAGAGATGGAAGGACTACAGGCCGAGATTGACCACGCCCTAGACGAGGCGATGGTCGCCCGACGTAGTGTCCTTGCTCTCATTGATCGACAACCCCTTGAAATCCTCCGCAACGCCTATTGGAGTGTTCGCAACAGTGTTACTGACTTCAAACTCCGCCGAAAGGGATGATATGACGAACGATAAGGCCATCAAGAAAAGTGCCGATGAGAATATTCCCTTTAGAAGAAAACAGTCTGCCTCTAGGTTAACGGGCATTAAAAAGAAAGCCATAGTTGATAAAGTTTTTGATAACGTTAAGGATCTTGATCCTAGTTATGATTCAGTAGTTGTAGTAGACTATCCAGACTTCGATAAACAATTTGATCACATGCTAGTTAACTACTACTACTCACAGGAAACCAATCCCACAACGTACATCAGATCTATTCGTGTCTACACCTCAGGAGAGATTACCAATGCTTGATCCCGATTCCTATGAAGAACCAATCCCCGGTATCACTGAACCCAACTACGATGAACACTCTGAGTTTACTGAAGAGGATCAAAAACTTCTTGACTCGTTGTTTAAAGGAATGACTGAAGAAGATATTAAGACATGGATGAACTCAGGCTTGAGTTCGTATAGCGTTGAAACCAAACCAGAAACAACTAACTGAGGCTTCCTATGAAGAACATACTAGATGAATATAACACGTTTGGTCCTTTCCAAATCTCTCAAGGACTGTGCTATATTAAGAATACTTACGTTCCTTTTGAAATAGGAACTTGGGAATTGAATACAATCATCAACAATAGAATAGCCTCCCTTGAAGAAGAAAAGGTTAAGTGGTTACGTTTAGATTCGGCTAACATGAAAGCATTGAGAGAGGCTGGTGAAGTATGATACTTACAACCACTGATGGTTACAACATTAACAACATACCCGGAGTTGAGTACATCGAGCACATGGGATCAGACGATGCTGTATGTGATGCTGCACGTGTCTCGTTCGATAAGACAGCCGAAGAGTACACCAGTAAACAGAATGGTAGCCTTCTTAATTTCTTGGCTAAGCATGATCATTGGTCACCCTTTGCTCATTGCATGCTGAAGTTTCGCTTCCAGTCCCCTATGTTCATTGCCCGACAGTTTCAGAAGCATGTCGTTGGCTTCGCGTGGAACGAAGTAAGCCGACGTTATGTATCGTCGGATCTCTCGTTCTTCGTGCCATATAGTTGGCGCCAGCGACCCGAGAACGTCAAGCAAGGGTCAGTCAATGAAGGAGAGGTCGTCCTTCAGGGTGACATCCTTCTGGCTTACAAGGATCAGATGCGTGAGCATACTAGAGACTACAAGTCCATGATTAATCAAGGCATCTGTCCTGAGCAAGCACGTATGTGTATGCCTCAGAGTATGATGACCGAGTGGATCTGGACTGGTAGTCTTATGGCATGGTCACGCTTCGTTACGTTGCGTGGTGATGACCATGCTCAGCAAGAGTGCTGGCCCTACGCTAACGCTGTAGAGTCACTCATGTTTCGATTCTTCCCCCGCTCTACCGAGGCACTACTCTCAAAGGACCAACCAAAATGACTCAAGATGAACTTAAGGGGCTTCGGCTCCGTCGTACCCAACTCATGGCCGAACTTGATCGAGTAAACGGATTGCTTAGTGATCTTGACGCTGGCCTTAGTCCGGCTGAGTCTATTACTTTGAGGCAGACTACAAAGGGGTGGGTCCCTCGTTCTGCTGTAGATACTCCTAGAGAAGAGTTTTATAAGCAAGCCGAAAGGGATTCTATCCAATGAATGATCAAACTACGGCTAATGTAATCATGCTTATCATGACTGCTTGGAATCTAATCATGGCTACTGCTATGATTGCTGGGTTTCCTGTCCTCTGGGGCATGCCTATTGCCTTTTGTGGTATGGGTATACTTGTAGTAATATCATGGCATCTGCTAATGGGTTCTGTTAAACCTTGGGAATAATTAACACCGATTGAATGGGAGGAAGCCAGGCCAGCCAATGACGTTAACCAACACGTTAGAACCCAAGGCCGTTCCTACCCACCGTGTAGCCGTTACCTCGCACGATAAACTCTGAAGGTAGCCTCTGCTGAAGGGATGGATACCTCAGCCGCTTCGCCATGCGTGAACAATGGTCAGTGTAGAGTCGGCACGCCGTGAGCGGACGACCGGGCCTACACATATGGGATTGGTCAGGGTAACCTGATCGATCTCTTTTTCATTACGATAACCTTTAACGGAGACAATACAATGAGCATGGATCTTCTCTACAAGGATGCCAACAACGACATCCAGGACGTCATCAACATGAGTAACATCAACTGTGGCGCCTTCCAGCGTCAGATCGATCACGTCATCCAGTCGGCTGCAGAGAACGCAGGCGGCTACGCTCGTACTGCACAGATGCGCTACGATCGAGAGCAGAACGTACAGGCCGGGGAAGAGTTCCCGGATCATGAGTACCTGAACCATCTCCGCCAGGACAGGGATCAGGGCAACAACGACTTCAACGCAGTCAACCAACTGCGTGCGTCGTGGGATCTCTACCGCGAAGATATCACCGATCGCATCAGCACCGCAACCATGATGAAACTCTGTGCCTATGTGCTACAGGACGAAGCCAGTCCTCGCTACACACAGGTCTACGCAACCAGGATCATCATGGAACTCATCGACGTCCTGAACTATCAGGGCGACCTGGAGGTGTACTTCTCATGATCACTATCACCCTTGACATGATAGAGTGGCTACACTTCGACCATCCAGACGGACTCTCGGTAGTACTCCATGGAAGCGAGTACTATGGTCCCAACACCAAAGGGCGAGACTGGGACATCACCGATAACGAACTCGCTGCTTATGCTGCTTGGCAACTCTCATCAGCAAAGCGTACCAGTGATCGTATCCACGATTACATTGATAACAAACGATCTTGAAAGGAATAGCATGGAATACACAGCAATGGTTAGAATCGTAACTCCAAAGGTTGAGTATGTTCGACGTATTGTTTTTGCGGATAGTATTAACGAGGCAGAGGGTAAAATCCTATACGGAAACTATACAGAAGAGTGTCTAAGTGATCATATGCTTTCTTCAGATGCCACAGAAGAAATCACAAGCCCCATCGACTTCTACACCGAAGATGATACTAAAGATACTCACCTACCCTCCGAATCTTGTTAGGGGAAACAACTACCATGACAAACCCAATAAATGATCACTGCCGCAGGCTTCTAGAGGAACTACGAAAAACCGTCGTAAAGACTCAGGAACTCTTTCACACTCACCTTACCGAACTACCTGATGAAGGTCATGACTCTGGAGACGAAGACCCAAACGCATGGAAGGATAAAGATGGAGAATAAAATTTACCTCGCTGGGCCTATGACGGGAAAGCCAGGTCTTAACTGGGATGCGTTCTTCTTAACCGAAGGATACCTAGAAGACCAAGGATGGGTGGTCGTTAATCCTGCCCGCCTTGATGCTGAGCAGGGCATTGATCCCGACCGTGCAATGAGTGAGTATGACTATACTGCATGTGCTTATCGTGATATGATTGCACTTCTAGATTGCAATGCCATCTATCTTATGGTAGACTGGCAACATAGTAAAGGAGCCTGTTGGGAGCGAGCCCTTGCTAAGCATAATAAGATTCGACGATTTTACGCAATTCCCCGTCCGGAGGACATCTAATGAAACCTATTGTAATGAACTACATGCTCGAGCGAACCGCCCAACTAATTACTTACTTGCGTGCTTCTGCGTATCAAGTAAACCTTTTTGATGACTATGAGGATGACTACCTCGAGTCTCCAGAGAGTTCAACGATGGCTGATGAGATTCTGTTTATGATGTGTTCATCAAAAATGTGCATTACCAAGAATGACAATGAAACTGTGTTTCTTATGATCGCTGAGAATGAGGCAGACGTTGTGTCCGACTGGGCTCCGTCTAACATGTACGGCGATAAGTTTCTAAACGAGGCCATGGATACATACATGTCTGATCTTGATATTAATCTCGGAGGAGGCATCTGATGGCCCGTAAATACCTATACGACAAACCGGCAAGTGGTATTAATAGTTACCAAAAGTATCTTACTTCAGAAGTCAATAAAGTTTCCTTGCAGGGGGCTTTGGTTGAGGTAAAGGAATATACTCTTAGGATTCCCAACAACCTTGCAAAAAAGTATGAGATTACAGGTAAACGTATGAGGGACGATAACGTAATTCTTGTAACTCTAGTGTCCAATAGAAGGAACATTGCCGATCTGATGGTCGATAAAAAGTTCTATTATGGAACTTGCAAGGATAGGTTGGACTTTGATTACATGCTTGAATCCGCTCAGCGTAACTTTATTCTACCTCTACAGCGTTGTCTTGAGGCTAAGAGGGTTTGAGGACTTAAAAAGGACCATGTTAGGAAGACGTAAAGTTGCCTAGCCTACATTGCTGAAAGGAGACTAATGTACCACTGGGATAAATACACACAACAAGATAGAGACCGTCTTAAGAACCTTCAGATTGCTCGTGAAGATCAATGGAAGGAAGACATGCTGGTAAAGTTTAGATCTGAATCTCCTGATAATCTTATCCCTTTTAATAACGTAGTAGATGAGCATGCTTTATGGTTTAGCAGTGCAGTTTCTTCGTATATTGATCTGGTTCTTGATGATAGCGAGACTAGATCTCGAATGCCTGCTTGGATGTACCAGGTTTTTAACCTTGGTGCCGACCGCCTTGCTTACATTGTTGTTAGGGCTTCTATGGAAAGCATCTATCGATCTGCAATCCTTAAAGATGATAGCCCTGAGCAGAACATCTGGGCATTGCCTGTAGCCCAGGGCTTGGGGAGAGAGATTGCTGATAGATGTTGGGACGTTTCCGCATGGCTAGCAGCCCGTAAAGCAGAACCTTTTTATTATCGAGAACAGTCTAAGTATTTTAAGAACTGGAGTGACAAGAGGCGCCGTGCTTTTACCCGTAAGATCAACTCTCTACCAGAAGCCACGCTAAGAGAGAAAGATAACTTCGGCCACGCTATGGTTAGGCTTGGGGTTGACTCTGGCTTGCTCATACAGAAGAACATTAGAGAAAACCAAGTCAGCAAAGCATCGATTAATAAAGTAGTTAAGAGATCTTACATTACTCTCCCTGCTGAGATGATTCAGTATATGATGTCTCACATCGAGGAGTATGCTGCAAGGTTGTTACCAAACAGGCTTCCGATGGTATGCCGACCTGTTACCCATGAAATTAATGAGAGTGGCGGCATGATGGACTGGTCTATACGTAAGATGCGTGCAACCACAACCATTAGATCTCTTCCTGATGACGATACACCAGAAGACGATCGAGATGTTGATCCATCTCGCATGTCAGATATGACAAGAACCGTAATCAATACCCTTCAAAATACTGAGTGGCGTGTTAACCACAAAGTTTTTGCTGTAGTACAGAACCTATGGAAGGCTGGTCGAGAAGTAGGAACTATTCCTCCTTACGATCAGAACGATCTCCTAAGCATGGGTGAATACCCTGCCGAAGGTACTAAACTGGAGCAACATGAGTGGATCGATGAGAAGTCTCGTCGATGGGCAAAGTGGGCTAAAAACGAAGCGTCTCGCCTACAGATGACACTTAGGATGCAAGAGTGTTCTAAACTTAAGCCATTCATCTTGTGGCATGCTTACTGTTGTGATTTCAGGGGGCGTTATTATAGCGACTCCTATCTACTTCATCCTCAAGGAGCAGACCTAGATAAGGCTCTTATCATGGCAGCCGAACCAGTTGCAATCCAAAGTAAAGATCTCTATTGGATTAAGGTCAACCTTGCTAACCTTATGGGTGTTGATAAGGTATCGTTTGATAACCGAGTTGAATGGGTTGATTCTCAGATGGTGTTGTGGCGAGAGGTTGTCGATGACCCAGAAGGTACATCAGACATCTGGGAAGATAATGCTCCTAAGAAGAACACTTCTTTCCAACGATTGGCAGCAATCTTCGATCTTATCATGGCTATCGACGAAGGCAAGTCGCAAGTACCTGTTCAACTCGATGGTGCATGTAACGGCATTCAGCATTGGGCTGCAATGACCCGAGACGAAAACATTGGTACACAGGTCAACCTAATACCTACCGATAAACCAAACGATGTGTATCAACTAGTGGCCGATGGCTGCACGGCTCTATGCGTTGATGAACCAAACCCATGGCGAATCAAATTCCTAGAGCATTACAATGGTTGTATTCCTCGTAAAGTTCCCAAACGTTCAGTGATGTGTGATCCATACGGTATTTCAGATCACTCGGTTAGGCAGTATGTTCTTCAGGAAAAGCATCTAGATTGGGTGCTTCCGTTAAAACTAAACATACACCAAGCGGCTAATGAAATGGGCCAACTAATCATTGCTTCTAAAGACGTTCAGATGAAGCATTGTAATCACGGAAAGAAGTATGTTCAACTTTTATGTGGCTGGGTAGGAGGAGAGGTTGATAAGCCTTTGTCCTGGGTAACACCGTCTGGCTTTGTTGTTGTTAATAAGTACAACCCTCGTCAGATTAAGGCATCTAAATTACAGATGTGGGACATTCAGTTTAAACTAAACTTTAACTACTACACTAATGAGTACGATTGCGACCGTGCTATTACAGCAATGCCACCCAATTGGGTGCACTCACTTGATGCCGCTCATATGAGCCTTACCGTTTATGGTTTAGTTCAGCAAGGCATTGAGTTCTTTTCTATGATCCATGATTCCTACGGTGTTATGGCACCCTATATTCCAATGTTACGAGAAACAATTAAGGAAACTTTTTATGAGATACACTCACAAGACCTCTTATCCCAACTCCGAGACCGTGCTGAAGTCATTGCCGGGCGGCTTCTCCCAGACTCCCACCCCGCAAGGCAGCACGAAAAACGAGGAAGCCTCGACATCGGACAAGTCCTATCCTCAGACTACCTCTTTAGTTAAAATCGAGTGGGTCGATGCCTCGTCTCATGGAGGTCCTGGTTGGGTTGACCTTGATGAAGGCAAGGAATTTGCTCAAGAAGGACTACCTCTTATGACAACGGTTGGCTTTGTTCTGCATGAAAAAACAGGCCCCAGAGGTTGGATTTCCGTTACTGATACTATTGGCGGAGAAGAATGCTCCACCATTCATAAGATCCCACTTACCATGATTTTACATAAGGAATATATTTACCATGAGTAATCCCATCCCTGATCACCTACAACCCTCCAGTTTTTTGACTGGATCTGCCCAAGCAGAATTTGAAGACAGCCTTAAGGTAGTAGACATTACAACTGGCTTCTGGGTAGATGCCCTCCACGAAAACGCGGAGGATTACTTTACCCAAGACCTGGAGAATTACTGATGAGTAAAGTCCTTATAATTGGAGACACGCATTGTCCGGCTATGCTAGATGGTTATGTTCCCTTCCTAAAGAAGACGTATAAAAAGTATAAGTGCACAAAGGTAGTGCATATTGGGGATTTGGTTGACTGGGCTAGTATTTCTTTTCATCCTAAAGCTCCCTCGTTAAAGAATAGTGAAGATGAGTTTTCCAAAGCAACCAAGCAGGTGGTTCAGCTATACAAAGCTTTCCCTAATGTAACATGGTTAATCGGAAATCACGACGCTTTAACTGAACGCCAAGCCAGTGAGGTTGGCCTTCCGCTAACAGTCCTGAAGGATTATGCGGAGCTTTGGAATGTACCTAACTGGACTGTCATTCCCCGATTCGATAACATAGAAATTGATGGTGTGATGTATCAACATGGAGACCGTGGCCTTGGAGGGGCCATGGCAGCATCACGAAACGCAAAGGCTGAGTATTGCTCGGTTGTGCAGGGCCACTTGCATTCCCAGGCCGGTGTAGTGTATAATGCTAACCTACGGAATTGCACCTTTGGGATGCAAGTTGGATGCGGTGTAGACTACAAGGTAGAAGCCATGGCCTATGGTAAAAAGTATAATCAAAAGCCTATTGTTGGGTGCGGTGTAGTACTCGACGGAACCACGGCTATTTTTGAACCAATGCCTCTTTGAAAGGAGCATATATGAGTAACCAAGTTGAACAGATCGAAGAGATGGAAGAGTCAATTCCTGTGGAAGATAAGCGACCCATTCCCCAAGCACTGCCTACGGAGTCAGTGTTGAATGTGTTGTTTTCCATTCAGCAATCGCTGATGGCGGTATGCCAAGAAATTGAAAATGAAGTGCAGGGTGTATTTGCTGCAGGGAAAAAGATTGTAGATGATCTTGAAACTGAAGAAGACGTAACCGACGTAACCGACGTAACCGACGAAAACACTACCGAGTCTACTGAAGGGACTAACTGATATGAATAAGATTATGACCAACACCGTTACCGTTTCGTTTGCTAACCTCCACAAGCCCGATGATAAGTTCGGAGCTGATTCTGCTAACTTCAATGTAACCATCCCGCTAACGGATGACATTGCAGAAGAACTCAAGAAGGCAGTCGCCTCTAGTGGAGCCAAGAAGGTTAACGGAGTCTATGAGAAGGATGGCAATAAGTTCATCAAGTTTAAGAACCGCATTGCTGTTAAGGATGGAGCTCAGGTTTTCCCTTGTGTTGATTCTCGTAACCAACCAACAAGGGCAACCGCTGCTGGCGGAGATGAAGTTAGGCTTCTACTCAGCCCTCGTTTGATTAGTCGAGATGGCTCGCTCTCTGTTTATCTTGATGGTGTTCAAATCATCGCAAAGAACAGTATGTTTGGCTCAGGAGGCTCTTCTAACTTTGATGTTGTAGACGGAGGGTACACTGATGATAGTCCACCTGCTCCCGAAGCAGCATCTTTTGAGGAACCAGAAAAGTCCACTGCTGCTGCTACTAATGACCCCCCCATCGGGGACGATGACCTCCCGTTTTGAGGTATGTCCCAAACGGAAGTCAACGTATAAATGTTAACCCAATAACCAAACCTGTTTGGAAGACTAACTTCCGAGGGCGGGGAGGAACTTGGGGTTCTAAAACATACATTCGATTTCTTAAGGAAATCAAAATACCGTTGATTAATGCGTTTGCTGATTATGAATTGCTTTGGCTTCCTCTTAGGGTGGATCTTTTACTCTGCCCTAAGAGGCCCAAGGCTTCTAAGTTTCCATTCCCTCAGGGAGACGTTGACAACTTCAGCAAAAGTATCCTTGATGCTCTAACCGATGTGTTATGGATTGATGATTGGCAAGTTCAAACAGAAACCATCCACAAAGAATGGGCACCGCTAGGGGAAGAAGGGTTCTTTTCGGTGACATGGAAGACACTTCCTGGATACGAACAGTACCCTATCTTTATGGAACGTAAGATTGGAAAGGAGCTTGCCGATGAGTAAGGAAAGTAACTGGGGCGAAGATAATAAGTCCAAAGCTCAGCAGAAACATCGACGGAGAATGAGTGGTGAAGGAGGTAAAGGTTCTGCTCCCCGATCTGTAATCGGCGGTAAGCAGTGGAGCAATGCTCTTGACCGAAACGCTGCAATAGAGCGTGGTGAGATTACTCTAGAAGAATGGCGAGAACTCGTCAGAAAGGACATTACCAATGGATGATACAATGTCAGAAAGTGTAGTAGTAGGACGCGAGGCTTGTCCTAAATGTCGATCCAATGGCAACGACAACTCGGGGGATAACCTTGCAAGGTACTCTGATGGTGGTGGTTATTGCTTTGCTTGTGAACACTACGAGAAAGGCGATGGATCAGCACCACCTGTTAATAACACACCCTCCGCTTTTAGAGTCTATCGGGGGCAGATCAAGAGCTTGGATCACCGCAAGATTGATACCAAGCCCTGCCGAGTCTTTGGGTATCAGACTGCTGATATTCGAGGCAAGGATATTGAGATTGCTAACTACTTCAAGGACGGGCAGCTCGTTGCTCAGCATATGAGAGGACCCGACAAGACGTTTCATTGGGTAGGTAGTCCTAGGGGGTGTGAGCTGTATGGTCAGCACCTTTGGGGTAACGGAGGCAAGAAGCTTGTTATTACTGAAGGTGAGATTGATTGCTTGACCGTGGCTCAGATGCAGGATTGCAAGTGGCCTTCTGTGTCACTTCCTAACGGTGCTGCTGGGGCTGTTAGAGATATCAAGAATAACCTTGAGTTTGTTAGCTCGTTCAAGGAAGTTATTCTTATGTTTGACATGGACGAAGCTGGCGCAAAGGCAGCCAAGGCTGTCGCGGATATCCTGCCTCCAGGCAAGGCAAAGATTGCATCCCTTCCCTACAAGGATGCTAACGAGTGTCTCACTAAGGGAAGTAGCCGTTCTATCATCGATGCCATCTGGCAGGCCAAGGTGTTTAGTCCAGATGAAATCCTGCATGTTTCTGCTATCACCAGCAGAGTTGAGGATAAAAGCGATCGTAAGGTGTGGCCCTTCCCTTTTACATCACTTACTAAGTACCTTACCGGACAGCGTTCAGGTGAAATTACCTTGTATGCCTCTGGGACTGGATCAGGTAAGTCTACATTCCTCCGGGAGTTGGCTAATCATCACCTCAAACAAGGACGTAGTATTGGTATGATCATGCTTGAGGAAGCGCCTGATGAAACTATTGATGACATGATTTCATTGATTATTAATAAGCCAGTACGTAAGATTCGAAGTACTCGTATGATGAATGAGCTGCTCACCCAGATGGGGGAAAGCAACATTGAGATTGACATTGTAGATGATCTTAGTGATGAAGACTACGCTAAGGCTAAGGCGGAGATTAGCGAGACTGGTTTGTATATCTATGACCACCTCGGTAATAACGCTATGGCTAGCCTAATGGCCCGCATGGAGTATATGGCTGTTAGCCTCAATGTTGATGTGATCATGCTCGATCATATTACCGCTGCTGCTGCGGGCTTGATGGGTATGAGTGATAAGGATGTCGAGGGCGGCAGCTCTGAACGGCTTATCATTGATGCAATGATGCGAGATATGCGTAGCCTTGCTATTCGTACTGGTGTTCACTTTGATGTGGTGAGTCAGCTCAAGAAGTCACAGAAAGCGTACGAAGAAGGAGACCGGATTACCATGCAAGACTTGCGTGGCTCGGGTGCTCTTGCTTCTGTGCCCAATACTGTTGTTGCTCTGGAACGTAATCGTCAAGACCCTGACGAGTTCACAGCCAACACCACTACAGTTCGTGTTCTTAAGAATCGGCTTGATGGTCGATCGGGTGTCGCTGCTGCTATTCACTTCAACCACGACAGTGGAAGAATGGAAGAAACAGAATTTGCTGTAGACGATACAGGTACTGTTGGGTTCTCCAACGTGGAGACCGGTAATTCATTCTGATTGCATCCCTATTGAAAGGTAACGCAAGATGAGACTATGTTATGATATTGAGGCCAATGGATTGGTCAATAACGAGCTGGATAAGAAAGGCAACCTTAACTCGGTTGTTGATCAGATCCATTGTGTAGTGCTGACTGACATCGATACTGGTGAGGTGTATAAGTACACACCAGGACAGGAATGTCAGGCAGCGGATCTACTGAGATTGGCCGATGTAATTGTAGGCCACAACATTATTGATTATGACAACCGTGTCATGACCAAGCTTGCTGGCTGGACACTACGACCAGACCAGAAGGTTATCGACACCTTGATCGCAGGGCGTCTTATGCACCCTGACCGGCAGAACTTGCCTACTGGACTGTCAAGTCATTCGCTTGCAGCATGGGCCGAGTATGTCGGTGACTACAAGCAGCAGTATGATCTTGGGTGGGAAGTGTACTCCGAAGAGATGCTCACGTACTGTGTTCAGGATGTGTCTGCTAACATCTCTATCTTTAAGAGGCAGGAGCCGTGGATCAACGCTAACTGGAAGCTTGTGAACTTCGAGCAACAGGTAGCTACGATCTGCTCTGAGATGGCATCGACTGGCTGGGGATTCGATCTCGAGTCAGCTGAGCGTCTTGAGTATGAGCTTACCGCTGAGAAAGCAGAGATCGAAGACAAGCTCAGGGCAATCTTCCCTACTATTATCCACGAACGTTTTTCAGACAAGACAGGAAAGCGTCTCAAGGATAAGGTTCAGGAGTTTAATCCTGGCTCGTCTAAGCAGTGGGCTGAGCGTTTGTCAGCCAAGTACGGCTGGAAACCGAAGACTACGGATAGTGATAACCCAATTGTCGATGAAGAGACACTCTCATCTCTGAAGTATCCCGAAGCTCAGCTCGGCTTGCGGTATCGTGACATCAATAAAAAGATCGGTATGGTTACTGATTGGGTCAAGCGTTGTATCAATGGTCGAGTCCATGGCCGTACCAATGCTCAAGGAACAGCGACGGGGCGGGCTTCACACTCACAACCAAACCTTGCTCAAGTTCCTTCTGATCCTATATGCCGAAGACTCTTTGGACCTGGCCCTTCCGGCTGGGTTCAGGTCGGCTGTGACTTGGCTGGTATTGAGCTTCGATGTCTAGCCCACTACATGGCACCGTTTGATGACGGAGCTTATGCCAAGGAAATCTTAGAGGGTGACATCCATACTGCCAACCAACAGGCTGCGGGATTGCCGACCCGCAATGATGCCAAGACGTTTATCTACGCTTTGATCTACGGAGCTGGTGATGGCAAGATTGGTAGTATCATTGGAGGCAAGAGCAAGCAAGGCCGTGAGATTAAAGCACGGTTCTTCGAGCAGATCCCCGCACTACACAAGCTTATGGAAGCCGCTCAGTTCAAGGCTAATAAGTCTGGCAGCCTTAAACTACTCGATGGCCGTTCGGTTAACATCCGATCAGCCCATAAAGCACTCAACACTCTTCTTCAAGGTGCAGGTGCAGTAATCAGTAAGGCTTGGATCATCATAGCCAAGTCGTATCTTGACCAGTCCGGTATCCCATACGAGATGATGGGATGGATCCATGACGAAATTCAAATCAGCTGCCCTCCAGAGCACGCTGATACGGCTGGTGATCTTCTTGTCAAAGCTGCTAATGACGCAGGTACTCGG
>TARA_R110001592_G_scaffold363264_2_pt1 | contig 18198 bp, 17 predicted proteins | sample TARA_R110001592 | Tara Oceans TARA_R110001592 (sample SAMEA4398387) | marine metagenome | biome: Polar Biome; feature: [SRF] surface water layer (ENVO:00010504); material: water (ENVO:00002006), including particulate matter (ENVO:01000060) such as... | depth 5 m | reverse complement strand
AGGCCAGACTGTTCACACTTTTCTTAGTTTTCGGATACCCTCTAGAGAAGCACATCAAAGACAAAACCACGTTTCAACAATTCTTTCAGAAAGCGAAGTTAAATCCTAACGCACACCTGATTAAAGGGATGATTTGTGGCTATCGGATCGAAGAGATTGAAAATCCATTAACGCAGCAGGTTCGGTACCTCGACAAGCTGGTCGACGAACTGGCAAAAGGGCGGAAAATGGAAAAGATACTGCGAACAGAATAATTATCAACGGAATCGCCCGTTGGCCGGGGAGAGAATATGACAGTCAAACGCATGGACAATGTCGGCATCGTGGTAGAAGATCTCGATACGGCTATTGAATTTTTCACCGAACTGGGACTCACGCTTGAGGGACGCGCCCCCATCGAAGGAGACTGGGCAGATAACGTCACGGGATTACGCGACATGCGTGTCGAGATTGCCATGCTCCGCACACCTGATGGTCACAGCCGTCTCGAACTCTCCCGCTTCCTCGCCCCGCCTGTCGTCGCCGATCATCGCAGCACTCCGGTGAACTCACTCGGTTATCTGCGGGTCATGTTCACCGTGGAGGATATCGACGATACCCTCGCACGGCTCGTGAATCGCGGCGCGGAGCTCGTTGACAAAGTAGTTCAGTACGAAGACATGTACCGGCTCTGCTACATCCGGGGGCCCGAAGGTATTCTCATCGGATTGGCCGAGGAACTCAAGTAACAGATTTCCCGATAAGCATATGAGTCTGAGGCCGACCTGACTGCGCCTGTTACTGTTCCAGCAAATCAACCTCGCCGGTCTGCATATTGTAAACACCGCCCACGATTTTGATCTCGCCCTGCTTTTCCATCTCTTTGAGAATCGGGCTGTTGATTCTGATGCGGTCGATCGTACCCAGGACGTTTTGTGCGATCACCATTTTGACGAACTCGGGATTCTTACTTGTTTTCTCGCCTTTGTAATCTTTAAAGTGATCGACGGCCGGTTTGATGTTCGCCAGCATGGAGGTGATATTGCCCAGTTCGACGCCATCAATGGCTCCATTTACGGCACCACAACTTTCATGCCCCAGCACGAACACCAGTTTGGACCCCGCGACTTTGCAGGCGAACTCCATACTGCCCAGGATATCGGTGTTCTCAAAGTTACCAGCCACGCGGGCCACGAAAATATCGCCAATGCCGCGATCAAACACATCTTCGACGGGAACACGCGAGTCAAGACAGGAAAGAATAACGGCTTTAGGATACTGGCCCAGCGCTGCTTCACGGACCTGCCTGGAATGATCACGGGCCGTCAGGGTTCCTGCCACGAATCGCTGGTTCCCTTCTTTCAACAGAGTCAGAACTTCCTCCGGCGTCAGTTTTGCCTGCTCTTCCCGGGTGAGAACACGATTCACCAGCGGTTTGATATCCGACACATTTTCGGAACTCTCTTTGTCGGTTTTCTCCTCCACAGCTTCGGCAACGGCCGGTTGATTTTGTGCACAGCCCGTCAGCAAGATTCCCAACAGACAACAGGCCAGCAACGGTTGAATTTTCATTCTGATCATCTTTGTGTTTCCTTATATGTTCCAGCTCATCAGGCTATTTGGGTTATGCTATCATCGGGAACTCTACCTCACAGCAGGTAGTCGCGTAGTAAACAGTTACAGAATATCAATAATTTCTGCAATCCCGAGTCAGAATGAAGATCACAGACACTACAGCCTGACCTTTTCGGTCTGATGCCGTATTCTTTTGCCGGACTTGACAAAATCAGACAGGCATCCCCACTATGAACATTGGATTGACTGGAAACCGTTGAATACGAGAAATGGAAGACCTCGCATGCCGCAAACCGTCTATGCGCTCGCCACGATGGACACCAAAGCCGACGAACTCTGCTTTGTAGCAGACACAATTCGCAGAACGGGGCTCGAAGTCACGCTGGTCGACTTAAGTACCCGCGGCTCTTCAGAGCAAACCAATATCACCGCGCAGTCGGTTGCAGTCTCCCACCCCGATGGTACCGACTTCCTGCAGCAACAAACTGACCGGGGGCAGGCTGTGACAGAGATGGCAGCAGCGCTGCGCAACTGGCTGCCGGATGAGGTCAATGCAAAACAGGTGGCAGGTGTGATCGCGATCGGCGGGAGTAGGGGAACCGCGATTGTCGCCCCCGCATTGCAGGCACTGCCCATCGGCTTCCCCAAATTAATTGTCTCAACGGTCGCCAGCGGGAATACACGGCCTTACGTGGGACACAGTGATATCACCATAATGTACTCCGTCGTCGATGTGTCAGGGCTCAACTCGGTCTCGCGGCGGATACTGAGCAACGCCGCCCATGCCATCGCCGGCATGGTGACTCCTTCTTCTGAATTCACTGACGACAGACCCACTCTCGGCATGACGATGTTCGACGCCGCAAAAAGTGAGCACGACGACGTTTTGCTGCTCTGTCATGGCGGTCCGATTGCGATGCCCGACGACGCCCAGTATATCTTTGACCGCGTACCCGGAATCGATGGTTTCTATGGCGCCAGTTCGATGGAACGGCTGCCGACCGAAATCGCTGTAACGGATCAGGTCCGCCAGTTTGGGGATCTGCGTTTAGCGAATGTTTAAACAGCTCACTTTTCTTTGACTGACCGAAGGATTCGAAAATGTATCGACTGACTGTCATGTACGGACACCCGCAAGACCCTGCCGAATTCGATCGCTATTATCACGAAGTCCATATTCCCCTGGCAAAAACCATGAAAGGCCTCACCGGCTGGACCATCGGCAAATGCATTTCCGCAGAAGCAGGCAGCCCTCCGCCTTATTACCTGATGGTCAGCCTGTATGCGGAATCGGCTGCCGGGATGCAGGCGGTTCTCGAAAGCCCGGAAGGTCAGGCCACCATCGCAGATGTCTCCAATTTTGCCACCGGCGGCGTGATGTTTATGTATGATGAGGAACAGGTATTGATTCCTGTCGACTTGAAAGGATCGTGAGGGCGAATATACCAACGTTTGTTGCATTTTCGCCACGTCGATCCTTATAGTGAATTGATCAAGTACCATCATTCACATAACAGGAAGGTCATCACAAGATGAAGTCTTTCACGCAATCGATCCGACCGATTTTGATTCTCTCCGGTTTGTTCCTGAGTCTTTTTCTGCCAATTGCTCACGCTGCCGATAAGCAGTCGAACATCGTGTACATACTTGCCGATGATCTCGGTTACGGTGACGTGAGTTGTTACAACCCGGAATCGAAAATCAAAACGCCGCACATTGATCGGCTGGCGGCAGAAGGGATGAAATTCACCGATGCCCATACGCCGTCTGCCGTCTGTACGCCGACGCGGTACGGGATTCTGACCGGTCGCTACTGCTGGCGGACGCGATTGAAATACCGGGTACTGGATGGCTTCGATCCGCCTCTCATCGAACAGGACCAGGTCACCGTCCCTTCACTGCTGAAAAAAGCGGGTTACGATACCGCGTGTATCGGAAAATGGCATCTGGGTATGCAATGGACAGACAAGAATGGCCAGCCGGTTCCCGCTGTTCCCATCGACCGACGTCAGCGTCCCCGCGTGGGGGATGACGTCGATTACACGAAACCGATTATCGGCGGCCCCTTGACCAGCGGCTTCGACTATTACTTCGGCATCTCGGCTTCACTGAATATGTCTCCTTTCTGTTTCATCAGAAACGATCGCCCCGTAATTCTTCCTACCATTCCTTCGGAACGGATTCAGACCGAATTTCTTTCTGTCGATCAGGGCATGCGTTCCCCTGATTTTACAATCCGCAGTGTGATGCCCACACTCACGGGAGAAGCCGTCAAATACATCGAACGGCACGGGAAAGAATCTTCCGAACGGCCCTTCTTTCTGTATTTCCCGCTCACCGCGCCGCATCTGCCGCTGGTACCCAACGACGAATTTAAAGGCAAAAGTGCCGCCGGCGAATATGGTGACTTTGTGCTCGAGGTGGATGCGACTGTCGGAGCAATTATGGATGCCCTGCAGCGTACCGGCGTGGCCGAGAACACGCTGGTGATTTTCACCTCTGACAATGGCGGACTGTATCACTGGTGGATGCCACAGGAAACCGATGACCTCAAACATTACAAGCCCAATCATCGCGGGCAGTACGTTAAAGACCGTGGCCATCAGGGGAACGCCCACCTGCGCGGTACGAAGGCTGACATCTGGGAGGGCGGCCATCGGGTCCCCTTTATCGTCCGCTGGCCCGGCAAGACTCCGGCTGACTCAACCAATGACGAACTGGTAGAACTCACCGATCTGCTGGCAACCTGTGCCGCGATTACTGATACAAAGCTGCCTGACGGAGCCGCACAAGACAGCGTCAATATTCTACCCGCCCTGCTCGGTAAGAAAAGCGATACGCCACTGCGAGAGTATGCCATCCATCATTCGCTGTGGGGTCACTTCTCCGTTCGGCAGGGACCGTGGAAGATGATTCCCAAACGAGGTTCGGGCGGCTTCACCCGTGCCCGCGAAGTCGAACCTGCAGCAGGAGAACCGACAGGACAGCTCTACAACCTCAAACAGGATCCTTCAGAAACAAAGAACGTCTGGCAGGAACATCCGGAAGTTGTGAAACAACTCTCAGCAATTCTGGAACAAGTCCAGAAACAGTAACGTGGCCAGTTAAAGTTCTCAAAGTGTTTCTCTGACTGATAGATACAGGAAATTCATAATTCATGAGGATCTTTACAAACAAATGCCCTCATTTGTAATGTAGTCGGAGCACCTTTTTGTTCTCTGTCATACTCAGTAACTAATGTGATTCAGATTGACTGTTATATTTAGTTAATTGCTGGCTTGAGTCACATGATTCCGGCAGAATATACGGATTCAACGATCCGTACTGGGGTTCAGGATACACACTCGAATAAACCAGGTAACATCGCCATGACACAACACTCTCTGAAATCAACTTGTCTTCCCCTGTTACTGTTTTTTCTGCTCGGGATGCTCACCCATTCTGCGTTTGCTGCCAAACCACCCAATATTCTGTTAATCGTTTCGGAAGACAATGGTCCTGAATTGGGCTGTTACGACGACCCGTATGCGAAAACACCGCACCTGGATCAACTGGCGAAACAGGGAGTTCGGTTTGAAAACGCGTTCGTGCCTTACTCGGTATGTTCGCCTTCGCGGGCCTGTTTCCTGACAGGGAAATACCCACATCAGAATGGTCAGATCGGCCTGGCAACGCATAAATTTGCATTGTACCAGAAGGAGACCCCCAATTTTGTCACGCTGTTGAAGGAACAGGGTTATCAAACGGGGCTGATCGGAAAACTCCATGTAAATCCTGAAGATGCGTTTCCATTTGATTTTCGCGCGATCCGCTCTGCGAATTTCAATCGCCGGGAACCAGTGACCGCTTACGCCTCTCAAGCGGCGAAATTCTTTGCGCGAACGAAAGACCAGCCCTGGTTTCTGTCGGTCAACTTTCCCGACGCGCATCTCCCCTTCATTCAACAAGCGAATGGACGACCAGCCCACCCCCTGACTGCCGACGATGTGAAACCGATGCCCTGGGTCGGCGTTGACACACCACGCCTGCGGAAACAGGTAGCCAACTACTATAATTGTATGGCCCGTCTGGATACGGGAGTGGGTTTACTGCTGAATGAACTCGATAAAGCGGGAGCAACCGAAAACACACTCATTTTCTACATCGGCGATCATGGAGCCCAGTTTCCACGCGGCAAGGGAAGCGTCTACGAAGGTGGACTCCGTGTCCCGTTGATCGTCTCCTGGCCAGGGAAAACACAGCCGGGAATGGTGCGGAAGGAACTGACCTCAACCCTGGACCTGTTACCGACCGCCCTCGCGGCTGCAGGAAGAGAGATTCCCGAAGAACTGGCAGGACGTGATCTGACACCTTTACTCACAGACGCACCTGTCAAGCACTGGCGTGACTATATATTCGGCTTTACAACCGGTTCTTTTCCGCGAAACTGTTACATCCAGCATTCACTTCGCGATGAGAGATATAAACTGATTTCCAATCCACGACCGGGGACAGAGAATCTGATCGCCGACAGTTATCTCGACGAATCGCATCCTCATTTTGTCATTTCTGGAGCAACCGCCGCCGACCAGAAAACAATTTCTCCACAAACAAAACAGGTGTTTGCCCGCTGGTCTCAACCGCCTCGTTATGAACTGTATGACCTGCAGCAGGATCCCTGTGAATGGAATAATCTCGCCGAGGATCCTGATTATACAATGGTGAAGACTCGACTGATCAACGCTTTGACAAAACTGCAACAGCAGACCCGCGATCCTTTTCTCGACCCCGAGAATCTCGAAGCGTTCGTCAAGGAACAACTTGACCACCGCGATATGAAATACCGTAAGCAGAAGGATTTTCGCTGGTCCTATATCGATTCCTTTGCCAACTGGCGGGCAGAGCAATAGTTCTGGTACTCATACAATTAAACCAATTCAAGACCGTTCGGTTGCTGACTAGACTATAGACACGTATTTCAACATGAAATCTGATACCCTTTACAGACCGAGATCAGGTATCAACTCGTGGTCTTCCTATAATTCAACATTAAGTAATAAGTAGAGGGTGTTTCAGATGTCAGATAAAGTTGCAGTCATTACAGCGGCTGGTAGCGGAATGGGTGCTGCGATTGCTCGAAAGCTTGCTGAACAGGAATTTAAGGTTGTGATCCTCTCTTCCTCAGGTCGCGGTGAAGCGCTGGCCGAAGAACTGGGCGGTGTTGGTGTCACCGGATCGAATCAAAACCCGGAAGATTTAAAACGACTCGTAGAGACCGCCGTAGATTCCTTTGGAGGAATCGACGTGGTCGTCAACAGCGCTGGCCATGGTCCCAAAGGACAGATTCTCGAAATCAATGATGACGACTGGCATCAGGCATTGGACGTCTATTTTCTCAATGTCGTGCGCATCGCGCGGCTGGTCACTCCGATCCTGCAGTCCCGTGGAGGGGGACCGATAATCAATATATCCACATTTGCAGCATTCGAACCAGATCCGCTGTTCCCCACCTCAGGCGCGTTTCGTGCCAGTCTCGCCGCGTTTACCAAGCTATATGCCGATCAATACGCGTCTGATAACATTCGTATGAATAACATTCTACCGGGATTCATTGACAGCCTGCCCGAAACGGAAGAGCGGCGGCAGCGCATTCCAATGGGACGTTATGGAACCATGGACGAAATCTCGGAAACTGTCGCCTTTCTCGTCTCCGACGGTGCAAAGTATATCACCGGCCAAAATCTCCGCATTGATGGCGGCTTGACTCGATCAGTTTAACCATTCGAAGTGTCTCATTCAGAAACTGGCTCAAGTTGATCACATTACATAAATTGAAAGATCCCTATCAGATAAATTCACTGGCACACGAATCCAGAGCGGAGGGATTTCACATGCTCGACCGTCTGCAACAGGAATGGAATGAGGGAACAAATCGATTTGACCAGGCTGGCGAAATACTGCTTCTGGCAATTCAGAACCAGCAGGTTGTGGGCGTATGTGGTCTGAACCGCGATCCGTACACAGACGATGATCGCGTGGGTCGAGTCAGACGGTTATACGTCTCAGTAGACAGTCGACGCAGAGGAATCGGACGCCTGCTTGTCACAGAAATCCAGAATCACTGCCAGGATGGGTTCGATCAACTGCGCCTGCGTACTGACACTCCGGAAGCCGATGCCTTTTATCGTTCTCTGGGTTTCCATCGTGTTAAAGACGATCCTGAATGTACCCATCTGCGAGAGATATGTCAGTGAATGTATTTGTAGTGTAACAAGACACTATAGAATGTTTAGCAATGCATATTGAAGAAAAAATAGAACACGATATCGATCCTCAACTTCATGACGAGATTACCAGACTGCGCAATGATTGCTTTCCCGACGATTCGAAAGAAAGATCATATTTCAAACAGTTGCCTCATTTTAGATTTTTAGCGTTTGAGGACGAAATACTGGTTGGACAAATGGGGATTGACCATCGAATGATCTCAGTTGGGAATTCAGTGTTCTCTATATTTGGAGTGATAGATTTATGTATTGCCACCAGTTACAGAAGCAGAGGCATTGCTTCAGCGTTACTGGAACAACTTTCGGCTTTGGCGAGTGAGAAAGGAATCGATTTTCTGTTCCTCGTTGCCGATGATCATCGTTTGTATCATAAAAATGGATTTCAATTCATTTCGACCGATCTTACCTGGCTCAAAATTGATGAGCACAAAAATTATGGAGTCGGAAGGGAGCGTTTCGAAAATGAATTGATGGTCAAACAAACGGGAAAGAATATCTGGCCGGATGAACCCGTTGATTTGCTGGGTCACCTCTTCTAAATCAAGACAGATCCAGCGAATTGCAGACATTTCGGCAATGAAACTGATACGTTCTGGCGTGACGGAAGTTCTATTTTTCACCTCATTAAAATAATGGATCGACTCAGTAAAACATTCATTCCAGCACGCTAAAACGCAAAGTACGACACACCTGTTCTATTTCTTTTTGAAATCAAGAATATTTCTACTTTTTTTTGTGTGATCAGCAACAGGTCCGGATACTACATTGATAGAGAAAGGATCAGCATGGACCTGACACAACTTATTGAACTCTATCGTGGACCGCTGGTAGGCCTGATCGCTGCCTGGGGGGCTCCCTGGAACGACGCTGCGGAAATTGCCCAGGACAGCTTTGCCGAGGCGTACCTGAGTCGAGAATCCTGTCGCGGTCTCTGGTCGGAGCCTGAGGTTTTTGGGCCCTGGCTGAGTGGTGTGGCCCGCAACCGCTATCGCAACTGGGCCCGCAGTCGCAAGCGCCGCCGAAACCATGTTGTGTCTGTGGAAGCCACGACCCTCGAATCGGTCGCCGCTCCTGCTGATCCGGAACCGGCGCCCCAACTGGAAAAACTGCGCAGCGCCATTAACCAACTGCCTCTCAAACAGCGTCAGGTGGTGCTGATGCATTACCTGGAAGAAACCAGCGTCAAAGAAGTCGCAGTATTGTTGTCGCTCAGCGAAAAGACGGTCGAAGGTCGGCTTTATCAGGCACGTCGCTCTTTACGACGGATACTTGATGGAACAGTCTCGACGTCTCAAATAGGAAGGATGCTGTTATGCCTGTAGAACTTGTTCCCGAATCTGACTTACGAGCAGCACTGCAACCTCATCGTGTCGATGCGAGTGAATTTACTGCGGGGGTCCAGGCACGACTTGAAGCAGGTGAAGAATGGTTGCTGAAAGCACAGACGGAAACCGCACCTCCCCTGCTGACAGTCGCTGCTGCCTTCATTCCCTGGCCGATCCTCTCTGGCAGCAAAGTTGCCGGCGGCGGTGTTAAGTTTTCCTCATTGACAATGTCACAAAAACTGCTGGGCTATATCGCATTACCTGCCATCAGCCTGTTTGTGTTAGTCGGAGCCGCTTTTTTCAGCGCAGTCAAGATTCGCAAAGTACAGGCATCGAATCATACGGACATCAGCGATGAAAAAAAGATACAGTCCGCGGTCAAAGAATGGTGGCGCTGTTATAAATGGTTCGCGTATCCCGTTTACGGAGCCGTCATTATCTTACCTATGATCGGTTCGACCTGGCTGTTATTCCTGCTGCTGCTGGGTTCGTTCGGCCTGCTGGTTATGATTCTCTCGAGCCTTGCCCGCCGCGGAGTGGGCAATCGACTGATCATCGCTCAGTCATGCCTGATGGGATTAGCCTTCCTAGCACAGACAGTCACAAACCCATTCACGGGGCTCCGTGATATACACTTCGTTGACCAGAAACTGATTGCCGTTGTCTTTTACCTGGGCACATTGATTTTGATACCGATTATCATCGGCTGCAAAAATCGATTAGAAACATCGGCCACATCTGGAAAAACAAAAGGCTCGATGCCTGCAGCGAAACATACATCAAAGCAGCTTTGGATCGGAGGAGTGATCTATTTTGGGATTGTCCTTGCACTGCTCATATGGATTACCAACCCCATCCTGAGACCCGCCACACCAGCACGGATTCTGCAGCATGTGGAAGCATTCGAGGTTGGTCGCTTCCCCTTTATTTCCTGGCGCGACTGGGAAATCCCCGCCAGTTGGGCCATAGACGAGGGACTGAATCCAAATTTCACCCGTGCTCGCAAAGTGCTCCATCATGAAATCGACACGGATCAGCCTCAGTTGACCATGATTCTGGGCAGCGCGTCCCGCGTAGGAATGGTGCAACCTTACGATGTGGAAAGACTTCCTGAACTGGAACGAAAACGCCGTTCTTTGCTCCCCCTGCGAAGAGTCGAATCACCAGGCAGAATCTTCAGTCTGAACCAGTATGCCTGGGTCTTCTATACCCTGGCTCAAAGCGATCAGTTGACATCCGAGGACCGGGACTACCTGGAACAACGCCTGATAGCAACACTTGACGCTACCGTCGGCGAGACAGCCAATGTCCTGGTGACGGCGCTTCGTGTAACCCAGTTACTGGAGGTGATCGATCGCCCCATTGATCGTGACAAATATCGTCCCCAGATCCATAAGTGGCTTCTTGAATTCCACAGTGACCAGACACACTTTTTTCAGATCGCTGGCGGCTTCGAGCAATATAAAGACAGCTCTGCCACTTTGGAGACCACCTCCCACGCGGTAGAACTGATGCAGATTTATGGTGTTCCCGAGAATCTTGACTTGAACCAGGTCAGGTCATTCCTGCGTCCGTTGTATTTCCGACCTGCTGATGATAAATGGACCGCCGCGGTCACCTTAAGACGACTGAACAGTCTGCCGGGAGTCTCGCAACCTGCGTGGCTGGAATGGCTCTACTACGAACGCAGCCTGCTCGCCGCGATGCTGTTAGTGGCACTGTGTCTCTATGCGACTCTGTCGTCCCCCCTGCCTCGTAAAGATAATTCTGGTACCAGGGAAGATTCTGCGTTAGGATGAAGCTGCTGATCCTATATTCATTTCGGGGTTACCGTTATGCTCGTACAATTCGCGCGATTCTTCTTACTCCTGGTCGTCGTCGGAATCCCTTCCAACACCGCTTCGACTGTAGCGCAGACTGCTCCTGCAGTGGGTACCAGTCTCATCCAGCCATGCCAGTTTGGAGCACAACTACAAGGAGAAGAAGCCTTGATTGTGGTCCCCGAAAACCGGACCGCTGCCAACAGTCGTAACATCACTGTGCATTATTTTCGGTTTCCCGCACGAAAGCCCACCGGGCAGCCACCGGTTTTCTTCCTGCCCGGCGGACCGGGAGAAGCGGTGACGGCAAAACAGATTACAGCAGGATTACAGCAAAAACGGTATAACAAATATGCTGAAATGCTCGCCTACAACCAGACGCGTGATGTTGTCATTGTGAATCAGCGTGGGAACAGCCATGTGCCGGGAATTCACCAACTGCCTGAACTGTGTTTTGCGCAACCGGGTCAACGCCTGGAAGCATTAACATTTGACAAGGCAGGCGCACGATTGAAAGCCGGTTTACAAAATTCGATTCTCTCTTGTCAGAAACTGCAGTTCGATCTCCGGGGATATGATATTCTGCATCTGGTTGAAGACGTCGATGCGATTCGTCGTTCCTGCGGTTACAAACAGATTGCCTTGCGTGGCAGCAGTTTTGGATCGCAGTGGGCACTGGCCTACCTGAAGCAGCATCCCGAACAGGTCGAACGCATGATGCTGTCGGGGGTAGAACCGCTCAATCATACCTATGACAGTGCCAACGGGATCTGGAACGTCTTCCAGCGAGTCGAAAACGAACTCCGAGCCTCCGGAACGATCAAACTGCCAGAAGCAGGATTACTGGGAGCTTTAAAGACCGTGCTGACACGGCTGGAGAATCAGCCGGTACGCGTGCGCGGCAAACATCCGCGTCGAGGAGGAACAACTGAGGTTGTCATCGGCGTCGATGATATTCGTTACTATCTGACAAGACCGATTTTGAATTCACGCCTCCATTCCCGCAACATGCTCGAACTCTGGCCGAAAATGGTACTGGAACTTTATGACCAGGATTACCAGTATCTGGCAGCGAAGATTATCGATGATCGACCTGAGGTGAAGCGATATAACCTGCAACTGACATTGATTGACCACAGTCTGGGTATTACTGACAAACGTCAACTCGAACTGGAGGACGAAGCAGCTCGGCGCTGGTTAGGTGATGTCAACTGGTTTTATACAGCCACACGGAAGGTGACTCCCACGCCTGTAGTGGATGATGCTTTTCGTCAATTTGAGATCAGCCAGACACCAGTGTTGCTCATTCATGGGACACTGGATTTATCGACGCCTGTTGAAAATGCGGAAGAATTGTTGAAATATTTCCCCCGCGGGCATCTGCTCACCATCGAGGGAGGAACTCACGCGGCCAATCAGCACGCTGCGAGTTTCGATCCCCGCTTCCTGAAGTACCTGACCGACTTCTTTAACGAACAGAACCCAACAGACGCCTGTCAACGCATCCCTGCTAAAATCACTTTACCGCCACTCCAGTTTCAAGCAACTGGAGCCCCTTCCCTGTTTTCTCAGTTGATTGACTGAGTTCCGGGTAACGATTCCTCAATCGCGGAATCCCCAGTAGTCTTCCCAAAACAATCAGGGCATTTTCGGCTTCAGCGGTTGTTTACCCTCTTTTGTGACGGGATAGAGCGCTGCATGCTGTTCCATACTTTCCATCAGCGCCTGCATCATGCGATTGAGCTGTTTAGGCTCTGATACCGCCAGATTATGCTGCTCAAACGGATCTTTAGCGAGGTTATAAAGCTGATAATGGGAGTCTTCGGAATCTTTTGAAGGCACGTAGTGATAGATGACTTTCCAGTCTCCATCTCGGTAAACGGTAAAGTAATTACTGCGGTGTGGCGAGTGGGGATAATGCATCAGAAAGGTATCCCGATGAGCTTTATCTGGCTGGCCTGTGAGCAGTTGATTGAGCGGTTGACCATCCACGATGTAACCTTGAGGCGGTTTAACATCGGTAACCTTCAGAATCGTAGGAAACAGATCATGGACGGCGGCTATTTGAGTCTGAAGCGCGTCCTGGGGGATCGGCAGCAGCTTCTGATTAGAGTTCGACGGGTCCGGTTTGGCCCAGGCAGCGATGAACGGCACGCGCATGCCCCCTTCATAGTGTGCCCCTTTTTTACCACGAAGCGGCGCGGCACAGGCCACTTCGTGCTCATGTCCGAGCGGTGCATCGGAGCCGTTATCTCCGAGGAAGAAGATCAGCGTATTCTCAGCGACGCCTAATGCTTCGAGCTGATTCATGATATCACCCAGCGATTTATCCATACCTTCAATCAACGTCGCAAAGGCTTGAGCATTTTTTGGTTTATCCGAGTCCTTGTAATGATCGGCGAAACGAGGATCGGAATCAAAGGGGGCATGTACGGCGTAATGTGCCATATACAGGAAGAAAGGCTGGTCCGCTTTGACGGTTTCAGCCAGAGTCGCATTGGCTTCAATTGTGAGCGCTTCGGTCAGAAAGATATCGGTATCGTGATATTTTTCCAGATGAGGGACTGCCTGATGAGCCCGCCTGGTTCCCAGCCCAAATTTCTTCATGCCATGATAACTGCCCGGTGCCCCAAATGAAGATCCGGCAATATTGACATCAAAACCAAGATTGAGCGGTTCCGCTCCCGGAAATCCATCTGCACCAAAGTGCCCTTTCCCCACATGAATCGTACGGTAACCGGCTTTCTCCAGCAGACGCGGTAAGGTCACGTCGTCTTTCTTCAATCCTGCCCAGTTCCAGTCAGGAGGTCCCTGTGGCCCGGCGTTATTCTTGCGGGGATTAATCCAGTTGGTCGCGTGGTGCCGGGCGGCATTCTGACCTGACATGATTGAGATGCGCGTCGGCGAACAGACACTCATCGCGTAGAAATGATTGAAGCGAATCCCCTGCTTCGCCAGTCGTTCCATACTGGGGGTAATATAATAATCGTTGAGCGGATAACGTTTCGGCTGTCCTTTCGAATCCGTCAGAAAGGGAACCGACGTATCCATCACCCCCATGTCATCCACAAGAAACACCACGATATTCGGAGGCGTCTGCGTTTCCTTTTGTAAATTCGTAGCCTGTAAGCTGGCGGTACTGAAAAAGAGAGCAAGACAGAAAACAACAGCCAGTCGTAGTGAGCGTAAAAGATGCAAACTCATGGTGTGATGATCTTTCTAATACAGAATTCTCCGAACGGGAAATAAAACCGGTGATGGTTTAAGACTCCTAATATACCAGTCTGCAGATGCTGCTGTCTAACCAAGTCACTGTTCCCGTTAGTAATTTATTGCCCGGATTATTCCATTTGATTAGAATCATTCAGCAGGCATTACACTTCAATCTTGGGATACCAGATATATGACAGCGAAAGAATCTTTCTGGACGGTCTTACTCAGTTGTGTCACTTTTGCCATACTGGGCGGCCTCGCCGGCTTGTGGATCAGCATTATCTTTCCAAACTATTACGATTCCGTATTCTTCTCCGGGCGGGCAGCCCGAATTGATCCCCTCATTGGCGGCATTCGATTAGGGGCAACCCAGGGAACCGGCGTCGGATTGCTTCTCGCTTTGGGAGCACTCGCCTGGGCTGCATTACGGGACCACAGCCAAACTACTGCCGAAACGACTCCAGAACAAGAACGGTTGCATCCTCCCGCCAGCCGGTCCTGGATTCCGATAGTGAGCTGGATTTCAGCGACCCTTATTTTGACGGTTTTCTGCAGCACAGTCGCATTCGTGATGGGAGCCCTAACTGAAGAATTACGATCGACGCAACGACAGACTACGGAAAAAATTGAAAGACTCGAAACGCTGCTCGCCTCTGGCAACTATCCAGATCTGAAAACTGATTACTCCTCAGCAGCTCAGGTTTATCTGGTCGGTACAGTCCCCAATATAAGTACCCGTCAAAAACTCTTCGAACAGGTAGTCTCTACCTTCGGGACCCCGGAGGCTGAGAAGATGACACGATACGTCGAGGTGAATACAGCTTCCCCCTGACATTAATTGGATTCATCAGAATTGTTCGATCTGATACATTGAGTTCACATCATTCGAGTTTTAGAAAGATTCCCGCATGTGCCGCTGGCTCGCTTATTCTGGTCCCTCGCTTAGACTGAGTGATGTCCTGACCCGCCCCAACCATTCGCTGATCGACCAGAGCCGCCACGCCACGCAGAATGTGGAAAGTCTGAACGGCGATGGATTCGGCGTGGGCTGGTATGGCGATGATCCGACACCAGGCGTTTATCGCGACACACACCCTGCCTGGAATGATACCAATTTCCTGCATCTGGCCGAACACATTCATGCGGGTCTGTTCCTCTCTCACGTACGCGCTTCTACTGGTACCCCGGTCCAGAACACCAACTGCCATCCCTTTAACTACCAGAACTGGCTGTTTCAGCATAACGGCTCCATTCCTGAATTTCATTCGCTCAAACGCCAGCTGCTGTTTGACGTCGACCCTGATCTGTTCCTGTCGATTGAAGGCTCTACCGATTCGGAACTCCTGTTTTACCTGGCGTTGACGTTCGGTTTAAAAGACGATGCCCCCCAGGCTCTCGCCAGAACAATAGGGCACGTCGAACAGGCCCGCCAGGCAGCCGGAATCGAAGGAGCCGTTTATTTCAGCGCCTGCGTCTCCGACGGCGAACGGATCTGGGCAGTTCGTTATTCCAGTAATCGACAGTCTCGAACACTCTATCACAGTAGCCATCTCAGAGCCTTGCATGACCTGGACGGGACCTATGCAGTTCTCCCTGAAGACGCGGTGATAATCGTCTCGGAACCACTGGATGATTTAACCGACCACTGGGAAGAAGTGCCCGAATCGTCGCTCTTAACAGTGGAACAGGGATCAACCACTGTCACCGCATTTAACCCGAAAACATAAAGAGTGATGAAAGGAACTTCAGTGAATTCGTTTGTGGCATTATTTCGCGGAATCAACGTCGGTGGAAAAATCGCCCGCCGATGAAAGAACTGACCACACTGCTGGAAGATTTTGGATTAAAGGCCATCGATCCTATACTCCGGCTATTCCCGTCTCGTCAGTCTTTTTGGAGTGAGCCCCTCAATCACGTCCGACGGCTCGCATCACCGATTCGATTTGAGCATGTTGCCTGCGCGTGCCTTCCAGTAATACGAATACCTGGTTTTTACGCTCTATCTGTTCCACATAATTCGGGGGAGATACCACTCTCTGTTTGTCATAATCGACCATCGATTGTTCGGCTTTCGTAACCACAAGTTGAAAAGGAGTCGCAATCTGGAATTCTTTGATCGCTTGACTGAATGACTCTGCCTGCTGGCCGGTATCGAAGTAGTAGGCTCTGATTGAAGTATCGACTCCCCAGACAACAAGTCTGGCATCGGCAATACCTGGCTGATGATAAGCGCTCGTCCCCGGTTTCGCTTTCTCTTTAACTGAAGAATTCGAGTCTGTTTGTGCCTGCAGAAGTCCTGTCAGCAGAATGATTCCACAAACTGTTAGAACGCTCCGTAACAAACGGAACGTGACATGTCTGCTTCTGTTCTGAGCGAACATCTCTCATCTCCTTTGAAATACGTAAAATAAACTCCCTCAACGCCACACGGCTAGAACTTTTTTTTGTCATTTTTCAGTGTACTCACGACTTTTTCCAGATGTGAATGTGCCGCGCGTGTACCTTGCAACAACACATATTTATCTCCATCCAGCCCCAGTTGCCTGGCGTAGCTCGCCGGCATAATACAGATCCGTTTATCCTGATCGGTCTGCATGGTTTTTGTTTCTGAGATTTCGATTTTAAACTGGTCTGCAATCTGAAATGCCTTAACCAGATTGGCAAATGATTCTGCAGCCTGAGCTGTTTCAAAGAAATAAGCTCGACTCGATGTTTCAGCGCCCGACCAGGAAATCAGTTTCACATTCGCGATAGTCGGCAAATTAGCTGACCTGGTATTAGGCGGAACGACTACTTTCTCCTGTTGCAGTCTGTCAGTCTGAAGTCGGATATCCTGCTTCTGTTCTGTCGCGTTTTCTGTCTGAGTAATCATAATTTTTTCTGCCCGCACAGGTACTATCACAAGAACCAGCAGGCTCAGGCATATGATGACTCCACGATGTGAATGAGTTAATACACTTTTAACTTGAGAACGGGCAACCATTTTAATTCTCCTCTCTAAAGATCGGGATTCTAGAAACTGTGTCCCCCAGGCTGGTAACACAGATCGGTCACGATTCGTAAAGTCAACTGCAGCCAACAGGGTTCTGGCATATGACTGGCGCGAGCCGGACGTCACCGCAATCGCAAATGCATCACAACAGGTTTCCGCTGCCAGTAACATTTCCCGACGTGCGAGCCAGGCCAGCGGGTTCCACCAGAACAGAATGATGACGCCAAAGGCCAGCAGCCCGGATAGATAGTCCTTACGAACCAGATGTCCAATTTCATGCGCCAGCACCTGTTGCAGCTGTTCCTCACTTAAAGTTTCTGCAATTGCCCGTGGCAGAATAATTGTCGTACGACGGAACCCTACCCACAACATGGGAGAACAAATCGTGTTGACCACAACCAGTTCTGGCATTTTCGAGAGATGACATGATTGGCAGACGCGTTTCAGCATTTCGGCGAGGCGTTGATCTGGCTCAATAAAATGGGTCGACAGTTTTTTCAAACGAGACCATTGGATCACCGCCAGCCCTCCCATAATGAATGTCACAATCAAGCTTAGACCGACGAGTATCTGTGAAATCATCGAACAGGTCTGACTCCTGTCTCTGGTGCGTGCAGTTCGATGAACTGAGAACCCGGCAGATTCATCCGTAACTGGATGGATCGGAGTTATTGTCACGCGATCTGTTTCCGCCACCTGTTGTTCAACAGACGGCATTGACTGTTCAGCCTGCACAGCCGGGAGCAGTGGAGCCGCCCACAGAGGTGGCGTCACGAACTTTAATAACACCAGCAGCCAGAGTGCATGCCGTAATGCCGGTCGTTCCTCGAGACTGCGAGTGAAACTCAGCAGATAAACCAATATCGACGCCACGGTTACGAACATCAGATTCCAGAGCAGGCAATACATCAGGTACCCCATCGGAATATTCCTTAGTCTTTGATGTTTTTGATGATTTTCTCGATCGAAGCTCGTTGTTTCTCATTCAGCTTAACCTGATCTACCAGTGAGAGCAGCATTGGTGCGAG
>TARA_R110001592_G_scaffold68100_1_pt1 | contig 18204 bp, 16 predicted proteins | sample TARA_R110001592 | Tara Oceans TARA_R110001592 (sample SAMEA4398387) | marine metagenome | biome: Polar Biome; feature: [SRF] surface water layer (ENVO:00010504); material: water (ENVO:00002006), including particulate matter (ENVO:01000060) such as... | depth 5 m | reverse complement strand
TTTGCAAGTATGTTTCTGTAGGATTCCTTCAAGGCGGAGCAGACAATGACAGCCCCTGTTTCTTGGTTGTTCACGGCCAATTTGTTTAGGGTTACCAGCCACTCGTAGCGGTCCTCGTCGGTCAAGGGGATTTTATTGGACATTTTTTCTATGTTGGCTTCCGAGTGAAAATCGTCCCCATCAAAAAATGGTAGGTTCAGTTCTTCTGCCAACAACTTCGCAATTGTGGATTTACCTGTGCCGGAAACCCCAATTACAAATAGAATGTTTTTATTGTATAAAGCCATTATCCAGTGCGTTTTTCTTCTATCTTCTCCAGAATTTCGTTCAAGTTGTATTCATAATCCATCCAAAGGATGTCCTCTTTTTTTCGTAACCATGTCAATTGCCTTTTCGCAAATCTTCTGGTGTTTTTCTTTATTTCGGCAATAGCGGTATCCAGATCGTAGTCGCCCTTAAAATAACTAAATAATTCCCTATAACCTACCGTTTGCAAGGCATTCAGGGTCTGTTGATCCTTTAGTGAGGCAACCTCTTCCAATAAGCCCAGCTCCAGCATTATATCCACTCTTTGGTTTATACGGTCGTAGATAATCTCCCTTTCTGCATTTATGGCTATGGTAATGGTATTAAAATTACGTTCGGGCTTTTTTTGATTTAGGAATGAGGTGTAGGGGAGGCCTGAGCCAATACACACCTCCAGAGCCCTAATAAGCCTGTGCGGGTTGCTTAGGTCTACTTGGTCATAATAATCCCTGTCCAGAATTTTAAGTCTTTCCTGAAGGCTTAAAATGCCTTGGGTTACCAAAGTTTCGTTCAATGTTTCCCGGATTTTAGGGTCTATTGTTGGAAAACTATCCAGTCCGTCCTTAATGGCATCAACGTATAGACCACTCCCGCCTACCATGACAACAATGTCGTTATCTTCAAAAAGTATTTCAAGTTTTTTTATAGCTTCCCTTTCAAAATCCCCTACGGTGTATTCTTCAAAAATGCTTTTGTGCTGAATAAAATGATGTGGAACACTTGCTAATTCTTCCTGGGACGGCACAGCGGTCCCAATGGACATTTCTTTATAAAACTGACGGGAATCGGCGGAAATAATCTCTGTTTTGTAGTGTTTGGCAAGGGCTATGGCCAAGGTCGTCTTTCCTATCGCAGTGGGCCCAACAATGGAAATAAGATTTTTTTTACTCATTAATCATCACTTAATTTATGTCCACATTCCCTACAGTAATGGGCATCAATACGCATGATTTCCGTACCACAATCCGGACAGGTCTTCCCTGGGGCTATATTTTTTTTGTTGGTCATGCCAGCAGCATATTCAGCAGAAACAATCCCGGTGGGTACCGCAATTACGCCATAACCAATAATCATGATTACGGTGGCAATAAACTGTCCTAAGGGGGTTTCAGGGGAGATATCCCCGTATCCAACTGTAGTTAGGGTAACTATGGTCCAATAAACACTATGTGGTATACTGGTAAAACCATGTGTAGGACCTTCTACGATGTACATTACCGTTCCCAATAAAATGGAAATTATGAGGATAAAGAAAACAAAAACAAATATTTTGGTTCTGCTGGCGTGAATGGACCTTACCAGATTGTTGGATTCCCCAACAAAGCGTACCAATTTTAGTATTCGGAATACCCTTAACAATCTTAAAATTCTAAATGCTGTTAGGTATTGGGAACCGACAAATAATAGTGAAAGGTATTTTGGAATGGTGGATAAAAAATCGACTATGCCAAAAAAACTAAATATATATTTTTTAGGCCGGTTGATAGAAATTATCCTCAAAATGTATTCGATAGAAAATAAAATGGTCACTACCCATTCGGAATAGTTTAGAAATTTATGGTGTTTTTCATCAAATGAAGGGACGCTTTCCAACATTACAATAATTACACTATAGACGATTACAACAAGCAGTATAATATCAAAAAGTCTTCCCGCCTGGGTATGGGTCCCATAGATTACTTCATGGATCTTTTGTTTCCAACTTTTTTTAATTTTCAAAGTCTACTGATTTAGTTCTATAATTTTCAACACCTTTTTTTTTCTGAGATAGGATGAGATAATGTGCGTCGTGTTTTCATTTCCTTCCATGGGTGTTATTATGGATTCCAAGATATGAATATTATTGATTTGATGGTTTAAATTAAAATAGCCAAGACCTTTAAAAACACCATCTTTGATCTCAATTCCACAACGCTCGCCAATTTCCCTTCCCTTGTCCATGATCAGGATGCTCTTCTTTGAGAAACTGTACTTGTCAATTGCCTGTAATACCCTTGCATTATAGATCTCTACCGGTTCTTGGTTTATGCACCCGCCCAGGCAACTATTATCCTCATAATGGGAGCAATGTATCTTTGCCTGTGACAGTCCATTTATTTTATTGCACAATTGAAACTCCTCCCTGATGCTGTGAAGGAAATTCTCTGCTCCCTCAAGGCTATTAAAGGTAACTACTGCCCTTTTTTTGGGATTTATGGCCTCCGCCGTCAATGCAATATAGCCATCCTGGTTATATGATTTATAAATACCATGAGAAAACAACCTTTTTTTATAGTGGGTATTGTACTTGGGTCTGTTCCGCAATAATTCCGCATTCTCCTTTAGTAAGGCAGCCAATTCATTGCCTGTTTTTTCATAGGAAACCCTTTTGGTTTCTTTCTGAATTCTTCTGGCCTTTGGACTATTATTGGTGAAATGCTGATTGACCCTTTTTTTAATATTACTGCTTTTGCCCAACAAAATAATATCACCGTCCTTATTGTGCATGTAGTAGACCCCTGTTTCCGAAGGTAGTTCATCTACCATATCCAACTGTCTTGGCGATAATTCCCCTTGGGTCTCGGTTCTTAGTACGCTTTTAAAAATGGTTTTGTCCAGATCTTTGGAAAGTAATAGTTTAAATAGCTGCAATGTGGCAAGGGCATCTCCATTGGCTCTATGACGATCGCTTACGGGGATTCCCAAGGATCGCACCAATTTACCCAGACTATACGATTCGGCATCCGGCAATAATTGCTTGGCCAGTTCAACGGTACAGAGGGTCTTGCGTTCAAAATTAAAGCCCAACCGCCTAAATTCGGTTCTTAAAATCCGATAGTCGAACTGGGCATTATGGGCAACAATTACCGCATCTTCCGTAATTTCCACAATGCGTTTGGCCACTTCATAGAATTTTGGAGCAGTGCGAAGCATGTTATTGTTAATGCCGGTAAGATTAACCACAAAGGGTTGGATTTCTTTTTCTGGGTTTACCAGGCTTATGAACTGGTCCACTACTTTATGCCCGTCAAACTTATGGATAGCAATTTCCGTAACCCCCTCTTCATTGTATTTTCCTCCTGTGGTTTCAATATCTAATATGACGTACATGCAAAATTTCTAATTCAGATTACTAAACAAAGATACGTATTCTCTGGCCAAAGAAATAGCTAGGTTGCGCGCTAATTTCTGGATCCAAAAATGCTACTGCCCACTCGTATCATGGTACTGCCTTCCTCTATGGCAATATTATAATCGCCGCTCATGCCCATGGATAATTGCGAAAGATCGGGGAACGTTGCTTTGGTTTTTTCAAACAAGGTTTTGAGATGCTTAAATTCCTTCCTTATTTGCTGGGTATTATCCGTAAATGTGGCCATTCCCATTAGTCCAACTATCTTTATGTTAGCAAGTTGTTTAATTTCATTTGAAGCGATCAATTCGCTAAGGTCATTCTCGTCAAAACCAAACTTGGTGTCCTCCTCGGCAATGTGGATTTGCAGAAGACAGGGAATAACCCTGTTATGTTTCTTGGCTTGTTTATTTATTTCCCGCAATAGTTTTAGGCTGTCCACTCCATGGATCAGGGCCACATATTCTGCCATATACTTTACCTTGTTGCGTTGTATATGGCCTATCATGTGCCACTCAATATCCTTGGGAAGCACTTGCTGCTTCTCTGTCATTTCCTGGATTTTATTTTCACCAAAAACCCTTTGTCCGGCAGCGTAGGCTTCTTCGATATCGGCTATCGGCTTGGTCTTGGAAACCGCAACGAGTTGAACATGTGAAGGAAGCGAATCCTTGATTGTTTTTAAATTATCTTTAATGGACATTCAATTGTTTTTTGGTATTAATCTAAACTAGGCTCTAGAACGCCGCTAAATTGATTATTAAAGTAAACGGGTGCAAAGGACTATTAATTAAATTGTTTGGAAACTTTTTCGGCCTTACGGGATTCCGAATAATCATAAAAACCTTCTCCCGATTTAACACCTAATTTTCCGGCGGTTACCATGTTTACCAATAAGGGGCAGGGGGCATATTTTGGGTTTTTGAAGCCGTCATACATTACATTTAAAATGGACAAACAAACATCAAGGCCAATAAAATCCGCAAGCTGTAACGGACCCATTGGGTGGGCCATTCCTAATTTCATAACCGTGTCGATCTCCCTAACCCCTGCAACTTTATGGAACAGGGTCTCTATAGCCTCATTGATCATGGGCATTAAAATTCTGTTGGCAACAAAACCAGGATAATCATTGACTTCCGTTGGTGTTTTTCCAAGTTTCGAGGACAGATCCATAATGGTTCTTGTGACCTCATTGGAGGTGCTATAGCCCCTTATTATCTCTACCAATTGCATAATGGGTACGGGATTCATAAAGTGCATTCCAATAACCTTGTCCGCTCTTTTGGTGGCTGCTGCAATCTGGGTAATGGAAATGGAGGATGTGTTGGTAGCCAAAATGGTAACGGGTTCGCAGATGGCATCCAATTCTTTAAAGATTTTTAATTTAAGAGCCGTATTTTCGGTTGCAGCCTCTATTACCAAGTCTACCTTCTTAACCCCGTCCGCAAGTTTGGTGAAGGGAGTTATGTTTCCCAAAGTAGATTTCTTATCATTTTCTGTGATAAGTTCCTTGGCCACCATTCTGTCAAGATTTTTAGCTATTGTTAACAGACCCTTGTCCAGGGCTTCCTGTGAAATATCTACAAGATTGGTTTTATATCCATTTTGAGCAATTACATGGGCAATGCCATTACCCATTGTTCCGGCTCCTATGACTGCGATGTTTTTCATTTGTAGCGTTTTACTTGGAATTTTATTCTATTAAATATCATGCCTTTGTTTATCACATAAACATAAAATATACATCTATTTCTTTTGGAATGATGCAATTACTTCTAGCGCAACCCTTAAAGCCCGGGTTCCTTGTTCCAAGGAGACCACGGGGATGGTATTGTTGTTTATGGCATCTGCAAAAGTCTCCAACTCGTCCAGAATAGCATTATTTGAGGCTATATCGGGATTTTCAAAATAGATCTGTTTTTTAACGCCTTCGGCATTTTGTAGGATCATATCAAAATCCCCAGGTTTTTCCGGAGCATCCTTCATTTTAACCACTTCCACTTTTTTCTCTAAAAAATCCACCGCGATATAGGCATCTTTTTGGAAAAAGCGCGACTTGCGCATGTTTTTTAGGGAAATTCTACTTGCCGTCAGGTTGGCCACGCAGCCGTTTTCAAACTCTATTCTGGCATTGGCAATATCTGGTGAGTTGCTTATAACCGAAACCCCACTGGCATTGATTTGTTTGACCTCCGACTTTACTACGCTAAGGATGGCATCAATATCATGGATCATCAAATCCAAAACAACGGGTACATCGGTTCCCCTTGGGTTAAATTCTGCCAGCCTATGGGTCTCAATGAACATGGGATTATTAATGTTTTCCTTAACCGCCATAAATGCGGGATTAAATCTTTCCACATGGCCTACCTGTCCCTTTACCTGGTGCTTTTTTTCCAATAGCAACAATTCTTCGGCTTCTTGAAGGGTAGTGGTGATGGGCTTTTCAATGAAAACATGTTTTCCTTTTTCCATCGCCTTTTTGGCACAATCAAAATGGGAAAGCGTAGGGGTAACTATATCCACCACATCTACGGCATCTATTAGTTTGTTTATATTGTCGAAAAAAGTATAGCCGAATTCGGCCTCAACCTTTTTACCGTTGATGACATCGGGATCGTAAAATCCGACCAAATTATATTTTTGGGACTCATTCAGTAATCTAAGGTGAATTTTCCCTAAATGTCCTGCTCCTAGGACGCCAACATTAAGCATATGTATTAATTTTCCTCAAAAATAAGGATAGTTTGCAAGTTTAAGGGCTTAAAAAACAAAAGTTAAGTATTATGCTCCATCTTTTTTCTCAACAATTCAATGTCGAAAAATAAGACAAAAATAATAGGGTAGATAATTAAACTAGGGTTTTTATATTTAAAGAAATCTAAGTTAAATTTACCTGCGGATTAAAGAATAGATTAGATTGCACAGGTAAATTTTCGGATTTCTTCATTTTAAGTTTTTCGTTTTTTAACTTTACCCACCAAAACCAAACAATTGAAAGATACATTAAAACATAGGGGAATGCGCAACAAGTTGGCGGACATTCTTTCTGAGAAAGGGATTGTGGACAATTCCGTTCTAGAGGCTATCCGGGCCGTTCCAAGACACTTGTTTCTGGATAGTAGTTTTGAGGATCACGCATACCAGGACAAGGCTTTTCCTATTGGTGCGGACCAAACCATTTCCCAACCTTACACAGTGGCCTTTCAGTCCGAGCTTTTGCAGGTAGAGCCCAACCATAAGATCTTGGAAATAGGAACGGGAAGTGGGTATCAAACCGCGGTATTATTAAAATTAAAGGCAAGGGTATATACTATAGAGCGTCAGTTGGAACTATTTAAAAAGACCAATCTCTTTTTTAAAAAAATGGGGTATAGACCCAAAAAAGTCATATTTGGGGATGGATATAAAGGGTTGCCGGAAGAGGCTCCATTTGACAGTATTATAGTAACCGCTGGGGCGCCTTTTGTGCCAAATCCTTTACTGGCCCAACTCAAGGTAGGGGGGAGATTGGTAATACCGGTAGGGACAGATGAGCAAGTCATGACACTTTTTGTACGTAAATCTGCCAAAGAATTTGAGAAGAAGGAATTGGGGTCCTTTAGATTTGTGCCTTTATTGGAGGATAAAAATTAAGGGGCGTCCTAATTGTTGAAGCTTTTCTTGATCCTATCCAGGTTTTTCTTGTTGTCTCGATCCTTGATAGTCTCGCGCTTATCATATAACTTTTTACCCCTGGCCAATGCGATGTTTATCTTGGCCAAGCCCCTATCGTTCAAAAAAAGATTTAAGGGTATTATGGTTAGACCTGAATTTTTTACCTCTTTTTCCAGTTTTTTCAGTTCACCACGGTTGAGCAGAAGTTTTCGCTCTGCTTTGGGTTTGTGATTGTAATGAGTTCCATGGGAATACTCATCTACCTGCATATTAATAACAAACAACTCTCCAAGATCATTAAATTCACAAAAGCTCTCCGAGATGGAAGCCTTGCTTTCCCGAATAGATTTAATCTCGGTTCCAGACAGAACTATACCGGCCGTATAGGTATCCAATAACTCGTAATCGAATCGTGCCCTTTTGTTCTTTATATTTACTTTTTTCTGCATATGTTTGACAAAAATAGAAACAATTATCCGATTGGCAATTAGGGTATAAGTTTAGATCGAATTAATTTTTTTGGATATAAATATGTTTTTTTTGTAATGTATGTGTAAACATTGCGATTAATGTGAAAAGTTATTGAATGAAAGTAGTATACCTTTTAACTCTTGTTTTTCTGATAGTTTCGTGCAAGGAGAAAGCACAAACCACTCTTTCGGCCCAAGAAATAGTGGATAAGGCCATTTCTGTCAGTGGAGGGGAACAATATAGAACCAATGATGTATTCTATAAATTCAGGGATTATCAATATGCCTCTGAATGGAAAGATGGAGATAGAATTTTAAAAAGGATTAGATTGACCGACTCCACTAAGGTAGTAGATGTAAGAGGTAACCGAGGGTTTAGTCGATTCGTTAACGATAGCCTTGTGCCATTGAAGGATTCCATTGCCAATTTGTACGCAAATTCTGTGAACTCCGTACATTACTTTGCCCATTTGCCATACGGCTTGAACGATCCTGCAGTCAATAAGGAGTTGTTGGGGGAAGTTACGGTAAGGGACAAGGAATATTATAAGGTTAAGGTAACTTTTGATCAGAAAGGCGGAGGAAAGGATTTTGAGGATATTTATCTGTACTGGTTTAATAAGGAGACCTTTAAGCCCGATTACCTAGCGTACAAGTTTTATGTGGATGGGGGAGGGATACGCTTTAGGGTAGCATACAATGAGCGTTACCTTGGAGGTATCCGTTTTGTTGATTATGAAAATTATGAGGCCACTCTAAGGGATAGCGAATTCTATGATGTGGATGTTTTTTATGAAAGAAACAAATTGAAATTATTGTCAAAAATAGAGTTGGAAGATATTTCGGTGAAGCCTTCCAACTAGTCCATTTTTAATCTAATATCGGTGGCTTTTCCATTTATGATCCGTACAATAAATAGGCTACTATTGTCATAATCGTCCATATGTTCATATTTTTCTTCTCCCAACATGAGATTGACAAATTCTGGAGTGGTATTGCTATGGCCGACAATAAGAACGTTTTTGCCTAGATTTAATCTTTTGAATTCTTCGATAATAATTGCCTTGGGGTCGTAATATTGGGGGGTAATTTCTTTTTTTACCGACGTAGGAGCTGCGGTCATCGCAGTTCTTTCAAAATCTGTGATGTAAATGGCATCAAGGGCAACGGGATCAAAAACTTCGGCCCAACGTATGGCTCTTCCCAACCCGTCCTGATTTAATTCAGGATCTATGTTTTCAGGATCGCTACGATCTTTTTCTGCATGTCTTATGAAATAATAAGTGGAAATAGAATCTTCTGCATTTTCCATGGGTAACTTCGGATCTTCCTTACAGGACATAACACCGATGGTTAAGGAAAGAATCAATAGCAGATTTATATGTTTCATGGTCAATTCTATTTTTGGTATTAGCTTCTACTGGTAAAGTAACTAAAATTACAGTAAAATAGTATGTAGTGCCCGTAGTTTTTTGTTCTTTTGTATATGGATAAAAAGTACGCTATTTATGCTATTTTGTTTGCGGTATTGTTTTCGCATGCCCAAGAAGTTGCGCTTCCAACCGACTTAAGGCAGCATAATTTAACCGAATTCAATGCCAGTTTGTTCAATCCGGTTTTTTCACTGGACAGGAACAATCCGGAGTCTATTTCCTGGTGGTCCAGATATCAATGGCAGACCATAGATGGCGACCCTACTTCCATTTTCTTAAATTATTCCAGAAAAATAAATACTCAGTCCTCTATAGGCGTCGGTTTTGTGCAGAATAATACAGGGGTGTTTTTAAATACCGGTGGAGTGCTAAACTATGCATACGCCTTCGATTTTGGAAGTAATATGCAACTATCGGTTGGTTTGAACGTTTTTGGTTATAATAGTGAAATTGCTGACGATAGGTATAATCCAAATCCTGAAATTTTACTGCCCCAATTGGAATTATCCAAAAATGCATTTATTATGCAATTTGCACCTGGAGTTAGATTTTCTGTCGATGGATTCAGTGTTGGTTTTACTGCAGAAAATTTGTTCGATTATAATTTTTCCACTAATAAGAGTGCTTCGGCATCCGATGAAAAGATTTATATGGGTATGATCGACTATCGATTGCCCCTAACGCTTTTCAGTGGAGCGGATAATGCCTATCTGCTTCCTATGCTCTATGTAAAATCTGTGCCCTATGGGGATACCCAAGTAGGACTTAATGCATTATTGTCATCCAATAAATTTTGGTTGCAAGGTGGCTACAATAGTTTCTACGGTATATCGGGTGGATTGGGCGGTAGATTTTTTAAGCATTTATCATTGGGAGCCCTTATAGAATATGGTTTGGATGCCGAAATCAAAGATCAGGATCCCTCATTTGAGATAATTGCGGCTTATACGCTAAGTAGTCCTGATGCACGCAAAAAGGTAGTAGGTTTTGAGGAGGATGAGGTGCCGGTGGAACTTGAGAAAATTGAGGATGTTATTCCATTGGAAGATGGGGATCGTATTGCAGAGGAAGAGAAAATGCAAAAAGAGCTTAGCAAGGCTGAGGCTTTGGCCCAGAAAAATGCACTTAAAAAAGAGAAAAAACAAAAGCGTGTAAGAGGCAGGAAAAAGAAAGCGCTTGCAGAAGAATTGAGAGTGGCACAAGAATTGGCTGAAGCAAAAAGGTTGAAAGAAGAACAGGAGGCCGCGGCCTTGGCCAAGGCTATCCAGATGAAGGAGCAAAAAAGATTGGATTCCATAAGAGCTATAGAATTGGCATTGGCTAAGAAAATCCAGGATGACCTAGATATGATTGCAGCCAGGAAGAAGGCCGGCAAGGCTGTAACACAGGGCCATTACGAGGAAGTGGAAAAACTGCAAGGCCAGAAGGCCGGATTTTATCTTATAGGCAATGTTTATGGTACTTCTAGATATCGTGATATTTTTGTGGAAAGCCTTAAGAAGAAAGGTATTGACGCTAAGTACTTCTATTTGGAAAAGACCAAGTGGGACTATGTATATTTGGAAAGATTTGATACCCTGAGTGAAGCTGAAGCGGCAAGGGATAATAAATTTAATGGTAAATATGCCGAAAAAACTTGGATATTTAGGATAATAGGGGAGTAGTGCCGGATTACTTTTTTATTTCACGGACTATTAATTGGTCCAAGTAGGTCACCGTATTCAGTAAGTACTTTCTATCGCCTGTTATAGTGGCCATGGCCACCGCTCCTTGGATCATTGTAAAAAGTTGTTTAGAAAACTGAAGAGGTGTTACGGGTAGTCTAAGTTCATTGTTGTTAAGTCCATTTTCCAGACACAAGGCAATTTTCCCCTCTATAGTTTTTATGGTTTCCCTGGTTGCGGCCAGCAGTTGGGAATTATTGTGATTGGCATCTATCCCAATATTTAAAATTGGGCAACCTCCCAATTCCTCTATAAAAGTATCGTAGTGCCTATAGAAATTGGTAAGCACAAAAAGCTTCTCTAGGGAAGTCCCGCTCGAATTTAGTTTATCATCTATTTCAGACAGTAGTTTTTTGCTATTGTATTCAAAAGCCGCCAGTGCCAAGGAATCCTTGTTTTCGAAATTACCGTATATGGCACCTTTGGTCAAGCCTGTAGCTTCTGTAAGGTCGCTCATGCTAGTTCCAACATATCCAAGCTTATTGAAAATTGGCGCAACGGTTTCAATGATATAGGCGGTTGTTCTCTCGGCTTTTGTAGACATGTCCTTACAGTTTTATGCTAATATAAAAAATCTTATACTGCATGGTATATATTGTTAATAAAAAAGGGCATCCAATTTATGATCGGATGCCCTTCTATTAAAAACGGTCATTTATTTCGCCAGTTCACTCTCATTTCGGAATACGAGCTGATCGTCAAACGAGTCTATAAGGATAATTCCACCTGGGTGAATTTTACCACTTAACAATTCTTTGGAAATATTGTTCAATACTTCTTTCTGAATTACCCTTTTAATGGGTCTAGCGCCATATTGCGGATCGTAGCCTTTGTTGGCCAAGTAATCTATTGCCTCTTCGGTTGCGTCTATTGTAATTTGTTGTTTGGCAACCAATTTTTTCAACTGATCCAGTTGTAGTACCACTATCTTTTTAATGTCCACTTTGCTTAAAGGGGTAAACATGATAATGTCGTCTATACGGTTTAGGAACTCCGGTCTTATGGTTTTTCGCAACAGACCCAATACTTCCACCCTTGCGGCCTCTGTGGCGCTATAGATGTCCTTGTTGTCCTCAAACTTCTCCTGAATAATATGGCTTCCCATATTACTGGTCATTATGATAATGGTATTTTTAAAATCTGCTACACGACCTTTGTTGTCCGTAAGCCTACCTTCATCCAATACTTGTAAAAGAACATTAAAGGTGTCCGGATGCGCTTTTTCAATCTCATCCAGTAATACCACGGAATAGGGTCTTCTGCGTACAGCCTCGGTTAATTGGCCACCTTCATCATAGCCAACGTATCCCGGAGGTGCACCTACCAATCTACTTACCGAATGACGCTCTTGATATTCGCTCATATCAATTCTGGTCATGGCATTTTCGTCATCAAATAGATAAGCTGCCAGGGTTTTTGCCAATTCTGTCTTACCAACCCCCGTAGTTCCTAGGAACAGGAAGGAGCCAATTGGTCTTTTGCTGTCCTGCAATCCGGCCCTGCTTCTTCGAATGGCATCGGAAACAGCCTGAATAGCTTCTTCCTGACCCACCACTCTTTTGTGGAGCACATCTTCCAATTTTAAGAGCTTTTCCCTTTCGCTTTGAAGCATTTTGGTAACGGGGATGCCTGTCCATTTGGCTACCACTTCAGCTATATCCTCATTGGTGACCTCTTCCTTGATCAAGGTTTCCCCAAGTTGCTGTTCTTCCAGTTCGCTTTCCAGTTTTTCCAATCGCTCTTGGGCTTCCTTGATTTTGCCGTACCTTATTTCGGCCACTTTTCCGTAATCCCCATTACGTTCGGCCCTTTCAGCTTCCAACTTAAAGTTTTCGATATCGTTCTTTGTTTTTTGGATATCGTCCACAACAGTTTTTTCGCTCTCCCATTTGGCAAAGATTTCATTTCTGTCCTCCTTCAAATTGGCAAGGTCCACATTCAAGGCCTTGAGTTTTGAAGTGTCGTTCTCTCGCTTAATGGCTTCAATTTCTATCTCCAGCTGCATTATTTTTCGATCCAAAACATCGAGTTCCTCTGGTTTGGAATTTATTTCCATCCTAAGTTTGGAAGCGGCTTCATCCATTAGATCGATTGCCTTGTCCGGCAAAAATCTATTGGTAATGTAACGTTGCGATAATTCAACGGCTGCAATTACGGCCTCATCCTTTATTCTAACCTTGTGGTGTGCCTCATACTTTTCTTTTATTCCCCTCAGAATGGATATTGCGCTTTCGGTATCGGGTTCATCCACGATTACTTTCTGAAACCTTCGTTCCAAGGCTTTGTCCTTTTCAAAATATTTTTGATATTCATCCAGGGTGGTTGCACCAATGGCTCGCAGTTCCCCACGGGCCAGTGCAGGTTTAAGTATGTTGGCTGCATCCATTGCGCCCTGTCCCCCTCCGGCACCAACAAGAGTGTGGATTTCATCAATAAAGAGAACAATGTTACCGTCCGAAGAGGTTACTTCCTTGATAACCGCTTTTAAACGCTCCTCAAATTCCCCTTTGTATTTGGCACCTGCAATAAGGGCGCCCATGTCCAATGAATAGATTGTTTTATCCTTTAGGTTTTCAGGAATGTCGCCCTGTACAATTCTATGGGCCAAGCCTTCTGCAATAGCGGTTTTACCTACACCAGGCTCTCCTACCAGCATTGGGTTGTTTTTCGTTCTACGCGACAAGATCTGTAAAACCCTTCTAATTTCCTCATCCCTTCCTATTACAGGGTCCAATTTTCCACTGTCTGCCAACTCATTGAGGTTTCTGGCATACTTGTTCAAGGAATTATAGGTGTCCTCCGCACTCTGGGAAGTAACCTTGCCACCCTTTCTCAATTCATTTATGGCTGTCTTAAAATCTTTTTCCGAAACCCCTTGATCCTTTAGTATTTGTGCTATTTTGCTCTTAGATTTGAAAATTGCCAATAGCAAATGTTCAATGGAGACATATTCATCTTCCATTTTTTTTGCAATAATACTAGCTTCGGTCAATGTCTTATTGGCCTCCCTGGAAAGCATAATTTCTCCGCCCGATACTTTCGGGAAACTTTCCAGTTCTTTTTCCAAAATTTGGTTCAATAAGGTGGTGTTAACGTTCAGTTTCTTAAGGATAAAGGGAAGTACATTTTCCTCAACCTCGGAAATTGCCTTAAAAATATGTTCGTTCTCTATTTGTTGATGGCCCAAACCTTGCGCCATTTGCTGCGCATGTTGTATGGCTTCCTGCGCTTTTATAGTGAAGTTATTAAAATTCATATAGTTGTTTTTTTTAGGTTATTGCTTACTTTTGAAGTCTTAAAAGCAACAACCTTACCACGGTTTGCAACAGGACAAAATGTCGTTTATTTTTTGATTTTAAGCGACAATTCGGCAGCTTGTAAGGTTGACAACGTTTTTTGGACTTAATACTAAAATTACGAAATGGGGATTCTAAAAGGGCTTTTTGGAAAGGGAAATAATAGCGAAAAGGAAAAAAAAGAAGCGAAGGTTGTGCCTTGGGCGCCATTGGCATCCGTAGAGCAGCTAGAGGTAATTAAGGAAAGGTCCAATGTAAGGCCTCAGGTAATATTCAAACATTCCACCACCTGTGGTATAAGTAGAATGGTTATGAATCGGTTTAATGAGGGATATGATATATCCAAAAATAGTTTGGATCTTCATTACCTGGATCTGCACCAATATCGTTCTGTTTCCAATGAAACCAGCAATGTGTTTGGAGTTGTTCACGAGTCGCCACAGTTACTCGTAATTAAAAACGGAACCGTAGTAGCACATGAATCCCATGGGGCAATTACTCAACTGGATTTAAAAAAATACATTTAACTGTTAAGGAAAGTTTCCTTAACAGTTAAATGTATTCTTATTGGGGCTAAAAAATAAGTAAGACCTACTTAAGGTTTAATTGAACCGATGTCTGGTGACTATGCCTTTCAATTTGGCTTTTAAATCTTCTCCCGCATCATAAACCATTTGTTCATTGCTGGGGAAGGGAACGGCAGATAGTTGTAATAACGGGACCATATCTTCCTCAAGCGCATTGGTGTCACCGTTGTGTTTGGCGTAAACGTGGTTAAAGACAAACTGGCTGGCCAATGGGTAGGAATTGATCTGCTGCTGACTGTTCAAATCCAAAAAACTTACGTTCCCGACTACTTCAACCGACTTCAGCTGGGTGAACTGATAAAAATTACATTTAACGGTTTTAAATTTATCAATCTTTATTTTGTTGCCCAGGCTGTCCTTTAGAACTTCCCCATCTTGGTTTGTGGCATATTTGTAGCCGTCCTTGATCTGCTTTTCCTTGGAGATCTGCTTTTCGGTAACCTGTTCCGGACTAATATTAATGTTCCTGAACGCCACCTGCATTTCATAATCATACTTAATATTCTCCAGTGCGTTGGTGTGGTAAACGGTCCACAGGTCGTTTAATCCGTAAGTATTAAAGTTTAATAATTCCTGCTCTAGACGATTGGGGACTATTTGTTCGGAATCATTGATCATTACCACCTGAACATAATCCAGACCTTTGCCGTGGGCCTCCTCCAATTTAAGTTGGGTATCCTTGTAATTGGGGTTTATATCATTTAAATATGAAAATTGATCAAAAGCTTTTCTAAAATCTTCCTTGTATCGACCTGTATTTAATAGGGCCGTGGCATTGCTGTACAAATAGTCGGACAATTCGCGTTTGGACTTTATTATTTCCTCATCATAATCCTTAAATGAAAATCGGGCATCCCTATTTTCGTCATATAGTTTTAAAGGCAATAAAGGTTTTATGCGCTCCTGAATGGATTTTAGGTTTTGATATCCATTAAAAATTATTTCATGGTTGGCCGGATTGTTATCTTTCTTTAAGAAGGCGATCTCTTGAAGCTCACGTTCTGTATTTTTCTTGTAGGCCTCCTCCAACATTTGAATGTAAGGTTGATTGGATTTCTTGGTTTTGTTTTCCGCAATGTTTTTAAGGGCGGTATTTATAGCATTGCCATAGTTGCCCGTATTTAGGGCTTCCTGTGTTTTTTTGACCCCTCCGCAAGAGATTAAAAAGAAGAGCATCAACGAGGTGAGTAATATTTGTTTCATAACGTTTGGTTTAAAAATATTATCGACATAGTTCAATAGCTATGCCAAAATAGTCCTATACACGAACGTTAAACTATTAGGTATCGTACAAAATGGGGCTGTTTTTTTGTGCTTTATTTCTTTTTCTGTTGAAAAACGGGCAATAATTTGGTAGTAACTTCCCCAAAACCAATACGGACATTATCTTTTTTGCAATACCCGGTTATAGTCACTGTATCGTAATCCTCAATGAATTTTCTGGTAGATCCGTCTTCCAAGGTAAGGGGTTTTTCCCCACGCCAAGTAAGTTCCAACATGGAGCCGTAAGTATCAGGGGTAGGGCCAGAAATAGTCCCGCTACCCATCATATCACCACTATTTACTTTGCAGCCATTTATGGTATGGTGGGCCAGTTGTTGGGCCATTGTCCAATACATATATTTAAAATTGGATCGGGTAACAGTAGTTGCTTTACCCCCTTCTGGTTTTATGGAAACTTCTAAATTTATATCGAAACCTTTTTTTCCTGTTTGTTGTAAATAGGGCAGGGGTGTAGGGGTCTGTTCCGGACTTGCCACCCTAAAAGGCTCCAAGGCATCCAAAGTAACTATCCAAGGTGAAATGGACGATGCAAAATTTTTGGCCAGAAACGGACCTAAAGGCACGTATTCCCATTTTTGTATATCCCTAGCGCTCCAATCGTTAAAAAGTACCATTCCAAATATATAATTCTCTGCTTCCTCAACAGGAATTGGTTCTCCCAAAACATTGGCGTCCGTGGTAATAAACGCCATTTCCAATTCAAAATCCACCAATTTGGACGGACCAAAAACAGGTTGTTCCTCTCCCGCAGGAAGGGTCTGTCCCATGGGTCTTCTAACAGAAGTGCCACTGGGTACTATAGAGGAGCTTCTGCCGTGATACCCAACCGGTATGTGCAGCCAATTGGGCAAAAGGGCATTTGCCGGATCCCTGAACATTTTGCCTACATTGGTCGCATGCTCCTTACTGGAATAAAAATCAGTATAATCCCCAATTTGCACCGGAAGCTGCATTTCTATTTCGTCCATGGTAAAAAGAACAATATTTTTATGTTCTTCGTTGTTCTTCAAATCGTTGTTGTTGATGTCGAATATTTCACTGATCCTGTTCCGGACCAAACGCCAGGTCTTTTTGCCGTCGGAGATAAAATCGTTAAGGGTGTCCTGTAAAAAAATATCATCGGTCAACGGGATGTCCTTAAAATATCCCAATTGATGCAATGCCCCTAAATCTATTGCGTAATCACCAATTCTTGAGCCTATGGTGATAATATCATCCCTGGTCAGGAAAACTCCAAAAGGAATATTCTGAATGGGGAAATCAGAATTGTCTGGTACAGGTAACCATGTTTTTTTTTCTGGAAGATTAGTTTTTAACGGCATTTTCGAGTTGTTAACTTGTGTTTAATAAATATCTTATCAAATATATTATTTTCTAGGAATTAACGGTCGGCAATTCGTATTTTTGCACATTATTTAATAGAATATTACTTTATGCAACGCGACAATCAAATTTTTGAACTAATTGAGGCGGAAAAGGAACGCCAAATAGATGGAATTGAACTAATTGCTTCCGAAAATTTCACCAGTCCCCAAGTAATGGAGGCTGCAGGATCTGTATTGACCAATAAATATGCAGAAGGTTACCCTGGTAAGCGCTATTATGGCGGTTGTGAAGTAGTGGATGAAATAGAGCAATTGGCCATAGATAGGGCCAAGCAATTATTTGGTGCCGCGTATGCCAATGTTCAGCCGCACTCTGGGTCTCAAGCCAATGCCTCTGTATATCATGCCTGTCTACAGCCAGGCGATACCATTCTTGGTTTTGATCTTTCGCATGGTGGTCATTTGACCCATGGTTCTCCTGTAAATTTTTCCGGAAGATTATACAATCCTGTGTTTTATGGGGTTGATGAGGAGACTGGCGTACTCAACTACGATAAAATTCAGGCCATAGCCACCAAAGAACAGCCTAAGCTTATTATTGCAGGGGCTTCTGCCTATTCCAGAGATATGGATTTTAAAAGATTCAGGGAAATTGCAGACAGTGTAGGAGCTATACTTTTGGCCGATATATCCCATCCTGCCGGACTTATTGCCAAAGGCATTCTTAACGATCCAATTCCGCATTGTCATATTGTAACCACAACGACCCATAAAACCTTGCGTGGGCCAAGAGGTGGCCTTATTTTAATGGGTGAAGATTTTGACAATCCTTTTGGGGTGAAGTTGAAGAACGGTTCTTTAAGAAAAATGTCCGCTTTGTTGGATTTGGCAGTGTTTCCAGGTAATCAAGGTGGTCCTTTGGAGCACATTATTGCGGCAAAGGCAATTGCTTTTGGTGAGGCCTTGACCGATGAATTCTTGCACTATATGCTTCAAGTTAAGAAAAA
>TARA_R110001592_G_scaffold61158_17_pt1 | contig 18212 bp, 17 predicted proteins | sample TARA_R110001592 | Tara Oceans TARA_R110001592 (sample SAMEA4398387) | marine metagenome | biome: Polar Biome; feature: [SRF] surface water layer (ENVO:00010504); material: water (ENVO:00002006), including particulate matter (ENVO:01000060) such as... | depth 5 m | reverse complement strand
CTATATTGATCAATATGATTTCGTTCACACCACCCCCTGCAGCAATCGACGTATTGTAGCGGTAGACGTGACTCCACCCAAGCACCACAACCTTGATATACTCCCAAAATAATAGAAGTCCCGCGTTCCAGATGGAAAGTACATAATGCTCAAGCAGCTCCTTAAGTTACCCCTGTCGGCTAAATGCGGACTGATTACCGCGCTGATATGCGCTGTAGCCGGCTTAACATTGCTACTCACCAGCATGACGGCGAGCAAGCAAATTCTTCTTGAAACCACGCATTTAATTGGCCAGCAGTGGACTAACCAATTGGCATCGCAAAGCCAGCAAGCACTACTGCGCAATGACAAGGTCAGTCTGCAAGCTATTTTACAGGACTATATCAACAGTCCGCTCATTGTTTATGGCAGTATCGCCAGCGCACGCAATGAAACCGTGGCAGAAACCGGGCATTGGCGCGCAGAAAACTTGAATTACGAAGCACAGGTTGCCGCTGATGGTCGGCTGGGGGTTGTCAAACTCTCGCTTAGTCGAGAGCTAATCGGCGATGAAATACGCGATCTGGGTAAAACTCTACTCATTCTCACCGGCCTATTAGCCTGCTTTAGCTATGCGATTGTTGCTGTGCCGATGAGGCGAATAGAAGAATTATTAGAGCTCGCTCGCACTCGTCTAGCGCAACCCTTACGCAACGACCAAAGCGGCTACTCCGGCTCTGACAGCCTGGGTAAATTATTGGAAGAGATCCACAACCCGCAAATACGATTAAGCAAGCTCGGCAAAAATCGTTTTAAAGATTATTATATTTTACATTGCCACTGGCAGTCTTACAGCGCTCTGCAAGCACAAATGGCACCAGATAGTTTTCGCGAACACTTACGTACTAGCTATGCGCGCGGCGAAGCCATCGCCAAACTCTACCACGCTGATATTGTGGTACACCGACACAACGCCATCAGTCTGCGTTTTTTTGATGTGGCCGGCACTGACCACGCTTTATTTCGCGCACTGTGCTGCGCCGAATTATTGCAAAGTCTAGATAAAGTATTGCGCAGCCGAGCGGGCATTGCCCACATTCACGGCGAGGGTGACCACTGGGAATGTGCTGCCAAGGAGTGCGCAGCCATCGATAACTTACACAGCGTCACACGCGAAGGCAAAGGCACTTGGCTGGACGATAGCAGTCGCGATAACGAGCGTATAGATGCCTGGGTAGATATTCGCGGCAATCACATCAGCGCTATGAAAACACCTTACAGTGATTTATTAGAAAGACAGCAAACCCAGTTGAAAAAACTCAGCCTAGAGGCTTTCAAACAAGACGCAGCCAAACTGCGGACTGACACTAGCAACTCAAGCTCCACTTAAGGTCATTGGCGCAAGCCCCAAAGCTGGAGCCTGCGCCGTCCTGTTAGCCGATACTTCGGCTCTTAGCCCACCACTGTCTGCAAGGCATCTACCTTTTGGAAACCACGAGGCAGCTTATGTCCGCGCCGGCCGCGCTCACCCAAGTAGTGCTCTAATTCGGCGAATTTAAGCGATAAATGGCGTTTTCCAGAAATCACTTTCAAGACATCCCGCTCAGAGAAAATAGTCACTGCGGTCACATATTCGTCCCGACTCGCAACCCTCGCCGATGGAATACCGATCATTTTATTGCCCTTACCACGCGGCATTAAGGGCAAATCGCCAACTGGGAATATCAACATGCGGCCCTCGGTAGTCACCGCGACGACATGACTGGAGCTCATATCTGCGATAGCCACCGGCGGCAAAACCAAAGCACCTTTTGGCAGTGTAAGCGCCGTTTTACCGGCCTTATTTTTGCTCTGCAAATCTGACAGCTTGGCAATAAATCCATAGCCGGCATCAGAGGCCAACAAGTAATGACCGTCATCACCACCCATCATCATTCCAGTGAAATTCACACCAGAGGGCGGGTTGATCCGGCCAGTGAGGGGCTCACCCTGTCCCCGCGCCGACGGCAGGCCATGAGCGGCAACCGTATAGGTTCTCCCGGTACTATCGAGAATAATCACCGGCTGATTACTTTTGCCCTTAGCAGCCAATTTAAAGCGGTCACCCGATTTGTAACTTAGGCTAAGCGGGTCTATATCGTGGCCTTTACCCGAGCGAATCCAGCCCATTTCAGACAGAACCACAGTAACCGGTTCTGCCGATATAATATCTTCTTCAGAGAAGGCCCGCGCCTCAGCGCGCATCACCAAGGGCGAGCGACGCTCATCGCCAAATTCTTCTGCCGCAGCGAGTAACTCTTTACGCACTAACGTTTTCATACGGCGGGCAGAACCTAGGGTTAATTCCAAACCGTCACGCTCAGTGGCAAGTTCGTCTTGCTCGCCACGAATTTTCATTTCTTCAAGCTTGGCTAAATGCCGTAACTTTAATTCCAGTACCGCCTCGGCTTGGGTATCAGTAATACCGAAGCGCGCCATCAGCACTGGTTTGGGCTGATCCTCTTCACGAATAATGGCAATCACTTCGTCAATATTCAAAAATGCGATCAACAACGCATCTAAAATATGGAGGCGCTTAAGGACTTTGTCTAAACGGTATTCAAGCCGACGACGGGTAGTTGTGGTGCGAATTTCCAACCACTCACCAATAATTTTATCGAGACCTTTTACCTGCGGACGACCATCCAGCCCAATCACATTCATATTGACGCGGTAGCTGCGTTCCAAATCTGTGGTTGCAAATAGATGGTTCATGACCGCCTGTTTATCGACGCGATTAGAGCGCGGTATTACCACCAGACGCGTCGGGTTTTCATGGTCAGATTCATCGCGCAAGTCCACTATCATCGGCAGTTTCTTAGCCTGCATTTGCTGCGCTATTTGCTCCAGCACTTTGGAGCCCGAGGTCTGATGCGGCAGAGCAGTGATAACAATATCCTCGCCCTCATCTTGCCAAAGGGCGCGCATGCGTAATGAACCGCGCCCACTTTCATACATTTTTCGCAAATCTTCAGCGGGCGTAATGATCTCGGCATCTGTAGGAAAATCTGGCCCTTTTACGTGCTCACACAAGTCGGCCACACTGGCGTTCGGCTGATCGAGCAGATGAATACATGCGCTCACCACCTCGCGCAAATTATGCGGCGGAATATCCGTGGCCATACCAACGGCAATACCGGTAGTGCCATTAAGAAGAATATTAGGCACTCGCGCCGGCAAGGTAGCGGGCTCATCCATTTGACCATCAAAATTGGGCACCCAATCAACGGTGCCCTGCCCCAACTCACTTAGCAGAACCTCCGCATACTTAGTCAGCCTCGACTCGGTATAGCGCATGGCTGCGAAGGATTTTGGATCATCTGGTGAACCCCAGTTACCTTGACCATCGATAAGCGGATAGCGGTAAGAAAAGTTCTGCGACATCAATACCATCGCTTCGTATACCGCGCTGTCACCATGGGGATGAAACTTACCAATAACATCACCAACGGTACGCGCCGACTTCTTATGCTTGGCACTCGCTTTCAGCCCAAGCTCACTCATGGCATACACAATGCGGCGCTGCACAGGCTTCAGGCCGTCCGCGATATTAGGCAGTGCGCGGTCGAGAATAACGTACATGGAATAGTCCAAATACGCTTTTTCGGTGTAGCTCTTCAGTGGCATTTGCTCAACGCCATCAGCGCCAATCACAATAGTTTCTGACATATTCTGTTATCTAACCCTTTTTCAATGATTATTTAAGCGCCCCGCTACGTAATATCCGCTATGGAACACTATGTGCCCTAAGGGTAATTACGAAGATTCACAAGCCTTGTGGCTCCGTATACTGATTGCAAGTTGATCAGAGGAGATCCAACATGACTGCGCAAAAAGTAGTAAGCCTATCAGAATATCGCCAAGATACGCAGCAGATGCATATTGACGACATTAGCGCACAGGCCTTCTTGTTTCTACAGGAGCAAGCCCAAGAACTCGATCTCCCTATGCGCAAACTATTAAAAGAGCATTTACTCGGTATCGCCTGCGTCGTCAAAGCCGTTGAAGGGCTAGAAGAGGCACAAAACTGGCTCGCCGTCATCAGTGATGAAATCAGCGCTAGCGAACGCCACTAAGCTCAATTCTAACTACTGTGCGGTGACTTTCTGCTCACCGCAGCGTTCACATATATATACTGTCACCAGTTTACCCAGCTTCACATCAAACTGCTTTTTCTTATCAACCCGCCACTTGTGAAATCCTTCCCGACATAAAGTGTTTGGCGTTTTGCCTTTTGGCAGCGTTCGCTTAAAGGGCAGCACATCGCCCATAGTAATTCTCCTATTAGATTCACTACAACGCCCTACCACTGGGTGGGATTCAAGATTACTATACGCGCCTTGAGATAGCTGCGCGATAACTGAACGCAACGAGGGGAAATCATGGAAATAAGCCGCAATAAAGTCGTGTCATTCCACTACGAACTAAGTAATGGCGAAGGTACCGTACTGGAAGACAACTTCAACGACACCCCGTCTTTATATATGCACGGGGCAGACAATATTATTAGCGGCCTAGAAAACGCCATGGCCGGCCACACTGTTGGCGATGAATTTGAAGTCACCCTTGCAGCCAAAGATGCCTACGGAGAAATTGAGCCGAATAAAACCGAGCGAATTCCAGCCAAATACCTGAAACACGAAGGCAAGATAAAAGTCGGCCAAGCAGTGCGCTTTAACACCGACAAGGGCATGCGCAACGCCACGATACTTAAGGTAGGCAAGTTCTCGGTGGACGTTGATCTTAACCACCCACTTGCAGGTCAATCACTGTCCTTTAAAATTCTGATCAAAGATATTCGCGACGCCACCGACGAAGAAATCCGTCATCGCCATGCCCACGGTGAAGGCGGTCATCAGCACTGAGAGCGAAAATCCTAGCGAGTGCATATATGGCAATCCGACTCAAAATACTTTATAACATTGGTACGGCTGTGTCCGCACAGCTGCCAAAGGAAAACATATCTAAAAAGTACACGGAGCACTTCAAATATGAAAAAAATTATACTTACTGCTGCTATGTTGGTGATGCCATTTGCAACTCAAGCCGCTGGTTATAGTGCAGCAGGCTGTGGTTTAGGCGCCAAACTTTTCGAAGGTCAATCAGGTTTAGGCCCCCACGTATTAGCGGCTACAACAAATGGCTTCTATGGCACCCAAACGTTTGCCATGACATCTGGCACACTGGGATGTAACGTGGACGGCGTTATCAACGCTCAGGCATCTTTGTATATTGACTCAAACTTGGATCAGATCGCAGCGGATATGTCTAAAGGTAGCGGCGAAGCTCTTGACGCACTAGGCGCTGTAATGGGCGTTCAAAAGGCTGATCTGGCGCAATTCCGTTCAGTTATGCACGCAAATTTCACCCGCATTTTCCAAAATGAAACCACTACGGGTTCAGAAGTTACCAACTCCATTACCACGGTAATGAAAGGTGATAGCACACTGAACAAGTACGTCGGCTAAGCTCTCTTAGCACTAATGCTGCTCGGCAACACACTATGTTACCGAGCAGCACGTTCCTAGAAGTCACTTCATAATCCTGTTTATCACTTCCATGATTGCCGCAGGTAGTTGTGCGTCCGCCTCGATTAATAGCAGTTACAAACACCTATGCGCCGTCTATTCGTATTTATTTTCACATTTATAATATGGCAATCACCCTGCCAATCCAGCCCCGTAAATTCAAGCGTACTGAATCCAGAATGGGCTAGCAGTCCCACTTGGATAGCGCTATTGAGCTACCAGCAAACACTATTCAATGAAGGTTATACAAGCCAAGCCGATAGCACGGCCTTTTTTCTAGCAAGTAATGGGAAGAATGATCCACACTCGGAGCTCCTAGCCACTTTTGATGGCCTCTTTCAGAACAATAGTCTCGGCGATGAGCATCCACGTTGCCGCTTTCCCGCGCGATACCACTGGCTGATAGAAAAACTCAGCACATCGATCAAGATTCCTGCAGCGCCGAAGTGCGAAGCATTTAATACATTCCAGAAAACCCTCAACGCAGCTGGGGCCACAATGATCTTTCCAGCCGCCTATCTCAATAGCCCATCATCTATGTTTGGTCACACCTTGCTGAGAATAGATCAGCACGGCCAGGATAAAAGCAATCGGATTCTCGCCTATACAGCCAGCTACGCCGCCAAAAATGACCCTTCAGACAATCAGCTCAGCTTTGTATTCAAAGGTCTTATGGGTGGTTATCCAGGAGAGATGACCGTACTGCCCTACTATATGAAACTGAAAGAATATCGAGATATCGAAAGCCGCGACATCTGGGAATATCCGTTAAATCTTAGCCAGGAAGAGACCGATCAGATGGTTCGCCATCTATGGGAAGTATCAGGAGAAACCTTCGACTACTATTTCTTCACTGAAAATTGTTCCTACCGCTTGCTGGGCGTTCTCGATGCGATTCGATCAGAAAAGCCCATGTTGAAAGCCTTTCGACTACATGCCATTCCGGTCGATACCGTCCGCGCAGCATTGCAGCACGGCTACATAGTCGATGCGATCTATCGCCCCTCTATCGTCAACCAATTTCAATATCAACTAGATTTGCTCAGCCCTGATCAGCGAGATCTGGTTTATGGGCTTGTAAACCACCCAGTTCCCGAATACGCGACCTTAGAACACTACCCCACTGAGCAGAAGGCCGCAATTTTGGAAACAGCCTTTCTTTATTCAAGGCTGGTCACTACAGTCCCCCAGCAAGTAGCGGCCAAACGCTCATTGCAACTATTGCGCGACAGAAATGAATTGGATATCGAAAGCCCACTGCCGGAGCTACCAACACCAACGCAGCGAGACGATCAGGGACATTTATCAAGTCGACTCCAAATTTCAGCTGGTGAATTCGACGATCAACCCTATATCGGTTTCGACTGGCGACCTGCATACCACGCACTGAATGACCCCGGGCTCGGTTACCCCTTAGGTTCAGAACTTAAATTCCTAGATATGTCTTTTCGCTACTACCAAGATGATGGCTTAAAGATGGAAGATCTAAGCCTGATAGGTATTAAATCGATCACTGCTCGAAACCGCTTCTTCCGACCCTTATCATGGACCTTTGATATTGGTGGTCATCGCGTTGAGGAACATGAAAAACGCGCATGGGTTCCCCATATTCAAGGATTAGCGGGACCGGCGTGGAATGTTAGTGGTGGCCTACTCTACGCCCTAGCCGGCGGCCAGGGACAGATATCAAGCAAACTGAAAAGTGGTTTTGATGTGAGGGCGCAGACAAGCATAGGCTACCTGCGTAAAACGGACTCCCAGCAATTTTTGATAGGCGTAAATCTTGAACAAAGCGCCGTAAATGACTCGGATCCCGATCTAAGGGTGTCTGCCCGTCATGACCTGCAGCTCACGGGCAACTGGAATATCTTCTGGGAGTTCGAGCGTAGTAAAATTAGTGGCAGCTACCGCAATCAGTATGAATTGGGAATTAAGGTCTTTTACTAATACAGTGTGAAACGGTAACTCAGGCGCTAGAACAAGCCAAGAGAGCCGAGCCACTAGAGAATCTTTCCGCAATCAACTCTTATAAAGTTTTATACTTTTAGAGCTGCTCGCAAAGGATTGCACCGTTGAAAATGAGAAAATTTCTCTGGGTACTCATTTCCTTAAATCCCAAGCAAAAAAAACCCCGCTAAGCGGGGTTTTTTAACGAAGAGAGTTACGCCTTATTCAGCGCTTGGCTCAATCGCTTCTTCGGCTACAGCGGCTTTACTATCAGCTATTGCTTCTTTGATAGAAAGCTTGATACGGCCACGAGCGTCGACATCCAGTACTTTAACCTGAACATCTTCGCCTTCTTTCAAGTAGTCGCTAACGTTCTCTACACGCTCATCAGAAATCTGAGAGATATGCACAAGACCGTCTTTACCCGGCAGGATAGTGACAAAGGCACCAAAGTCTACGATACGAGCAATTTTACCCGTGTAGATTGCGCCGATTTCAGCTTCAGCCGTAATCGCCAGAATACGGTTTACTGCATCGTCACGTGAGGCTGCATCTGAGCCGTATACCCGAACTGTACCGTCATCTTCAATATCGATTTGGGCACCAGTTTCTTCGCACATGCTGCGAATGGTTGCGCCACCCTTACCGATGATGTCACGGATCTTATCTGAATCAACCTTCATTACGTGCATGCTTGGCGCGTTTTCAGAAACACCGCTGCGTGAAGTAGCAAGAATTTGATTCATTTGACCAAGAATGTGCAAACGCGCTTGCTGAGCCTGCTCTAGCGCCACTTCCATGATCTTTTGGGTAATACCCTCGATCTTAATATCCATCTGCAGAGCAGTGATACCATCGGCAGTACCGGCAACTTTAAAGTCCATATCACCCAAATGATCTTCATCACCAAGGATGTCGGTCAAAATAGCGAAACGCTCGCCTTCTTTAACCAAGCCCATCGCAATACCGGCAACAGGTGCTTTAAGCGGTACACCAGCATCCATCAATGACAAGCTGCCCACACAAACCGAAGCCATTGAGCTGGAACCGTTTGATTCAGTAATTTCCGACACCACACGAATAGTGTAAGGAAATTCTTCTGCTGTTGGTAAAACTGCTTCTAAGCTGCGGCGTGCGAGACGACCGTGGCCAATCTCACGACGACCAGTGCTGCCCATACGACCGCACTCGCCTACTGAGTAGGGAGGGAAGTTGTAATGCAGCATAAAGTTGTCTTTAAACTCGCCAGCCAAAGCGTCAACAAACTGCGCGTCACGGGTTGTGCCTAAAGTGGCAACACCAATGGCCTGTGTTTCACCACGGGTGAACAAAGCTGAACCATGCGCCTTACCAAGTACGCCAACTTCAACATTGATTGGACGGACTGTGCGGCCGTCACGACCATCGATACGTGGCTCGCCATTCAATATACGCTGACGAACAATTTGCTTTTCAAGCTTGGCAAACACACCGCGAACGTCGTCGGCGCTGTATTGCGCGTCGTCGCCAGTTGCCAATTCTTCAATGGCTTGTTTACGCAAATCACCAACTTTAGCGTAACGTTCCATTTTATCAGTAATGCGGTAAGCATCACCAAGACCAGGCTTGTAGCCCGCGGCAACAGCGCCTAACAAGGCAGTATTTTCTTCTTCTGGCTGCCAGTTCCAAGACGGCTTGCCCACTTCAGTTGCCAGCTCTTTAATTGCTTGAACTGCCGCCTGCATTTCTTGGTGAGCATATAGCACTGCACCCAGCATTTGATCTTCGGTCAGCTGCTGCGCTTCGGACTCAACCATTAATACGGCGTCTTCGGTACCAGCTACAACCATATCTAATAGGCTAGTTTCCAACTGTGCGTAGCTTGGATTGAGGATGTAGCCATCTTCAGCGGTAAAACCAACGCGCGCCGCACCCACTGGGCCAGCAAACGGAACACCTGATATAGCCAATGCCGCAGAAGTACCGATTAATGCGGCAATATCTGGATCGTTTTCTTTGTCTGCAGACATAACAGTACAGATAACCTGCACTTCATTCTGGAAACCTTTAGGAAACAGCGGACGAATCGGGCGATCGATCAGGCGTGAGGTTAGGGTCTCTTTCTCTGATGGACGCGCTTCGCGCTTAAAGAAACCGCCTGGGATTTTACCAACGGCGTAAGTACGCTCTTGGTAATGCACAGACAAGGGGAAAAAGTCCTGACCAGGTCTAGCAGATTTTGCTGCAACCACAGTACATAGAACCTGAGTATTATCGATTTTAACTAGCACTGCACCACTCGCTTGACGAGCTATACGGCCGGTTTCCAAGGTAACAGTCTGACTGCCCCACTGGAATGTCTTAGTAACGGGATTCACGGAGTAATTCCTCCCAAATAGGGGTTATATAAAGTAATAAGGGGGCCACTAAGGCCCCCTCACTTATTCTTGTTTTAACGACGCAGACCTAAGCTTTTGATCAACTTGCTGTAACGCTCTTGGTTTTTGCGTTTCAAGTAATCTAGCAATTTACGACGCTGATTTACCATGCGGATCAAACCACGACGTGAATGGTGATCCTTTTTATGACCTTCAAAATGGCCTTGCAGCTTGTTAATGTTAAAGGTTAACAGTGCAACCTGTACTTCTGGAGAACCGGTATCGCCTTCGGCAGTTTGGTAATCCTTAACAACTTCAGCTTTCTCAACAGCAGATAATGCCATCTTCTTATTCCTCATTACGAATATGCGTTTATAAATCAAGCCTGACCGTGCATATTTACAGTCAGGTTCGGAAGGAATAGCACATTGCCAAGCCCTTCATTTCCTTTTACCGGGACACCGGCATAAATTCAGCCGGGCATTATCCCACAGTTGAGACCAAACGACGAGGCGTAACGCGCCCATCGTCCAAAATTTCACCAATTCCCAGAAATTTGCCATCTTCAGCAAGTAACACCACGGTCCCTGAGGTGGGCGCGCCGGAGACCTGCACGGGCTGCCCCTGCAATAAATAGTAGACTGCCGTTTCACCCAGGGTGAGCTGTGGAATATGGCCAAGTGCGTCAGTGATCGGCAGCAGCAGGGCATCCAATCCGGCAAAATCGTCCGCATCACGCAAGACCTGCAACGCGTCGGTAGAGACTGCTTGAGCTTCGATAAATGGACCGGCCTGCAAGCGCCGCAAACTCGACACATGCCCGCCACAACCAATAGCGAGCCCTAAGTCTTCTGCAAGAGACCGAATATACGTGCCCTTGGTACAACGCACTCGCACCACCGCGACAGCGATAACGCCGGGAGTGAAAGATTCCAATTCAAACTCGCGAATAGTAACTGGCCGCGCTGGACGCTCAACGGTAATTCCCTTGCGGGCCAATTCGTATAAGGGTTTGCCATCACGCTTCAGCGCGGAATACATGGGGGGCACTTGTAAAATATCGCCACGCAACTTGGCAATGTGCGACTCAAGCTCTGCCGCGGTGAGATATGAAGCGTCAACCTCAGCCAATACGGCACCTTCGGCATCGCCGGTATCGGTTCGCTGACCAAAGATGAAATGGCTGCGATACTCTTTATCGGCATCCAATAGAAACTGGGAAAACTTAGTTGCCTCGCCAAAACAAATCGGCAGAACGCCAGTAGCAAGTGGGTCTAAGGCGCCGGTATGGCCGGCTTTGGTCGCATTATAAATGGCACGCGCAGTAACCATTGCACCATTAGAGGAGCGACCAGGGGGTTTATCCAACACCAAAATGCCGTCAATGGACCGGCCTTTGCGACGTCTTGCCAAAACACTTATTCCTTGTCGTCATCCGTATGACGGCTGCGATCAGCCTCAACCGCATCCTGAATAAGCTTACTGATATGCTGACCACGATTAACGCTGGTATCGTAATAAAAGCGCAGCTGTGGCGTGGTGCGAGCGTTATTGATTTTAGCAACTTGGCTGCGTAAAAAACCCGCGGCCTTGTTTAACACGGCCAAAGATTCTTTCGCCTCTTCAGCTGTGTCTTTACCCATAACGGTCACGTAAATCTTGGCATGACTCAAGTCACGACTGACTTGAGCATCAATGACGCTGACCATACCAAGCCGCGGATCACGGAGCTCTTTCTGGATAAAGCTACCCAGCTCTCGCTTTAAAAAATCCGCTATCCGCGCTGTACGACTAAACTCTTTCAATTGACATGCTACTCCGCAACGTCAGCCCCTAGAGGCTGCGTGCAATTTCCCTAACTTCATACACTTCGATCTTGTCACCGGGGCGTACATCTTTGTAGTTCTTCACGCCGATACCGCATTCCATGCCGTTTTTAACTTCAGCGGCATCGTCTTTAAAGCGGCGCAAGGATTCCAACTCACCCTCGTAGATAACAACATCTGCGCGGAGAACACGGATACGCTTACTGCGATAAACCGTACCTTCAATAACCATACAGCCAGCAATATCACCGAATTTCGGTGAGCGGAATACATCCCGCACTTCAGCAACGCCGACAATGTCTTCGCGCATTTCAGGGCTTAACATACCCGTTAATGCCGCCGTCACATCATCAATCACGTCGTAAATCACGCTGTAATAACGAAGATCAACGCCTTCGCTCTCTGCTAATTTACGCGCACTAGAGTCAGCCCGCACATTAAAGCCGAACATTACCGCACTGGAAGTTAACGCTAGGTTTACATCTGTCTCGGTGATACCACCAACGCCAGCTGATACGATATTGACATTAACTTCGTCATTACCAATATCCATCAATGACGCCTGCAGTGCCTCTAGGGAACCGCGAACATCAGTTTTAAGAACAACATTCAGAATACGACGCTCGGCTGATTCCATGCTTTCAAACATGCGATCAAGCTTAGCGGCTTGCTGACGCTTAATACGCTGTTCGCGATCTCGTACTTGGCGGAAATCGGCCACTTCACGAGCGCGCTTGTCATTTTCAACCACAACAAAGCTATCGCCCGCTTCTGGCGTGCCATCAAGACCCAAAATTTCCACAGGAATTGAGGGGCCCGCTTCTTTAACAGGCTTACCATTCTCATCAAGCATGGCGCGAACGCGACCAGAACATTGGCCGGCCAACACGATGTCGCCCTGGCGCAAAGTACCGCTTTGAATCAACAGGGACGCAACCGCACCGCGGCCCTTATCCAAACGAGATTCGATAACCAAACCATGAGCCGGCAAATCCGCAGCCGCTTTCAATTCTAGCAATTCAGCTTGCAGCAAAACGGCATCTAGCAATTTATCGATACCTTCACCGGTATGTGCAGATACATGCACAAACTGGGTATCACCGCCCCACTCTTCCGAAATAACATCTTTTGCAGACAGTTCGTTCTTAACGCGATCAGGATCCGCGCCTTCTTTATCCATTTTATTGACAGCAACAACCAAGGGCACGCCCGCTGCTTTCGCATGCGCTACGGCTTCTTCGGTCTGCGGCATAACGCCGTCATCTGCTGCGACAACAAGAATAACGATGTCGGTACTCTTGGCGCCACGAGCTCGCATCTGAGTAAACGCAGCGTGACCAGGCGTATCAAGGAAGGTGATCATGCCGTGACCAGTTTCAACATGGTAGGCACCGATGTGCTGGGTAATACCACCCGCCTCACCGCTTGCTACCTTGGTCTTCCGGATATAATCAAGTAAGGATGTTTTACCGTGGTCAACATGACCCATTACGGTAACGACCGGCGCGCGGGTAATCATTGTGCCTTCGCCGCGTGCTCCCAAGGTTTCTTCAAGCGCCTCTTCAACCGCGTCGTCAGAGACCAGCTTAGTGCTATGGCCCATTTCTTCGACGACAAGCTGAGCAGTCTCTTGATCAATAGGCTGATTGATGGTGACCATCATCCCCATTTTGATCATTTCTTTAATAACTTCTGACGCCTTAACTTTCATTTGCTGAGCAAGCTCGGCCGCGGTGGTGGTTTCACCTATATTAACCGCGTAAACAATCTTGTCAGTAGGGGCTTGGAAAGCATGACGCTGCGCGTCGTCAGGTAATTTCAGGGTCTTTTTCTTGCGGCGACCGGCGAAGGAACCTGCACGATCTAGATCATCACGCTTATTGCCACGAGACTTACCACCCTTGCGACGCGGACGGTCATCATCTGCGCCAGCGGCAGGTGCTGCTGCACGGCGATGATGGCGAGGCGCTGGTTTTTCGCTAGTATCGCTACCACCTTCTTTAGCGGCAGGCGCAGGTGCGGCGGCGGCAGCTTGGGCGGGCGCTTTTGCTTTTTCTTTGCGCAGCTCTTCGTCGCGTTTTTTATCAGCTGCCACTTCTGCGCGGCGCTCTTTAACTCGTTTCTCTTCTTCTTTGCGGCGGATGATTGCACGCTGACGAAGAATCTCAGGGTCGACGTCTAAAACGTCTTCAACCACTTCTCGGTATTCATCGGTCTTATTCGCAGGAGCGGCTGTTGGCACTGGGGCAGCGACAGGCGCCTCTACAACAGGCTCTTCTTTTACCGGCTCCGGCGCTTTTTCTTCTATAACTGGCGCTGGCTCGGGTTCTGGCGCTTTTTCTTCAGCAACAACTTCGGCAGTAACAACCTCTACTGCTGGCTCGGGCGCAGCTTCAACAATCGCCTCAACCTCGGCCACTGCATCAACAACGTCGTCTTTTGTCTCCGGCTGAGCAATCTCTTCCGCCGCAGCTTCCGCAGCCATTTCAGCAGGATCACGCTTTATGTACGTCCGCTTTTTACGAACCTCAATATTAACGGTTTTCTTACCAGCACCAGATCCTGTTTTAAGCGTGCTAAGTGTCTTACGCTTCAAAGTGATTTTCTGTGGTGCCTCGGCTGATTCTCCGTGGCTCCGCTTTAAGAAAGTCAGTAAAGTTTGCTTGTCTTCATCAGACACAACTTGCCCAGCAGCGCTGTGCGACAGCCCCGCCTCCTTCATTTGTCGCAATAATCGTTCTACAGGCGCGCCAACGACTTCAGCAAGCTGGCTCACGGTAACTTCAGCCATTCATCATTCTCCCAAAACGGTACGACTCGCTTATTTTGCAGATTCTTCTTCGTCTGCAAACCACGGAGCACGAGCAGTCATAATCAACTCTCCGGCCCGTTCTTTAGTCATATCTTCAATGTCGAGAAGATCTTCAACAGCCTGTTCGGCCAGATCTTCCATCGTTACAATGCCACGGCTGGCAAGGATAAAAGCAAGATGCTTTTCCATACCGTCCATTGCCAGCAGGTCTTCAGCCGGTTCGGCACTCTCTAATTTCTCTTCGCTAGCTATCGCTTGAGTCAGCAAGGCATCCTTAGCGCGAGCACGCAATTCTTGCGCAATCTCTTCATCAAAGCCTTCTATGGACATCATTTCTTCAAGCGGTACGTAGGCAACTTCTTCCAAGGTTGTGAAACCTTCTTCTACCAATACTTCAGCAATATCATCGCCAATATCTAAGGCGTCGACAAAATAGCTGATGACCTGACCAGATTCTTGCTCGTGCTTGGCGCCCATCTCTTCAATGCTCATCACATTGATAGTCCAACCCGTCAACTGCCCAGCAAGGCGCACATTCTGGCCGGCACGACCAATGGCCTGGGCAAGATTGTCGTCTGCCACGCCAACATCCATAGTGTGGGTATCTTCATCCACAACAATAGATTCAACTTCAGCCGGGGCCATAGCGTTAATAACTAACTGCGCTGGATTGTCATCCCACAAAATAATATCGACGCGCTCATTGCCCAGTTCACCCGACACAGCTTGCACACGCGAACCACGCATACCAACACAGGCACCTACAGGATCAATACGACCATCATTGGTTTTTACGGCAATTTTTGCCCGTGAACCAGGGTCGCGAGCAGCAGCGCGAATTTCAATAACATCTTCAGAAACTTCAGGCACTTCAATTTTAAATAGCTCGATCAACATCTCTGGGCACGCGCGGCTCAAAAACAACTGCGGGCCACGCACTTCGGGACGCACGTCAGCGAGAATTGCGCGAACTCGGTCGTTGATCCGAAAAACCTCACGGCCAACCAATTCTTCACGAGGCAATAAAGCTTCTGCGTTGCCACCAAGATCAACAATAATACTGTCGCGGGTAACCTTCTTGACCGTGCCGTTAATTAGCTCGCCAACCCGACTGCTGTATTCATCAACGATTTGAGCACGCTCGGCCTCGCGTACTTTTTGCACAATAACCTGCTTGGCAGTTTGTGCAGCAATACGACCGAAACCAACATTCTCAACCACTTCTTCGTGGGTATCACCAGCTTTTAAGTCAGCACTGTATTCGTGTGCTTCTTCAGTTGTGAGCTGGGTACCGAGCAATGCCATTTCATCGTCTGGCATAACCAACCAACTGCGAAAAGTCTGGTAATCTCCCGTGAGTCTATCGATCACCACGCGAATTTCAGAATCTTCGTCATAACGTTTTTTAGCGGCTGTTGCCAATGCCTGTTCAATCGCTTCGAAAATAATGGTTTTAGACACACCCTTTTCGTTTGATACGGCTTCAACTACCAGTAATATTTCTTTACTCATTATCCGCCTCTTTCCGCAGCCGGCCATTTGAAATATTCATCCCCGACTAAAACCGGGGCACGACATTTGCTTTATCAATCTGATCGAAGGGAAGCAAATAATCATGCTCCTCAACCATCAAAACCACATCTCCATCTTCGACGCCCATCAGACGACCAAGAAACTTACGACGCCCCTCAAAGGAGGTGCGCAAGCGAATACTTACATCACTATCGATGTACTGCTCAAACTGCGCCAAAGTAAAAAGCGGTCTATCCATACCTGGTGACGACACTTCTAAATTGTACTCACCAGAAATAGGGTCTTCTACATCCATGACGCCACTAATCTGATGACTCGCTTTTGCGCAGTCATCAACACCAATACCTTTGTCGCTATCAATATACACACGCAACATCGTGTGGCGGCCATGAGACTGATAATCCAGACCCCACAACTCATAACCCAGAGCTTCCACTCCCGGCCTTAACAATTCTTCTAACTTGACTGTCTTGTTGGACAAGTTCACTACCCACCAATAAAAAATGGGCCCAAGGCCCACCATCGAAATTCTTTTACGTACGCCCTTTAGCTATACGAAAAAGCCCCTATGGAAGGGGCTTCTAAAAACTTCTGATCTATAATAAAGCGAAGTCACCTTACGCTCTGAGGAAGCTCAAAAAACCGAATCTGCCACCCCATATCAGGAGCCGCATTATAGTCGGAAGCCAAGAGCAGGTCAAGCCACGCACCCGCAAGGAGTGCCAAACCGAGATCACTTGCCGAACAAATGAAATACAAAAAAAGGATAACCATTAACCATGATTATCCTTTTTTATTTTTTGGTGCCGAAGGCGGGACTTGAACCCGCACGAGCAATGCCCACCACCCCCTCAAGATGGCGTGTCTACCAATTCCACCACTTCGGCTAATTCTTTATTTCGCTGCCGCCGGCACATCATCTACCGCAGGCATATCAGACTCATCCCTACCCAACTGCACAGGCATGCTGTCATCACCTACCGGCGCAACATCACGACTCTCCTGCAGCACAGGCACTTCAATAATATCTTCATCAATACCGCTACGCTGCTTTGCAACATAAGCCAAAGATAAACTAGTAATAAAAAACACCGTCGCCAACACTGCGGTGACGCGCGTTAAGGCATTGCCGTTACCGCTACTACCAAGCAATGTTTGCGACGCACCAGAGCCAAACGAAGCCCCCATGTCTGCGCCTTTGCCCTGCTGCACCAGAATCAAACCAATAATGGAAAGACCAGCCAACACATGTACTATTAAAATAATTTGTTCCATTACTCCGCCGCCCGACATATTGCGGAAAATTCCTGTGCATCAAGTGACGCACCACCAACTAAACCGCCATCAATATCCGCCTGAGCGAACAATTCACCTGCATTGGCAGCCTTAACGCTGCCACCGTACAGAATTCGCAAGCCCTTCGCCAATTGCTCATCTTTCTTTGCAAAAAGAGCACGAATAAACGCGTGCACCTCTTGAGCCTGACTCGGACTTGCCGTCTTACCCGTACCAATCGCCCAGACTGGCTCATAAGCAACCACAATCAACTGTAATTGCTGAACACTTAAAGTCGAAAAAATCGGCTTAAGCTGGGCGGAAATAACTTCTAGCGTAGCGCCGTCATCACGCTGTGTCTCAGTCTCGCCAACACACACCAATGGCACTAAACCCTGCTCTAAAACTTGCTTTGCTTTTTGCGCAACCTGTTCACTGGTTTCGGCATATATAGCTCGACGCTCAGAATGACCAACTATGACGTAGCGGCAACCGATATCAGCCAACATAGAAGCCGACACCTCGCCGGTAAATGCACCATCACCCGGCTGATCACAAACATTCTGATTACCAACAGCGACCGGCGAACCAGACAAACCCGCTAACACCTGAGCCAAATACACCGAAGGAGGAAACACCGCGATATCTAAACCAGGCTCCGCAGGCAATGACGTTTTTAATTCCGCCACCAACTTTTCAATGCTGGCAGTGTCGCCGCACATCTTCCAGTTCCCTGCTACGAGATTACTACGCATGCCATTTCCCTTAGCGCAAAATGGGCGCCAATCTTACATAAACTTATAAACACATACAAGAACCGCCACCACCTTATGATGAAAGCTTTTGCACCTTGTCTGCGAGGCGCTGACATAAATCAGCAACCTGCACGGCATTCTCGCCCTCAACCATCACTCGC
>TARA_R110001592_G_scaffold350599_1_pt1 | contig 18246 bp, 30 predicted proteins | sample TARA_R110001592 | Tara Oceans TARA_R110001592 (sample SAMEA4398387) | marine metagenome | biome: Polar Biome; feature: [SRF] surface water layer (ENVO:00010504); material: water (ENVO:00002006), including particulate matter (ENVO:01000060) such as... | depth 5 m | reverse complement strand
CGTTCATCAAGAGGACTTCCCGATATGTGGGTAATGCAACCAAAGAAGGGTTATAACGGCTGTTTTCTTGAATTAAAAAAAGAAGATGTAAAGATTTTCAAAAAGGATGGTTTTTATATAAGTAACGACCACATAAGAGAACAAGAAGAGGTTCAGTATAGACTTAGACAAAAAGGTTATTATTGCGAATTTGCCGTAGGACTTAACGAAGCAAAGAAAATACTTGATTGGTATTTGTCATAATTTTTTTATATTAGTTGCAATAATTTCCAAAGTAATATTATGCAAAGATATGGCGAGTAACGAGTTTAGGATTTTTGAAGAATTAGTCCTAACCGTTGATAGGATAGGCTATGAAAAAACATTAGAAATAATTAAAAGTAGTAGAAACCTTGCAAGGGATAAAGATATTATATTGCAAGAATTTATAATTCAAGCTATTTGCACAAATTTTAGCTTATCTAAAAAGAAACTTTTAAAAGGTTCAAGCAATACCCATAAAACAAATGCTTTAGCTATTTGTAGCTATGAGTTAAAAATAAATTTAGGGTACTCTCAAAACAAGATTGCTTTTGTTTTAAACAAGCACGATTCAGTCATTTCAAAATATATCAAAAGAATAAATTATCTAAATGAAAAAATTTCAGACGATAAAATATTGTTAGATAAAATGAATGAAGTAAGGCAAAAGATTATAGACTTTAAACATAATGTAATAAATAGGTAAAATGGCAGAAACTAAAAGAAGAGGGCGACCAAAAAAAGTACAAATAAATAATGAAGCAGTTGAAGAAGCTATGATTGAAGAACCACAAACAGAAATAGAGGAAAAAGAAGAAGAAACCTTTGAACCTCAACAAGATTTTGAAAATCAAGACAAATACGAAGGTACAAAAGGGAATTACAACCCTTATGACAAAGATGTGTTTGAAAGGGAATACGCTACTCCTAAAGTTGCCGAAGGTTTAACGGACGATATTCCCGAACCCGACTTCAATTCTAATCCTTCTTTTGAGGACTTAATGAATGAAACAAAGGAAGAGGAAGAAGAACAACCTTCACCGTTTGACAACCCCAACCCTGCCGTTAATGATTTACCTCCAAAAGAAAAACAATTTGCAACAGAGCAAATGGTTGATACTGTATTAGATATTTACGAATCTTTACATTTAATTCTTCAAAAGTTCGTACAGTTTTCAGAGGATGAACTGAACGAAATGATTATTAATGACGAAGTTGACCCAAACACTATTATACCGACAGAGGGTGGCGAAATGTCTTTACAAGAATTTGTAGTTTCTTATAATGAACAAGCAAAAGAGGTAATGTCTTACGATAAGTCTTTTGGTGAAAAAGTTCGCCCTGCGATGGTTCGTGTATTTATGAAGAAAGGTTGGTCAATGACTGACGAACAAGTTTTGTTATTTGCTGTTGGTCAAGAGGTTCTGACAAAAACAACTTCATTTATTGGGATAAAGAAGTCTATGTCAATGACTATAGGAATGATTAAAGATGCACACCTTGAAAATAAAAAACAGAAAAAATCAGAACCTAGAGAAACGCAAAGAGATTTCCAAGCCGAAAGAGATTTTGAGTTCCAAAGGCAAGAATCAAGAGTTCAAAACGCAGAATCTATGAATATTGTTAATGAGCAAGACTTAAACGATTTTGAAACTGAAAAAACAACTTTCCAAACATTTGAAAGACCCGAAGAAACTGTTCACCCAAAATTAATTCAAGAAGAAATAGACAAGGCATACGAAGAAGCAGAGGAAAAAAACAAAAAAGAAGAATAATGAATATTTCTAAAATTGTAGAAAGTGTTAAAGTCAAACCAACTCGTAAAAGGTTGCCTAAAATTCTTATAGCGATTCCTACTTATGATGGAAAAAATTATTGTATTAAAGAGTTTCTTGATAATTTATATAAATTAAGCTACCCAAAAGATAGGTTGGAGTATTATATTGCTGATAATTCAGCAACAAATAAAAACGCTAAATGGATTAATAAGACTTATGGAATAAAAGTTTTTTGGAAAGATTATTCAGACTATTCTGTAATGGATAGGTTGTGCGATAGTCATAATCAGTTAAGAAGGTATTTTTTAGAATCAGAATGTTCTTATATGCTTCACTTAGAAAGTGATGTATTTCCACAACTTGATGTTATAGAGCGTTTATTAGAGTGTAGGCGACCTATCGTAAGTGCTTTATATCAAATACTAGATGGTGCTAATAGGACACCTTGCATAGCAATAGTTGATAAAAACCACGAATATTGGAAAAAGTTTAGATTTTATAACAAAAGCAGTTTATTTTGGCACTCATTTGTTAATGGTAAAGTTCAGCCAACATACATAGCAGGGATAGGTTGTTGCTTGATGAAAAAAAAGGTAATGACTAATTTTGAGTTTAGAGTTCCAAAAGGTGCTACAAACCCACCCGATACATATTTTGCAGAGGACTTATTAAATAAAGGGGTTCAGAATTGGGTTCATACGGGAGTAAACGCTTTTCATTGGAATAAAGAAGATTGGGGTAGGCATTTTAAATATATTAAATATCATAAATCAGAATAAAATGGGTAAAATTAAAGAGTTAATGAAAGACCAAACATCAAATGATTTGGCTAAAAGATTTGTAAAAAACAAGGCTAGTAAAATTGTAGGGAACGGTAAGGGTAAAGCTACAATGAGGGATAGGATTTTACCTATAAGAGATTTTAAAAAAGTGATAGAACACGATAAAATTTACTTGGGAACTCTACAAAGCCTACAATCTAATTTAAGTCTGTATGAGCGTAATTTATCTCAAAAACTAATGCCTATTAATAATCAAGAAGATAAAAGGCTTAAAAGAGCAAAAGAGTTTGTTGAGTGGGATGAAACAAGGCTTAAACTTTATGATGTAAGAGGACAGATTGAAGCACACAACACTTTGGTAAATGATAAGTTATTCCATTTTGAAAATATTGCTTTACCACAATTTAATAAAGAGGTTGAGGATATGAAAGCAGAGGGTTTTAAAAAGCAATATGAACTATCAGAGTCTATTGTAAGTAAAAAACATAAAAAATTAGATTTAAAATGTGAAACCATTAAGACTGAATTAATGGATGAGTTACATTGGTTTGAACAACTAGAGGATTCAAATAAGACAGACGAGGAGTATCAGTTATTTTTGTTTAAAGCAATTAGAAGATTGAATAATGCGTTTATGTCTGCATTAAAAGATTTTTTAGAAAAAGAATAGTAAGTGAAAAATAAGATAGGTGTAGTTTATAATGTTTTTGATGGTGAGGAATTATTAGAAGATTCTATAAAATCTATAAAAAAGAATGTTGATTTTATTGTCGTTATTTTTCAAACAATAAGCAACTTTGGTAACGAGTATGACCAAAGCGAAATAGAGTGTAAAAGGCTTTTAGAATTAGGTCTTGTAGATGAAATAAGACACTATATACCTACTATTCAATATATGGAGAATGGTAGTGTTTTTTGGGAAAGTGGTTGTTCAAATGAGTTGGCTAAAAGAAATTTTGGATTAGAGATTTGTAGAGATGCTAATTGCACCCATTTGTTAATGATGGACACAGACGAGTTTTATGTTAATGAGCAATTTGAGTATGCTTTAAAAGAAATATTTGAAGGAGATTTTGATAGTTCGTTTTGTCAAATGGTTACTTATTACAAGAAGCCTAATTTGATTTTGAACCCAAAAGAAAAATATTACGTTCCTTTTATTATTAAGATAAAGCCTAATACCGAATACAAACTATTTGTTAGCTATCCTTACAAAATTGACCAAACAAGGCAAACCCAAGTAGGTAACTGTATAACTTTTATGCGACAAGAATTAGAGATGCACCATTTTAGTTATGTAAGAAAAGATATTGAGAAAAAGTTTGTAAACAGCAGTAGTGTTTTTCCTAAAGAGCAAGTTAATGATGTGATAAAACATTTTAAAAATTACAGAAAAGGAGGTAGAGCATTATTGTTAGGTGAAAGAATATTTAATACAGAGATAACAGAAAATATATTTAATATAAAGCTATGAGGGAAGCACAACTTGGGGTAGCCGTAGGTAAAAAAGGAATTGGAAAAACCTACACGACTATGCAAATGATTCAGAAATACGTTAAAGGTGGTGGTGGTTTAAAGCCACGTAGAGCGTTGATACTTGATGTTAACGATGAATTTCAAGAAGTAAAAGGATTATCTTTAAGCCACGTAAAAGTATTCTCCCACCATCCAAAAATAGAAGTTAGAAGAGTGCGACCTTTTAATGCTGATGGTTCAAAAATGACACTAAATGAAATAACCGATGCTTTGAAAGTTATTTTAGATAGCTATAAGGGTGGATTACTTTTAATTGAAGATGTAAACAAGTATGTTAGTGATTATGCACCAAACGACCTTATAGGTGCTTTATGTACGAATAGACATACCTCAACTGATATTATAATGCACTTTCAGTCTATTGGTAGAATATCAACTAAAGTATGGCAGAATTTGAATTGGATAAGATTTCATAAAAATACTGATAGTGTAGATAAACACCATAAAAAGTTTGACGATAGACACGAAGCATTAAAAATAGTTGAGTTAATGGTTAATAAGCAGTACCATAATTCAGACAAAAGATTTTTTTGTACTTACAACTGTGATGAGGAAAAAATTTACGGTAATTACTCACGAAGTCAAATAATGGAGGCTATTGAAGAGTACATATCAGTAAGCTACAATAAGAAGATTAAACCCTTACTTAATATGAGGGATGCTAAAGGTAAACTAAAGTACACCCCCGAAAAGGCATATAATCATACAAAAAAGTTACTTGTTAAAATGTACTTGCCTTAAAAATAAAGCATTTTATTTGCAATATATAAGTATTTGAATAATAGCCTATTGTGAACTTTGCAATAGGCTATTTTTATTTTAGAAAATAATCTAAAGTCTATAATTTAAGTATAATGTAAGTAGATTTATAATGACTATTTGAATAGTTAAACATTTATAAAAACATATTATAATTTTGAAATTATGGATAAGAAAGCAATTATGGGAATCGTATTTACTGTTATTGGTGTAGCAGGAGGGGTTATGTTAGCAACATTTGTATCTGCAAAGATGCAAAAGAAAGCGACTATCTCTAAATAAGGTTTAGACATTTAACAAGATTGATTGAAAAAAAAATTATTGTTAAACATTTAAAAAACATTTATCGTGGATTTAAAAAAATATTTTAGCGAAGCACAAGATGAAGCAAATGAAAATTTCTTCAATGCTGATGGATTCGCAGACGATTATGACTTCGCTGATGAGGATTACTCATTTGACGGTGGTTATGACGAAGGTTTTGATATGGCAACGGGTAGAGCATCTGCTCCGACTTCGCAACCATACATCGTAAGTATTGTAAACACAAACACTACTACGGCATTTCCCGTAACTATTTTAGGGGCGAATAATACTTTAGCTTACACTTCTCCAAATTGGCAGAACTCGGCTGCGATTTCTATTACTATGGGTATTAGTGGGATTTCTTATTCACAATATCTCTATCAGAGTCAGCAGAAAAGTTTTAGTGTGGGTCAAACTTATTACCAATCATCTACGGCTAATCAAGTACTAGAAACAATTTCTTTAGTATCTTCTGATTCAAGTGGTAATACAAGTCAAAAAACACTTGTTCCCGTAATCGACCCGTATCAGCAACAAGCGTCCGTAATAGTTTTGAAATATAACTTTATTATTGATGGAAACACATCATTAGTTATATCTTCTGTACTAGCTTCTGCAACTGTAAAGATTTACCTTTACCCTGCTGAAACTGTATCTACGGCTAGAACACTAGCAGGACGTAGAGCAGTAAGAAATTACGGAAACCCTAATATTGTTCGTTCAGAATCTTTGAAGTTATCTTCAAGCACTTTGAGAGCATTAAAAGGAGAGTAATATTTTATTAGACTTGCTTTTCAGCAAGTTGACGATTAAACATATTGTTTGATTGAATATACTGAAAGGTAGGTTTGCTTAATTGTAAACCTACCTTTTTTATTTAAAATTTTAAAAATGGCGACAAAAACACAAAGTACACCAATGACAATGTATAAATACCTAAGCGAAAAAGTGCCTAGTGATTGTCATTATGTATTAAATAAATTCAGTACTTATAGAAAAGCAAGAAACTCTAAAGAATTAGAAAATCAAATAAAACACTTTGTAAGAAACGGTGGTGCAAATGCACTTCAAAGTATAGCAGAAATTCACCCCGATAGAGAATTATTAGAAGGTAGTTGTACTAATTGTAAAGTAAAAGAAACTAAAATATTAGAATTATCAACTACAAAAGATTTAAAAGAAACAATCCTAAACGATAGGAATACTTTTTACAATGCTAGTGGTGGTGGTCAAGATGAAAAAATAGTAAATAAAATGGCACTAAACACAGTTGTGGTTGGTGGTTTTTTACTTATGGGAATAGCTTTAATGATTAAAAAATAAGAAATGAAAAACAATGAACAAAAAATAGGTAATCAATTTTTATGGTTACTTGAAAACAGAAAGGACGAAGTAGTAAATGCTTTAGAAAGTGCGAATATTGATATTGATGAAGATATTTCTTCTTCAAAATTAATGAGCGTTATTCGTGTTTTACATAGAAAAATTGTAGATATAGACGATGAAAATTCTAAAAATGCAATTCTAAATATTAGTCAGTTAATAGCTGAAAAAGATTCTATGTTTTCGGGGTTCTATTCAAACGCTATCGCAAACAGACCCGATATTGACAATATTAGAGATGAAATTGTTGAAGATTCGGGGAAAAGCAGAGGTGGTCGTAAGATTAATTATGAAAATGTTGCAAAAGTAGGTAATGTTTTAATTGATTGGTTAGGTAAACTTGGGAATAGAGATAATAATAATAATAATAATAATAGTCCAAACAATCCATATACTTTACCTCCTACTCCCCCAACAAGTGGAATATCAACGGGTAAAATAATTGCTTTTTCTGTTTTAGGCTTAGTTTTAATTGGTGCTACTGTTTTTGCAATAAAAACATTTAAGAAATAATGAAAAAAGAGAGCGACAAACTATTTGAGCGTAATGTCAAAAATATGAATGACATAGCAAATGGAAAAATAGCTACAAATATAAAAAGTTCAACCAAAAGCCACTTGCAAGGTGTGGTAATTGGTGGTATTATCGGTTTAGTTGGTGCTATTGCATTAAGGTCTAAGCCGATTTACGGTATAGCAATAGGTTCAATTTTAGGAAGATTAATAGTAAAAAAAATAAATAAATGATTTCAGCAAACCAAAAATACAAGCAAAGTGGAACTACCAAATCTTTTAAAGAGTGGTTGCAAAGTGAACAAGAACAAGGGGGTTTAGAGGTTCATAATTCACAAGAATTTGTAAGTGCTGATGGAGATAATAAGCGTTTTGCTATTTCCAAAACTAGCAGAAATATTCTTATAGTTTTAGGTCTTGTCGCTATTGGTTATGGTATTCATAGAATGAGTAAAAAAGGTTAATTAATGGTAAAGGACATAAATACAGATAATTACCCTTGCAGTTTAAAGGTTACTATTAATACTGAACAACCTACTAAAATTTGGATAAAGGTGTGCGATGCGAAAGCAACAAAAACTTTTTACTCAAAAAGGTACAGTAAAGTAGATGGTGAACAAGACTTTTATATCGGTATGCCACAGAGTCCTTATATGGCTAGATTAGTTGTTTATAAAGATGGTGAGAGTCCTTTACAGAATAACGGATATGAGGTGTTGGGTGTGGAAATATTACCATTAGAAGGCACTAAAACACTACCGTTGTCAAGAAAACTTCACAGTTTTGTTCAATTCGCCCAAGAATTTAGTGAAGAAGCTAGTTATTTAGAAGCAAGTAAAACGGGAGTTCCTTATTATTCAGACAATGGAAAGTTTAGAATTGATTATTTTGATGTAGTTAGAAGTAGAAAAGATGGTAAGCCGTTAAACACACCTGCTAGGATTAGTCAGTTAAATGGTAGAATAGAGGTAAGTAAGAAAGATTTTTTTAGATATTCAATACCTATGAGAATGGCTATTTTACTTCACGAATTTTGCCACTTTTACGTTAATAAAAACCCTAGTTCAGAGGTTGAAAGCGACAAAAACGGTTTGCGTATATACCTTTCTTTAGGCTACCCTAGAATTGATGCTTACAATGTGTTTTTAAACGTATTTAAACACGCTAATAACAAAGAAGCGTTACATAGATTTAAAAAATTAGATTCATTTATTAAAGAATGGACTTATAAAAACGATAAAATATCTCAATAATGGTACAAAAAGTAATAGCAACAGAGTTAGCTTCTAGCGCAGCAAAGAATAAGGCAACCCCGTATATAGTGGGAGTTGTTGTTTTAGGTGCAGTTGCGCTAACTTATTTTGGAATAACAAGACCTTTACTTTGTTATTTTAAAGTATTAAAGAATTGTAAAGGCTCTAAACTAGAGCAAGAATTATTTTCGCTAGATGCTTTTAACCCAAAACTTGCAAATCCAAAAAATGTAACAATTACATACGATAGGGCAAAAGCATTAGCAGAACAAATAAGTGATGCTATTGGTTATACTATTAATCCTAAAACTTGGTTTGACGATGACGAAGAAGCCGTTTACGGAGCAGTTCAGTCAGCAGGGAGTGTTTACAATATGAGTTTAGTAAGCAGAATGTATGAAGCTAAATATGGTGAGTCTTTAAGTGGTAGAATTGGCTCAAAATTTAACCCTGCCGAAATGGAAAAAGTAAAAACAATTATAAAGAATTACAAATAATGGAAAAAAAATTAAAAGTAGGTCTTTTAGTTGGTGGTGGGATAATAGTTGTTCTTACTTCTTTTTTCTTAATAAGAAAGAAAGTTAAAAAGAACACACTTAACAAGCCTTGTAAGGGGAGGAAATGTGCTAAAGGAATTGTTGGGGAAGAAATAATATTTTCGGGAGATAAAGCAAACATAAGAAGCACTACAAGTATTGATAATAAAGATAATCTTATCGGAACAGTAACAAATAATCCAATAGGAACAGTAGTAAAAGAAGTAATAGGTGGGGATGGTTTTGTTTGGTATCAAGTTAGGTTAGACCAATCACTAAACGGTAAAGAATTGGGGTTTGTAAGAGAAGATGTTATAACGGTTTATAAATAATAAATAATGAAAAAGAAAGTATTAATTTGGGGAAGTATTATTGGTGGTTCGGTATTAACTTATTTTGCTTATAAAAAGTTTTTTAATCCAAAAGCAAGAGCAGAAAGGTTGATGAAAAATACTGAAATTAAAGAGGTTAAGTTGTTTTTTATTGAAAAAGACGCTCCACCATCACTTAATTTATATGCTGATGGAACTTTGAAAATTACTGATAACGCTAGAAGAAACGGTGAATTAGTTTTTGACAAAGGTAGAGTTACGAAGGAAGTTGTAGGCACAAAAAAGGTTAGCAATAACATAACTGATGAGATTTTTAATTTAGCAGTTGAATTAAAGGATTACGACTTTAAAAGATATGGAAGTGTTACCTCAAATATTTTAATTACTTCAACCGATGGCTCTAAACATCAAATAACTTTTAATCCAAACTCTCATAGCGAAGATGTAAGTAGTGAGGTTCTTGAAATAGTTGAACTTATTAAAAATTTAGCTTAATTATGACTACAAAAACAAAAAATATAATTATTATAACTTCAATCGTAACAATAGGTATTAGTGCTTACTTTACTATTAATTATTTTATTACAAAAAAACCAAAACTAACCGATGAAGAAAAAAAACTTTTGGATGAAATGGCTAGGGGTAGTAAAGGAGGTTCTGACACGACTAACAATAACAATGGTAGCAATACCAACGGTGGTAATAATTCTAATTATCAGAGTGCTTCTTCAATACTTGACGATGCTAATAATATTTTTCAAGCGTTAGCAGGGTGGACTACTGACAAAGAAGAATTAAAGATTGTTGAAATAATTAAAAAGTATAATAGAAGTAGCATAAATGATTTAAGAAATGTTTTTGCTAAAAGATTTAAAGGGTTTAATTCCTTAGACGTATGGCTTGATGATGATTTATCAGAAAGCAACCTTGATAAACTTAAAAACATTTTATAGTGATGAACAAAAGAAATAACATAATACTAATTGGTTTATTGGGTTTTGGTTTATTCTATTTTTATAGAAAAAGTAAAAATGAATTAATTGCTAAAGATTTTTCTAATAAGGAGAATGAGGAACAAGAAGAAGCTACTGAAAGTGGTGGTGTTGGTGGTGGCTTCGGTGTTCCGAATTTAGGGGCAGGGATTGTTAAAGATGGTGTTGTTTCTCCGAGTGGTGATGTAATCAACATAACGGTAGAGAACAAAGATGAAAAACCAAAGTTAGAAGCCAAACCGTTTGACACTTCTAAGTTAGGGGGTAATAAAAAACTAGATGGTGCTACATTATTAGCAAATTTAGAAGCCTATAATGAGAAAGTAAACGCTCCATTACCAACAAATACAATGGGTATGGGAAAAAATGTTAGTTCAAAAAGAAACCCACCATTGAAATCAAGGGCGAGAGTTGGACTAAAAGATATTATTGATGCAAAGAGAACAACTGTATCATTGAAAAATGTAAAAGAAATAGGAGATATACCTATTAAAACAATGTCTAATTTTTACGATTTTGATGGTGATGAAATTGATAATGAACAATTTTTAATTGATTAGATAATTATGAAGAATTTATATTTAGAAACAGACGCAGATTTTAGTAATGCGATTTACCCGTTTAAAAAAATAGCTAAGAAATTTAAAAAAGTAGATTCTTTTGCTGATATATTCAGAAGTTCTGATAAAATAGATTGTATTGATGAAGCAAGAGCCGAAGGTTCAAGCAAGGGAAGTTCAAGAAAGGATTGCCGTAAACAATTAGGAGGTAATATTTTTGTCAGAGGTGCTAAAGTAACGACTTTAAGAATCCCTAGAGGTGCATTTTTAGGTCTTTTAAGCCTTAATTACAGAGGTTTGGCTTCACGCTTAGAAAGAGCAAAACTAAACCAACCTAATATATATAAAGAAGCCGTTTCAAAGTTTCAAAAACTTGGTGGTTCTAAAGATAGCTTTGAAAAGAGTTTAAGAAACGGAAGGTCAAAAAAACCTTTAGCTTGTGGTAAAAAATGTAGAGCAAAAATAAATTTTTCGGGAGTTGAGTATTTTAGTAACGTAGAGCCCGTTGCAACGGCATCAGCAGGTATTGGGGCAACAATAGTAACGGCATCACCAATTTTGATTCCGATAATAGCCATTGTTGGAAAGGCAATAGCGACTAGAGAAGAACAAAGGGCAGAAAATGAAGATGCTGAAAACACAAAAGACCTTTTAGAAGCACAAACAGAAGGTTTAGAAGCACAAAGATTGCTTGAAGAAGAAAAAGGAGAATCCGAATCGAAGCTAATAAAAAACGTAATGATAGGTAGTGGTGTTTTAGTTGGGGTGCTTATTATCGGTGGAATAACAATGAAATTAATTAAACGAAAAAAAGGTAAATAATATGGGTTGTGGTTGTAACAGTAATTTTGTGGGAAAAAAACCTGCGCCAATGCCTTCAGTAATAGTAGAGGAGGACAATAAAGAAAAAAATAATAAAACAAAAATTAAAAAAATTGCTCTTTACTCTGTTATAGGTGTTTTGAGTTTATTTGCTTTTGTTGGAATTAAAAGTATGATTAAGAAATAATTATGAAAAAGAATTTAATCAAAATAGGGGTTGGTAGTTTAGTAATTATTGGGGGTATTTTCTTAGGAAGGTATATTTTCAATAAAATAAAATTAAAAAAAGAACTATTAAAAGATGTTGACGAAACAGTTACCTCTCCACTAGGGGAAGTAAAGCCTTTTTTACTAAAAGTAGGTAGTGGAATGGGTAGTTTATCTAGTCAATCTAAAGATGTAATGAAATTGCAAAAAATACTAAATAGACTTGCACCTACTCCTTACGCTAAATTAGATGTAGATGGTAAGTTTGGTGCTAAAACATTAGACCTTTTAAATGCAGTTGTTATAGAATTAAAAATCAGTAATTCTGATATTAAAACGGTTAATTCAATATTATTAAACACTCTAATAAAGAGTATAAAGGATAATGATAGTGATAATGTAGAAAAGTTTATGGTTTGGAGATGAAAACACAAACTCAAATAAATAATAAACCTATTTTATCAAAACCTCAATATTACGTTTTAACGGGTGTAATTATTTTTACAATTTGGAGATTAATAAAAAAATGAAAAAATGAAAAACTTATTATTAGAAAACGATGCAGATTTTGATAACGCATACTGTGGGTCAAGATGCAGGGCAGAGAAAAAATTAAAAGAAGTTGCTACAAAAAGAGTTAATGAAACCATAATTTCAGTAGATGAGATTATGCCCGATTATTTTAGTTCAGTAAACAATTTTGCTTTAAAAATTAATAACTACTCGCTAGAAGATGTTACTAAAGTGTTAGCAAAACTTCAATTTTTATGGAATCAAAGAGTGGTGTTGAAATTTCCTAATGCTTCACCACCTATCGCTAGAGGTAAAGAAATTAAAATATTTATAAAAGAAAGAAGTCCTATATTCAATGCTTACAAACAAAGGCTTGAAGATGAAAAAGAACGTTTAAGTCAAAAAGAGGTAACAAGAAAAGAATTGTTTAATAAATTAGTTATTCAGCAACCTTTTGTTGTAAAAACCTTTAATCAAGACTTGCTTAATGGCTTAAATGACGGTCAAATTGAGGACTCTTTATTATTATTAGATGAATATATTTTATTTGAATCAAACTCGGATTTAGCAAAAATATATCAAGATAAAATAGATAAACTCGTTTTTGAACAAAACAGTAGAAATGTTGTTGTTAGAGAAGAAGAACAAGAACAAGAAGAACAAGAAGAAGAACAAGAAATTTTTGAACCTGATACAAATTCAAGTGTAAACAATAATGGTAGTTCAGAAATAAAAAATTCTTTAATGAAGTATAAATATTATATCGGGGGTGCTTTATTAATTGGCATTATAGGTATTGTAGTAATAAAAAAATTATAAATTATAAATTATAAATTATGGGAGGTTGGAATAATACACCAAGAGGAAGAAAAATAGATTATTGTAATTATGGTAAATATCCAAATAAGGATTATACTACAAGACAAGAATGTATAGATAATGTGAATAAAGAGTTTCCGACAAATATTATTGAAAGAAATTCCCCACCAAACAACGGTGTAACAGTTGAAGATAAAAGGTCAATGGTTTATAAAATATGGACTAAAAACAAAAACTTAATAATGATAATTGGTGCTTTAGGTGTTGGTTATTTTGCATACAAAAAGTTTATTAAAAAATGATTAAAGGTTTATTATTTATTGGTGGTTTGGGTGTTGCGAGTTATGGTGCGTATAGATACTATAATTCGCAAATTTCTATTTTAGAAAATAGCGATATTAGTTTGCAAAATGTTGAATTGATTAATGAAAATAAAACAAACGTAACATTTCGTTTTAATTTAAAAATAACCAATAATAGTGAGCAGAAATTCACTATAAAAAACTACTCTATTCAATTACTATTTAATAATAATTTTATTGGTAATGTAAACAGTAGTGAGTTAAATACAGTTATTCAACCAAATGGGGGTACAACTCCTATTTCTTTTGATTTTAGCTTCAATCCTAGCCAAATAGGATTAGTGGATATTTTAAGTGGATTAATTTCAAATAAATTAAAGAGTACATTATCTTTAAGGGGTAGAGTCGTTGTGAAAAAAGGTTTTTTCACAGTAAACAGTCCTTTGAATTTCGACTACTCTTTAAAAAAATTATTATAAACCAAAAATGCAGAGAAAATGGATAAAGAAATTGAAACCAAAAAAATTATGCGTAAAGCCATTAAGAGTTACGCAGTAAAAAGAGAGTCGGAAGTAACAAACACTCAAATTAAGATTTATACGGAAAGCGAAAAAGCTAACCCACAGTATAAAATCTTAAATTCATTTAATGAAGATTATTCAGAGGAAATAACTTTAAAACAATTAATGTTAGTTCCCGAAAAATTAGACTTATTACAAAGGGGTACAATGGCTAAAATGTTTGTTGAACCAACTATTAAGAATATACTAAAAAGGTTAGGGAAAGAATATGAAAAAGATGTAAGACAAGTTTCTGTTTTTATAGCGACAAGTGATACTGATTGTGAAAATTTAAAACTTATTCTTTGTATTGACGACAAACCTTTTAAAAGATTAAAATTTAATGATGTTTTAGATTAGATAATTATGAGCGAGATAGAATTAAACTTAACAATGCAAACAATTACAAGTACAACTACTTATATAAATAAAGTAAGTGTAGCAGTACTTAATAGCCACGCTTCGGATGGTTTAAGGGTGCAGCAAGCTAACGGTACTTATGTTGTCTTAGCGAGTGGTCAAAGCATTAAACTTTCAGCACCTACGGGTTTAACTTTGCCTAATATTACTGTATTAACCAATGCGACAAACTTAGAAGCACAAGTTGTAGCATCTTAAACCTAATTTGATGAAAGATTTTTTGAGAGATTGGGGGTTTTGTAGCTTACAAGATGTATTTCAAAGTACGCTACATTATAAAAACTTTAAGCCTATGTTTGCTTTTAGTTTAACCGTTGGTAGCGCAAGTAGTTTAATTGATAAGTTCCTTGGTTTAGAGCCTTTAATGTTTTTAGCATTTTCTATGCTTTTGATACTAGAGTTCATAACGGGTGTTTTAGCATCTATTAAGGAAGGTAGTAAGATTGAGAGTAGAAAGTTCGGGAGGTTTGTTTTTAAGGTGTTTATATACACTTTAATGATAAGTGTTGTTCACATTATGAATGTTAGTTCAGAGGGCAGGGTGATAAGCAAAGTTTATTCGTTTATCTATTGGGTTATTGTGGATTACATTTCTTTACAGTTAATTATATCAGTTTTTGAAAATTGTTCTCGTTTAGGGTTTTCTGAAAGTAGTAAAGTTTTTAAAAGGATAAATAAATTTTTATCTAAATGGTTTGATTTAAAAGACGATGAAAAATGAAAGAACTTAAAGATTTTAATTTAAAAAATATACTAGGTGTTAGTGGTGTTATTGCAGTTGCAATAGCATCTTCTTACGTTATTAAAAGTTACTTAGATATTTTAAGAATAAAGCAAATTAAAAAAGAACTTAGAAAGGATTAATGAAAGATTTATTCGGCATAGAACTTGACAACCCTACGGCTAATAATGTTGTGGTTAATTTATTTCAGTTAGGAGCAAACGCATCTAGCGAGATAGTTAATGGTGTTTTAGCAGAGAGTGAAACCGAAACCTATCAAATATCAATCGGTACGGGTTCATTTATTTTTTATTTTAATGGAGATACAACTGATATAGACAACAATCCAAACACTTTATTTAATGTGTCAGCTAGTAATGTTTTTTTAGAAAACTCTACGGCAACACCTTCTCCTAGTGCTTTAAGGCAAATTGATTATTCGGACGGAGCAACAAACTTAGTATTAAGAACACAGACGATTCCACCCGTAAGTTTAAGCGATTGGACTAACGCGATGGAAAGTCTTTTTGAAACTAAAGTTGGTGAAAGTGATTGCATAAGTATTAATGCGATTCCTTTAATTCAGTATAATGGATTATCCTATTTGATTTCAATTAAATACGATATAAACTATCTTAGAAGTGAAAGCTATATTTTAAATACACCAACATTCACACCTATCCAAAACATTAGACTTAATAATAGCACTTTTACAAGTACAATAACATTACCTATAAACGGTTTTTCGGGTTTACCTAATAATTGGAATAGTAGTTTTAGCACAATAAACGGAATCCTAGTTAGAGGAACAACGGGTGATAATTACGGGGAAATATTAAGAAGTCAAGTCGGTAATCCAATGGCTATAAACAGTATGAGGATAACGCCTTTGGCTAGTTCAAATTATGACTTATCAAGCAGAATATCTCAATTATTACAACCTATAAAGTTTACAAGGGTTGATAGTAATGGATTGTCTGATTCTTACGTTTTAAGTCCAACCGTTGATTTATACCAAGCTATGACAACTTTAGACTATCTTAACTTAGGAACTAAAACAGATGATTTTCCGTTAGATGGTAATACTATTTTTAGTTATGAATTATTACCTTTCGCTAAAGTTAATATACAATTTGATTTTGTAGAAATGAGCAATTTTATTTTTGCCAATAGAAAACTAATCGAAGAGGTTGTAAGGTTGAATAAAGAGAAAAACAAAAGGGTTAAATATCTTAGTGGTATAAGTAGAGAATATAAATTAGAAATTAAATAATAAATAAACCAAACAATTAATTATGCAAGATTTAACAGAAACACAAAAGGCTTTTTTAACTATTGTAAATACTTTAGACGCAGGGGTAAAAAGAGGTAATTTTTCAAGAGATGAAGTATTAAATTATGACAAATCTTTAAGAGTTGTTGAAACTTTTATTGTTCAAAACTCACCTAAAGAGCAAGTCGCCCTAGAGAAAGTCGAGGAAGCGTAATTGTTTAATAATAAAGGCTATTAAATAGCTTAAACAATAAAGAAAATAATATGAGTGAAAATAATGGTTTTTTTGGGGGTGTTTTCGGTAGTTCGGGTGGTAGTTCGGGTGGTGGTAGTTCTGACACCATTTACACAGCAGATGGAACATTATCGGGAAATAGAATTGTTGATTTAAACAGTAATCAATTAAGTTTTGATAATGCAACGGGGAGTCTAATCATAATAAAAGATGATGGAACTTTGGAACTTGGCTTGAGTTCAAATGCAGGCAGTAAATTTGAAGTCGCTGTCGGAAACCTTGCAAACGCAACGGGGGCAACGGCTATCGCTATTGGGTACAACTCTCAAAGCACCTCTGATTTTACAGTTGCTATGGGAAGAAATGCAAATTCAACTCATATACGTTCTGTTATTATTGGGGCTCAATCTTCAAGTGGGGGTTCGGGGGCTACCGTACTTGGTTACGGTGTAACGGCAGGTGCAAACGGAACGAGTGTAGGTTACATTTCTGATGCAGGAACAAGCGCAACGGCATTAGGTAACACTACCCAAGCAACGGGATTAGGTAGTATTGCATTGGGTAACAAAGCTAAAGCAACGGGTGTAAGGTCAATGATGTTTAGTAATGATGGTGATACTGTTACAAATAGTGTCGATAAATCGTTAGCAATATCTTTTGACCAAAGTGGACATACATTTTTTGCAGGCTTAACGGCTGATTCATATTTCAATGGAAGTGGTAATTTTGGTTTTGGCACAACTTCGCCAACGGGTAAATTAACAGTACAAGGGAACGGAACTTCTACGGGTTCGACTTTAGCACTTTATGACAATGATACAACGCCTAATAAAACTTGGGAATGGCTCGATAATGGAAATGTAAACATTGGTCAAAATAGTATTGTTGACTTAGACAATAAAAAAATAACTTTTGATGCAGGTACTTTAGCAAGTGGAACGAGTAATGATTTAGGATTAATTATTGACGGCTCAAATATTACGAGAACGGGTTCTACGGCTTCGCCATTATTAAGAGTAGATGGAGATTTAGGTGAAGTTTTTAACGTTAATAGTGGGGGTTATTTTAATACTGTTTCGGATTATACCGATTTTATTGCTCAAATGAAAAACAGAGCAGGCACAAGAGGTTTTCTATTAAAAGGTACTTTATGTGATTTAGCTTCGACAAATTTTAGGCATGTTGGTGCTTTAAACAATACGGCAAACAGAATTGACCAATATGTATCAAGTTCTTTTCAACAATGGGTTATGACGGATAACAACGTTAATAATCATTGGATTAGAAACGGTGATGCAATAGCTCAAGCATCATTTTTTATAGAAGGAATAACGGGAAGGGGTTTTAATGTTGGGGGAGGTTTACCAATAGGAACGGAAGATATTAGCTTACAAGGTGAAACGCTTATATCTAAAAAATTAGAACTATCTACTACAACAGATGGTTTTCTAATGCCTAGGCTAACAACTGCTCAAAAAAATGCAATAAGTTCTCCCGATACCAACTTAATGGTATTTGATACGGACTTAAATAGTTTACAAAGGTATAATGGTTCAGCTTGGGTTGATGTTTCTAGTGGAGGCGATTCAATTTATACGGCAGACGGAACAGTAAGTGCAGATAG